>Ga0224500_10000602_pt1 | contig 24049 bp, 22 predicted proteins | sample SF_Oct11_sed_USG_FD_168126 | JGI IMG/M metagenome (GOLD analysis project Ga0224500, IMG submission 168126) | Sediment microbial communities from San Francisco Bay, California, United States - SF_Oct11_sed_USGS_4_1 | ecosystem: Environmental > Aquatic > Marine > Sediment | place: USA: California... | reverse complement strand
CGCAGGTACTGGCCGAGCGTGAGCAGGTCCACGCCCGCGGCGCGCAGGTCGCGCATCGTCTCGAGGATCTCGGCGTCCGTTTCGCCGAGGCCGAGCATCAGGCTGGTCTTCACGAGCACGTCGCCATGCTCGCGGCGACGATGCCGCTTCGCATGCGCGAGCACCGCGAGGGTCTGCTCATACGACGCGCGCGGATCGCGCACCGGGTGCGTGAGCCGGCGCACCGTCTCGACGTTCTGCGCGAAGACGTCGAGGCCGCTGTCCACCACGGTCTCGACGTCGGTCATCACGCCCTGGAAATCGGGCGTGAGCGCCTCGACGGCGGTACCGGGATTCAGTTGCCTGATCTCGCGGATACAGGCGGCAAAGTGGGCCGCGCCGCCGTCCGGCAGATCGTCACGATTCACCGACGTCAGCACGACGTACTTGAGCTGCATGAGCTGCACGGTGCGCGCGGCGTTCACTGGTTCGTCCGCGTCGAGCCATCCACGCGGGTTGCCGGTGTCCACCGCACAGAAGCGGCAGGCCCGCGTGCAGACTTCGCCCATCAACATGATCGTGGCAGTGCCCGCGTTCCAGCACTCACCGATGTTCGGGCACTTAGCTTCTTCGCAGACCGTGGCGAGACGATGTTCACGCACCGTCTGCTTTACGATCTCGAAGCCCCGGCCGGCCGGCATTGGTGCCCGCAGCCAGTCGGGCTTGCGACCTGCGGGGGCAACCGGGGCGCTGGACGCGGCCGCCTTGATGCCGTCACGGATCGCCGTAAACCCTTGAGCTGTCTGGTATTTCTCGCCACTGGAGGCCGCCGTCCCGACGCCGGTGACCACGGGGATGCCTTTGAACTCGCTCATGGGCCGGCATTGTAACCGGCGCGGTCGATTCAGCGCCCGGACAGGCGCGCGTTGAGTTCGGCCAGCCGCTCCGGCGTGCCGATGTCGAGCCAGTCGCCCTCGAACAGTTCGACGCCGACGCGCGCGTTGGCGGCCGCGGCCCGCAGCAATGGCGCAAGCCTGAAGATGCCGTCCTCGCAGGCATTGAACAGCGAAGGGTGATACACGCCGAGTCCCGAGAACGTCCATCTTGGCAACGCTGCGACCCTCGTCGCCACGGCCGTGTCCGCCGCCATGCCCGGCAGGGGCTCGACCACGCGTCCCGCGTCGAACGCGAAGTCGCCCTCGCGATTGTGCCCGGGGTTCGGCACCAGCACGACGTGCGCCTGGTCCCTGCCCGGCAGTCCCTGAGCATATTTCTCGCGCAGGTCTGCGAAAGGGTACTGCATCCAGACGTCGCCGTTCAGCACCAGGAACGGCTCGACACCCATGGGGCACAACAACGGCAACGCACGGAAGATGCCGCCGCCCGTCTCGAGCGGTTCCGGTCCCTCGTGGCTGTAGTGGATCTTGAGCCCGTAGCGGGAGCCGTCGCCGAGCGCTGCCGGGATCTGCTCGCCCAGCCACGACAGGTTGACGACCACTTCGCTGAACCCGGCCGTCGCCAGCGCATACAGGTGATGCTCGATCAGCGCCATTCCGCCCACGTCGAGCAGCGGCTTCGGACGGCTCAACGTGAGCGGGCGCATGCGCTCGCCCTTCCCCGCCGCGAGGATCATCGCTTTCAACGGACGTTGCCTTCGAGCCTGGCAATCACCGCGGGCAGGACACGCGTCCCGATCAGGTCGCCGAGCTCGCCGAAATCCGCATGGCGCGCGCACGAGTTCACTGCGTACTGCAGCGTCCGTGGAATGTCGGCAAGGTACCCGGGCTTGCCGTCACGATGAAAGAGTCGCGCAAAGATGCCGCCGACCTTGAGGTGGCGCTGCACGCCCATGAGGTCGAACCAGCGCAGGAACTGCGCGTCGTCACGACCTGCCGGCAGACCGGCTGCAACCGCCAGGCGACGGAAATCCAGTGCCCACGCGACGACGCGTTCCTGCGGCCAGGAGATGTAACTGTCGCGCAGCAGCGAGACGAGGTCGTACGTGAGGCCGCCGCGCACGGCGTCCTGGAAATCGATGATGCCGGGGTTGGCCGCGGGGCAGACCATCAGGTTGCGCGAGTGGTAGTCGCGATGCACGAATACCTGCGGCTGCCCGAGCGCGTTGGCGACCAGCGCATCCATCCCCGCCTGCAGCACCTGGGCTTCGCGCGTGCTCAGTTCCATTGACAGGTGCCGCTGCAGCAACCAGTCCGGAAAGAGGCTCATCTCGAAACGCAGCAGCTTCTCGTCGTACGGCGGCAGTTCCGCAGCGGCCTGCGCGCCACGAGACTGGATCCGGACCAGCGCTGCCAGCGCGTCGGCATACAGCGCATCGGCCCCGCCCGGCTTGGTGAGTTCCGTCAGGTACATCGTCGTGCCGAGGTCGGTCAGCAGCAGGAATCCGTCCCGTTCCGAGCGTTCCAGGATGCGCGGCGCATGCACGCCGATGTCCTGCAGCATGGCGGCGACGCGCAGGTATGGCCCGACGTCTTCCTTGCCGGGCGGCGCATCCATGACGATCAACGACGTGTGTCCCGCGCGCGTCACGCGGAAATAACGGCGGAAACTCGCGTCGGCGGAGGCCGGTGCGATGCCGTACTGGCGGAAACCGAGGTCCCGTTCGAGCCACTGGCGCAGCAATTCAAGACGCGGATCAGCGGATGCTCTGGCCGGCGAATGCGGGCGTGATTCGTTCAAGCGGGGACCCCGGCTGGACTGGAAAACGGGCAGGGATTAGTCGGATGCGGTGATTCGCGCGCAATTATAATCGCCCGGATGACGACGCCGTGCGCTGGTTCCCCATGCCTGCAGCGGGCGCTGCAGGCCACCCTGCGGCGGGTGGCGGCCTGCGCATGGCTCGGGGCCGCTGCGGCCCACGCTCAGGAACAGTCGCAGGGACAGGCGCCCGTCCCGGCACCCGCGCAAACCGCTGCCGCAGCCGAACCTGCACGCGACGACCGGTGCGCCGCCCAGTCCGTCGTCGACCCGCGTATCGAGGAACTGCTCAAGGCCGACCCGGACGACCCGCAGATCCACGTCACCAGCGACACCGGCGAAATCGGCCGTGCCGGCGATGCCGAACTGAGTGGCAACGTGCAGATCCACATGGGGCAGCGCCTGCTCACGGCAGACCAGGCCACGATCAACGCCGCGCAGCGCAGCGTCGAGCTGAACGGCGACATCGAATACCTCGACCCGCAGATGCACGTGCGTGGCAAGGGCGGCTCGTTCCAGGAAGGCGGCGCGGGCAATTTCTCAGGCGCCGAATTCGTACTGCACGACCAGTCGGTGCGCGGCGCGGCGACGAACGCGAAAATCACGCAGTCCGGTCACATCGAGCTCGAGGGCGTGCGCTACACGGCCTGCCCCCCGGGCAACGAGGACTGGAGCCTCGCCGCCGGCGCAATCGACATCGACCAGAAGAACCTCATCGGCACCGGACACGACGTCCGCATCGAATTCCTCGGCGTGCCGGTGTTCTACACCCCGTGGATCTCGTTTCCCGTCGGTGACCAGCGCAAGTCCGGCCTGCTGTTCCCGACGATCGGCAGCGGCAGCCGCACCGGCACGCAGATCGCCGTGCCCTACTACTGGAACCTGGCCGAGAACTACGACGCCACGCTCACCACCCGCTGGTACTCGTCGCGTGGCATCCGGCTCGACCCCGAGCTGCGCTACCTGAGCGACCGCAGCCGCAGCCAGCTCAACATCGAGTACCTGGTCCACGACCAGGAAACCGGCGAAGCCCGCGGCGTCATCGACTGGCGCCACGTCACGCGCTTCGCGCCGCGCACCCGGCTGATGATCGACGCGACCGACGTGAGCGACAACGACTATTACGAGGATTTCGGTATCGGCTTCGAAGGCACCAGTGTTTCGTTCGTGAACCGCTACATCGAACTGCGCCACGACCTGGCTGCCTGGTCCTTCAATGCCCGCGCGCAAGGTTACCAGGTCATCGACAGCGCGCTGGCGGCCGCGGACGAGCCCTACCGCATCGTGCCGCAGCTGACGGCGTTCGGGCGCTGGCGCGATTTCGCCGGTAGCCTGTCGGGCTCGGTGTTCGCCGAGGCGACCAATTTCCAGCGCGATCTGGGCCCCCAGGGCGTCCGTCTCGACACCGAGCCGGCGCTCGAGTGGCGCATCGATCGCAACGGGGCCTTCTTCGCGGCGGGCGCGGGTTACCGTTACACGCAGTACCTGCTGAGCGACGTCGCGCCGGGCGCGAACGACTCGCCGGATCGCTCGCTGCCGTCGGCCCGCCTCGACGCTGGCTTCACGATGGAGCGTGAGTCGGGATCGAAAGGCAACCGCATCCAGACGCTCGAGCCGCGCATGCTGTACCTGTACGTGCCGTACAAGAACCAGGACGACCTGCCGGTCTTTGATACCGGCATTCCCGACCTGAACCTCGTGCAGCTGTTCCGCACCAACCGCTACATTGGCCCGGACCGGATCGGCGACGCGAACCAGGTGAGCGTCGGCGTCACCACCCGCCTGCTCGACTCGACCCGCGGTCGCCAGTACCTGAGCGCCACGCTCGGACAGGCGTTCTACTTCGAGGATCCGCGCGTCGCGCTGCCGGACGAGCCCGTGCGCGATCGCTCGACGTCGGACGTCGTGGCCGAGGTCGAGCTCGATGCGTACAAGAGCTGGAACGCGCGCTTTGCCTACCAGTGGAACCCGGACGAGACCCAGGGCGAGCGTACCGAGGCTTTCGTGCAGTACAACCCGTCGCCGGGCCGGGTGATCAACGCAGGCTACCGGTTCCGGCGCGACCTGCTCGAGCAGGTCGACGTGTCGGGCGCCTGGCCGATCAACAACCAGTGGCGCGGTTTCGCGCGCTTCGTCTACTCGCTGCAGGAAGAAAAGACGCTGGACCAGTTCCTGGGCGTCGAGTACTCGTCGTGCTGCTGGGCCGTCCGCCTGATCACGCGACGCTTCGTGTCCAGCCGCTCGGGCGCAGCCGAAACGTCGATCGGCCTGCAACTGGAACTGAAGGGTTTGTCCAGTGTCGGAGTGGACAACGAGGCTTTCCTGCGCGAAGCGATTCGGGGATACTCCTCGCCTCTGTCCGCGCCCAGACCCTGAGATACCCTTGAAATATAAGCAGTTTTTCGGCGCAGCCGTGCTGTTGCTCGCCACCGTGGGCACCGTTCACGCCCAATCCAAGGACCTGAGCTCGTCCGGCGTCCTGCTGAACCGCGTCGCCGCCGTCGTCAACGACGGCCTCGTGCTCCGCAGCGACGTCGAAAGGCAGATGTCCGTCGTCAGCGCGCGCATCCAGCAGTCGGGCCAGCAATTGCCGCCGCGCAACGTCCTGCGCCAGCAGGTGCTGGAGCGCCTCGTGCTGCAGGAGTTGCAGATGCAGCGCGCCGAGCGCCTCGGCCTGAAGATCTCGGACGAGATGGTCAACAACGCGCTGACCGACGTTGCCGCGCGCAACAACATCAAGTTCAGCGATCTGCCGGCCACGCTCGAGGCCCAGGGCATCGATTATCGCGACTACCGCGACGAAGTCCGCCGCGAGATGACCCTGCAGGCGCTGCGCCAGCGCGACGTGCTCGCGCGCGTGTATGTGTCGCCGCGCGAAATCGAGCAATGCATCGCTAAGCGCAAGGCGTCGCCGGACGCCGACAACGAGTTCAACCTTGCGCACATCCTCGTCGCCATTCCGGGCACGGCGGACGAGAAGCAGATCGCCGAGCGAACGTCGCGTGCGCAGGCCGTCTACGAAAGGGCGAAGAAGAGCGAAGACTTCGCCCAGCTCGCGATCACCTACTCCGATTCCGGCACGGCGCTCGAAGGTGGCGCGCTCGGCTGGCGCAAGTCGGGGCAGTTGCCCTCGTTCGTCGCCGACGTCATCCCCACCCTGAAGGCGGGAGAGGTGACCGAGCCGATCCGAACGCCGAGCGGCCTCCACATCTTCAAGGTGCTCGAGATCCGCGGCGGCCAGGCGCCGGCGCTCGTTTCGCAGGTGCACGCCCGGCACATCCTGATGAAGCCCACGGAAGTGATGGACGACGAGACCGTGCGCCAGAAGCTGACGCAGATCCGGGATCGCATCCTGAAGGGTGAAAGCTTCGAGGCGATCGCCTCGGTCACGTCCGAAGACCCTGGTTCGGCTGCAACGGGCGGCGACCTCGGTTGGGCCGGCCCGGGCAGCTTCGTGCCAGAGTTCGAGAAGCAGCTCGATGCGCTCGCCGAAAACGACATCAGCCTTCCTTTCCGCACGCAGTTCGGCTGGCATATCGTGCAGCTGCTCGGTCGTCGCACCTATGACGCGAGCGAGGACATGACGCGCAACCGTTGCGTCAGCCAGCTACGCGAGGCACGCGCGGACGAAGAGACGGAAATCTGGCTGCGCCGGCTGCGCGACGAAGCATTCGTCGAATACCGGATGTGAGCACCGCGGGCCGATCGCGCCGTGCCAAGGCGCTGCGCACCATCGCCGTCACGACCGGCGAACCGGCGGGCATCGGCCCGGATCTCTGCACCGAACTGCTCGACACGGCACCCCGAGGCTGCCGTGTCGTCCTGATCGGCGACCGCTCCCTGTTCGGCCGCGCCCGGCCGCGCAGCGCCCGCCAGCTCAAGCTGCCGGACTACGACGTGATGGGCCGGCCACGCGCCGGCGTCGAACTCCTGCACGTGCCGCTGGCCGAACCGGCGCGGCCCGGCATGCTCAACACCGCCAACGCGCGTTACGTGCTCGAGACTCTCGACGCCGCCATCGGCGGCTGCGCGGCGGGGGCGTTCCAGGCGATCGTCACGGCGCCCGTGCAGAAATCGATCATCAACGAGGCCGGCGTCCCTTTCACCGGGCACACCGAGTACCTCGCCAAACGCACCGGCGTGCGCCTGCCCGTGATGCTGCTCGTCGGCGGCGGGCTGCGCGTTGCGCTTGCGACCACGCACTTGCCGTTGCGGAAAGTCAGCGCGGCCATCACGCCGTCGCGACTCGAGGCCGTGTTGCGCATCGTGGCGGGCGACCTGCAGAAGCTGTTCGGAATACGCCGTCCCCGCCTGCTGGTGCTCGGCCTGAACCCGCACGCCGGCGAAGGCGGTCACCTCGGTCGTGAAGAAATCGAGGTGCTCGAGCCGGTGCTGGCAGCGCTCCGGAGCGCCGGGCTCGATCTCGTCGGTCCTGTGCCGGCCGACACCGCATTCGTGCCGCAGCGGCTCAAGGGCATCGACGCGGTCGTCGCCATGTTCCACGACCAGGGCCTGCCTGTGCTGAAGCACGCAAGCTTCGGCCACGCAGTCAATGTCACGCTGGGGCTGCCGATCGTGCGCACGTCGGTCGATCACGGCACCGCGCTCGACCTTGCCGGCACCCGCAAAGCCGATTGCGGCAGCCTGCAGGCCGCGTTTGCGCTTGCGCTCGAGCTGAGCCAGCGCGCGCGGCGGCGGGCGCTGCGCTGGTGAGACACGGCCACGCGAAAAAGCGCTACGGGCAGCATTTCCTGCACGATCCGGGCACGATCGACCGGATCGTCCGCGCCATCGACCCGCGCCCGGGCGATCGGCTAGTGGAAGTCGGTCCGGGCCGCGGCGCGATCACGGCGCCCGTGCTCGCCCTGGCGGGCAGGCTCGACGTCGTCGAGATTGATCGCGACCTCGTCCCGCCACTGCAGGCGCGTTGCCAGGGAGTGGGTGAGTTGCACGTGCACCTGGCGGACGCACTCGAATTCGATTTTCGCGCCTTGCGCGGTGACGGGCCGCCGCTGCGACTGATCGGCAACCTGCCCTACAACGTCTCGACGCCGCTGCTCTTCCACTTCATCTCGCAGCTGGACGCCTTCGCCGACATGCACTTCATGCTGCAGAAGGAAGTGGTCGTGCGCATGGCGGCCGCGCCCGGTTCGGGCGACTACGGCCGGCTCACGGTGATGCTCGCGCCGCACGTCAAGGTGGAGCGGCTTTTCGACATCGGCGCCGGCGCATTCAGACCGGCGCCCCAGGTCACCTCGACGTTTTTCGCGCTGAACCCCCATGCCGCGCCGCCGTTCGAGATTGCCGACCACGCCGCGTTCGCCAAGGTGGTCGCCGCCGCTTTCTCCAAGCGGCGCAAGACGTTGCGCAACGCGCTGATGGGACTGCTCGACGTCGAAGGGATCGCGGCGGCGGGCGTGGACCCCGGGGCGCGGGCCGAAACGCTCGCTCCAGCCCAGTTTGCCGCCCTGGCGGGCCAATGGGTGGCCCGACGAGGCGACGCGCTCCACGCTATTCCGGCAGAATGATTCCGGATTGGTGGCCCTTCCGGCGCCGCCTATAATCCTGCCCGGGCCGCTTTTCGCATCGGAACCACGCGTTCCACGGAGCACACCATGCGCGCATACAAGAAGATCCTGCTGGCTCTGGACGTCACCGAAGGCAGCGAACAGATCGCAGAGCGGGCGCGTGACGTCGCCGAGCGTTGCGGGGCCGAAGTCATCCTGCTGCACGTCGTGGAGTACGTCCCGGTCGAGCCGATGGGCGAGGCGTTGCTGCCCGCGGTGCAGATCGAAGGCGAGCTGATCGAGCGCGCGACCCGGCGCATGGCCGAGCTCGCGCAGAAGACCGGCCTCGAAAAGGCGGAGCGCATCGTGCAGGCCGGCAACATCAAGGCCGAGCTCGTGCGCATCGCCACGGATCGCGGCGTCGACCTGATCGTGCTCGGCAGCCGCGAACGGCACGGCCTGTCGATCATGTTCAACCAGACCGAGGACACGATCCTGCACGCGGCGCCGTGCGACGTGCTCGCCGTGCGCTGGAAGAAGGCATGACGGCGGCGCATCCCAACCGCATCCGCGTCGACGTCAGCACGAACTACGTCGAGGACCAGTCGAACCCCGGCGAGGGCCGGTTCGTGTTCTCGTACACCATCACGATCCGCAACGAAGGGACGAAACCGGCCCGCCTCGTGACGCGCCACTGGCTCATCACCGACGCCAACGGCAAGGTGCAGGAAGTGGTCGGCGAAGGCGTCGTCGGCGAGCAGCCGCACCTGCAGCCGGGACAGGGTTTCCGGTATTCCAGCGGCGCCATCCTCGAGACGCCGGTCGGCGCGATGCAGGGCAGGTACCACATGATCGCGGACGACGGCGAGCAGTTCGACGCACCGATCGCGCCGTTCCGGCTGGCCATGCCGGGCGTGCTGCACTGACGGGCTTGATGGCCGTCTATGCGATCGGTGACGTCCAGGGCTGCAAGGACGAGCTCGACACCCTCCTCGACCGCCTGAAGTTCGACGCGTCACGCGACCGGCTCTGGTTCGTCGGTGACCTCGTCAATCGCGGTCCGCGTTCGCTCGACGCGCTGCGCTTCGTCAAATCGCTCGGCGACGCCGCCATCACCGTGCTCGGCAATCACGACCTGCATTTGCTCGCTCTAGCGCGCGGCGGTGCAAGCTGGCGTGTCGGCGATGAAGGATTGCAGCCCATCGTCGACGCGCCGGACGCCGAAGAGCTGCTCGACTGGCTGCAGGCGCGTCCGCTGCTGCATCGCGACGCGCACCTCGGCATCTCGCTGCTGCACGCGGGTTTGCCGCCGCAATGGAACCTGCAGACGGCGGCGACCTGTGCGGCCGAGGTCCAGCGCAGGCTGCTGGGCGAGAACGCCGGGCAACTCTACGAACGCATGTACGGCAACGAGCCAGACACCTGGCGCGATGACCTCGACGGCTGGGATCGCATCCGTTTTGCGGTCAACGCTTTCACGCGGCTGCGCGTGTGCGATGCCGAGACGGGCCGCATGGCGCTCAAGTTCAAGGGCGCGCCTGCGACCGCGCCCAGGGGCACGCAGCCATGGTTTCGCATTCCCTGGCGCAAATCTGCCGGCGAACGACTCGTCTTCGGCCACTGGTCCGCGATGGGCTATGTGGACGAGGATCACGTGCTCGGCCTCGACACCGGCTGCGTCTGGGGAGGCTCGCTGACCGGGCAACGCATCGACGCGCCCGGCGCCCGGCCGGTGCAGGTGGCGAGCCACACCGGCGGACTGCCTCTCGACGACTGAAACGCGGGCCCGGCTTCAGGGCACGGCGGGTTCGGCGACGGCTGCCGGCCTCGCGTGGAGCGACTCGAGTCTCAGCTGGACCGCACCTGTCTGCGACTGGCGCGGAATGCACCTCAGCGACGAGCCGGGGGCCTCGCGGATGCCCAGCGGCTCCAGCACCTGCGGCAGCAATTGATCCAGGAGTTCGCAGTCGCCATCGTTGATGTAATCGAGGCGTCGGCCTTCGAACTCGACGACCCGGCGTTCGGCCGGAAACTGGGCCGTGGCGACGTCGACCGCCGTCCCCCTGCCCTGGGTCTTCGCGACCAGCTCGCGCTTCGCCTTGCCCGCCTCGAGTTGCGCCAGCAGTTCCGGCGTCACCTCGGTGGGGACCGCCACCTTGATGCGTGCCGTCGGCAACAGCTGGACGCCACCGCCGTCGAGGCAGCTGACCTGCACCCATGGCTTCGGCCGGGCGCCCAGCGCCGTCAGGATGTGCTCGATCTTGTCGTCCAGGCCGCCGCACGAGTAGTAGGTGCCGCGGCCGAAATAGGTGAAAGTGAACTCATGCTCGGTCCAGACCGCATTGACGGTCGGCACAGCCCCGGCCGGGCTGGTGTCCGCGCCCGTCTGTGCCCTGGCAGGTGCCGCGACACCTGCCGCGGCGAGCGCCAGCGCCAGCGCCAGCGCCAGCAGGGGCGGACCGATGCGGGATCTGCGTCGCGTCATGAAGCCTAATTTATACTTGGACCATGCAGTCTTTGACACCGTTCAACCTCCGGCAGTGGATTGACGAGCACCGGTCCGAACTGCGCCCGCCCGTCTGCAACAAGCAGGTCTTCGAACAGGGCGAGTTCATCATCATGGTGGTCGGCGGTCCGAACGCCCGCCGGGACTACCACGACGACCCGGGCGAGGAATTCTTCTACCAGCTCGAGGGCGACATGCTGCTGCGGACCGTCCAGGACGGGAAGCGAGTGGATATCCCCATCCGCGAAGGCGACGTGCTGCTGCTGCCTGCCCATGTCCCGCACTCTCCGCAGCGTTTTGCCTATACCGTCGGGCTCGTCGTGGAGCGCAAGCGCCGCGCCGGCGAAGCCGATGGCTTCCTCTGGTACTGCGAACGCTGCGATGCGCGCCTCTACAGCGAGTACCTGCAGCTCACCGACATCGAAACCCAGCTGCCGCCGGTCTTCGAGCGGTTCTGGTCGAATCCCGAGCACACGATCTGCCGCACTTGCGGCAGCTCACTGAGGAAGTGACCGCTTGAACGGGCTGGAGTTCACCGCCGGCGGCCGGCGCTGGCGCGCCGACGTCACTGCGCCCGCCGATCTCGCCATCGTGCTCGAGTTCAACGGCGCGCAACCGAGCTTCTTCGTCGCCACGCCGGCGTCGAGCGAGCCCCTGCGGATCGGCGGTTTCACGGGCAGCGTCGCGAACGGCGCCAGCTGCAATTGCGCCGTGCATTCGCTGGCCCCGCATTGCCACGGCACCCACACAGAATGCGTCGGGCACGTCACGCGCACTACGGTCACGATCGCGGGCCTGACGCCCGTGGCGCCTTGTGTCGCACTGCTCGTCTCCGTCCGGCCGGAGCCCCTCGGCGCGGCAGCGGCGGCCATGCCGGGCGGTCACGCCGACCCCGATGACCTCGTGATCCGCCGAGCCGCACTCGAGGCCGCGGCCTCGGCATGGCTTGACGCCCCATGCACGGCGGCGGTGATTCGCACGCTGCCGAACGGAGCGGACAAGCGCCACCGCGCCTATTCCGGTTCGTCGAGCCCGGCGCCGTATTTCCTGCCCGAAGCCATGCGGTGGCTGGTCGAGCGCGGGGTCGACTCGCTCGTGGTCGACCTGCCGAGCCTCGACCGCGCCGACGACGGCGGCCGGCTCGCGGCCCATCGCGAATACTGGGGATTGCCCCCGGGTTCAGTCGATGCAGCGCAGGCCACCCGTGGCCGGGCGCTCGTCACGGAACTCGCCTACGTGCCCGAGGCGGTTCCGGACGGGTTGTACCTGCTCGATCTGCAGGTGCCCGCCTTTGGCTCCGACGCGGCGCCGAGCCGTCCCGTGCTGTATCCACTGCTGTCGATTCCTGGAGGCGCGACATGAGGCTCGACCGGGAACATGCGCACGCCCTCGATGCGGCGGATGCGCTCGCCGCCTGGCGCGATCGCTTCGTCCTGCCGCGCGAGTCGGGCAGCAGCCGCGAATTCGTCTACCTGTGCGGACACTCGCTCGGCGCGCAACCCGTGCTGGCCGCGGAGTACGTCGAGGACGTGATGCGCGACTGGCGCTCGCTCGGGGTCGAAGGACACTTCACCGGTCGCCATCCGTGGCTCACGTATCACGAGCGGCTAGCCCCGGCGCTGGCCATGCTGGTCGGGGCCGAGCCGGCCGAAGTCGTCGCGATGAACACGCTCACGGCCAACCTGCACCTGCTGCTGGTGAGCTTCTACCGGCCAGCGGGCGCGCGCCGCGCGGTCCTGATGGAGCGATCGGCGTTTCCCTCGGATCGCCACGCCGTCGAATCGCAGGTGCGTTATCGTGGGCTCGATCCGGCGCACGACCTGATCGAGATCGCGCCACGCGACGGCGAGGCCCTGCTGCGAACCGAAGACATCATCGCGACGATCGAGCGCGAGGGCGCAAGGATCGCGACGATCCTGCTGCCGGGCATCCAGTACCTGACGGGACAGGTACTCGACGTCGAGGCGATCACGGCCGCGGGACGCCGAGCCGGCTGCGTCGTCGGCTGGGACCTCGCGCACGCCATCGGCAACGTGCCGGTCGCGCTGCACGACGCGGGCGCGGACTTTGCCGTCTGGTGCAACTACAAGTACCTCAATGGCGGCCCGGGTGCCGTGGGAGGCGCGTTCGTACACGCCCGCCACGCAAGCGACGCATCGTTGCCGCGCTTCGCAGGCTGGTGGGGCCACGACAAGGCAACGCGCTTCCGTATGGCGCCCGAATTCGAGCCCATGCCCGGTGCGGAAGGATGGCAGCTCAGCAACCCGCCGATTCTCGCCATGGCGCCGCTCGCGGCGTCGCTCGAGCACTTCGCCGCGGCCGGCCTGCCGGCCCTGCGCCGGAAGTCGGTCGCCTTGACGGGATATTTCGAACGCCTGGTGCAGATGCGGCTTGCGGGCCGGGTGGAAATCATCACACCGTCCCGGCCTGAAGCACGCGGGGCGGCGTTGTCCCTGCGACTGGTCGGGCTCACGCGTGATCGTGCACGCGGGGTGTTCGATGGCCTGCGACAGCGCTCCATCGTGCCCGACTGGCGCGAGCCGGACGTGATCCGTGCTGCACCGGTGCCTTTCTACAACACCTTCGACGATGTCTGGCGCTGCGTGGATGCGCTGCACGCGGAACTCGGGGCGTGAAGCGGCCCGTCACGATCCTCGGCGCCGGCCTGACCGGCGCGCTGATGGCCATCTACCTGGCGCGGCAGGGCCGGCAGGTGCTGGTGTACGAACGTCGCCCGGACCTGCGCAAGGTCGACATGGATGCGGGCCGCTCGATCAACCTGGCGCTGGCGGACCGCGGCATCCATGCGTTGCGCGAGGCCGGTGTGTTCGCGGACGTCGAACCGCTGCTGATCCCGATGCGGGGTCGCATGCTGCACGCCCCGGACGGCACCCTCACGTTCGCGCCCTACGGCCAACGGCCGCACGAAGTCATCCACTCCGTCTCGCGACCTGGCCTGAACCGCGTGCTGCTCGATCATGCGCAGCGCCATTACGGGATCGAACCCCGTTTCCTGCAGGCGGCACGCGCGCTCGATTTCGAGCGCGACGAACTCGTCATGCTCGACGAGGTGTCCGGCGACACGTACCAGAAGCCGCTTGCACCGCTGATCGCCGCGGACGGCGCTGGCTCCATCGTGCGGCGGGCGATGACCGGCCAGCTCGGCGTGCGCGTGCGCGAAGACCTGCTCGATCACGGCTACAAGGAACTCACGCTGCCGGCCGGGCGGGATGGCTCGCACCGCATCGATCGCAATGCGCTGCACATCTGGCCGCGCGGTGGCTTCATGCTGATCGCGCTGCCGAACATCGACGGCAGCTTCACCGTCACGCTGTTCCTCGCCTTGAAAGGCGGCACGGACTGCTTCGCTGCCCTCGACAGCCGCTCGACCATCGATGCGTTCTTCGCCAGGCATTTCCCCGACGTCGTGCCGCTGATGCCGGGTCTCGCCCGCGAATTCCTCGAGCATCCCGTCGGCCGCATGGGCACGATCCATGCGGACGCGTGGTCGGCCGGCGAGGCCGCCGTGCTGCTCGGCGATGCCGCGCATGCAATCGTGCCGTTCCACGGCCAGGGCATGAACGCGTGCTTCGAGGACTGCTTCGAACTCGATCGCCTGCTGCGCTCAGCCGGCGACTGGAAGTCCGCATTCGACCGGTTCTTCCAGCTGCGCAAGCCCGACACCGATGCGATCGCCGCGATGGCCCTCGAGAACTTCCTCGAGATGCGGGACACGGTCCGCGATCCCAAGTTCATGTTGCGCAAGGAACTGAGCTTCGAGCTCGAGCGCCGTCACCCGGAGCGCTTCATTCCGCGCTATTCGATGGTGATGTTCCACCACGAGATTCCGTACCGCGTCGCCTTCGAGCGCGGACGCGTGCAAGGCGAACTGTTGACCCGTCTCACGGACGAGGCGGACTCACTGGCCGGGATTCCCGTTGCGCAGATGGACGCCCTGGTGACCGGAACGCTCGATCCGCTGCCGGTCTCGCCCGCCGTGGGGAACTAGACGGCACTCGGCACGACAACGGCCCCGGCCGCAGCCCCGCGCCCCGGCGCGACGCTCGCGTTGTGCGTTGGTTGCCCCGTCACTATGCTCCAGCAGACAGCAACAAGGAGTCTCGCCATGCCGCGCCTGCTTGCCGCCCTGACCACGACCCTCCTTGCCTGTGGCTGCGCCTTGCCGGTTCCCGCCCTGGCCGCCAAGAAAACCTATTTCCGGGTTGGCAACCTGGCCGATGCGGCGGCCGTGACCACGGCCGGCACGGTGCTCATGGGTGGCAGCACCGACGTCGACGAGGCCTTCCAGTGGCTGTGCGACCGCGCGACCGGCGGCGACTTCCTGGTCGTCCGCGCTACCGGTACCGACGCCTACAACCCGTACGTGCAGGCGCTCTGCCCCGGTCTCAATTCCATGGCGACGCTGATCATCAGCTCGGCCAAGGCCGCCAACGTGCCGTCGGTGCGCGAGACGATCGCCAATGCCGAAGTGGTCTGGATCGCCGGCGGCGACCAGTCGGACTACATCACCGAGTGGACTGGCACGGCCGTGCAGGAAGCCTTGAACCAGCACGTCGCCGCGGGCAAGCCGATCGGCGGCACCAGCGCGGGCCTGGCCGTGCTGACGCAGTTCGTATACTCGGCGCTCGGCAGCAAGGGCATCACCTCGGCCGAAGCCCTGGCGGATCCATACAACCGTTACAACACGTTCGCGCGCGATTTCGTCTACGTGGCGAACCTGCAGGGCGCGATCGGCGACACGCATTTCGCGGCCCGCGATCGCATGGGTCGCACCGTCAGCTTTCTCTGCCGCATCCATGCGAACGGCTGGAGCGCGCAACCGCGTGCCATCGCCGTGAGCGAGGAAACGGCACTGCTGATCGACGCACGCGGCGTGGGCAAGGTCGTCGGCACCAACAATGCCTACTTCATCGACGCACCGGGCGCGCCGCAGGTCTGCGCGCCGGGCCTGCCGCTGACCTATCGCAACGTGGCCGTGCGCCGGGTGGGCGTCGGCGCAAGCTTCAACGTGGCGGATTGGAAGGGCAGCGCCGGCACCACGTACACGGTCACGGCCGAAGCGGGCGTGCTGAGTTCGTCGCAGCCGGGGGGCAGTGCCTACTAGGGGTCAGGGGTCAGGGGTTAGTCGGGATCGTGCGCAACCTTGCCGACCGTGTGCACGATGAACACACAGCCCGGAGGTCGGATGAATAACTCAAGAAGACGACGGATCGTAGCGATCATCGCAACGGCGCTGACTGCGGGTGGGCCGGCGTTCGCGACGGATCCGCCTGTCGCACAGAAAGCGTCGATCGCCGCGCCGCAGCCCGTTGCCTGCCCGTCCGGCACGCAGTCGAGCCGCGAATACGCGTTCAACCTGATGGGCAATCGCGCGGGTTACCAGACGGTCTGCCTGCAGGCGGACCGCACTCGCCTCGTCCGCTTCGAATTCAATGATCGCGGGCGCGGCCCTGCTCTTACGTCGAAGATCGTGCTCGATGCACACGGCATTCCCGTGGCCATCACCAACGACGGCAATGACTACTACAAGGGCCCGGTGGCGGAGCGCTTCGCGCTGGAGGGCGGCACCGCCACGTGGACGAACAAGGTCGAAAAGGGTTCTCAGCCTGTCGCAGGCGCGGCGTTCTATGTCAGCCAGACCGGATCCCCGGAGGAGATCGGCCTGCTCGCCCGCGCACTCCGCGACGTACCGGGCGGCAAGCTGCCATTGCTGCCGCAGGGCGAGGCCAACTTGCAGAAGCTGTCGCAGCTGAGGATCAGCAACGGCAATACTTCGCGCCAGGTCGGCCTGTATTCGATCAGCGGTCTGGGATTCCAGCCCTCCAGTCTCTGGGTCGACGAGAACGGCGAGTTGTTCGCGACGTTCGATGGCTTTTCGACCATCGTGCGCGAAGGCTGGCAGGACTCGCTCCCGGCCCTGCGTGCCGAACAGGACGCACAGGAAGCGCGACGTCGGACGGAGCAGGCGCGATCGCTGCGGCGGGCGCCGACCGGTCCGGTCGTGATCGAACGCGCCAACCTGTTCGATGCCGAGCACATGACGATGCGTCCCGGCACCACAGTCATCTTCGCGCAGCAACGCATCGTCGCGATCGGTCCCGACGGTTCGCTGCCGATCCCTGCCGGTGCCGAGCGCATCGATGCCGCGGGCCGCGCACTGCTTCCCGGCCTCTGGGACATGCATACGCACCCGGACCTCGACAGTGGACCGCTGTTCCTGGCCGCCGGCATCACGAGCATTCGGGACATGGCGGCCGAAACCGACAAGCCGGCGCGGCTGCATGTCTTCGACACCAACGAAGCCCTGGGTCCGCGCGTGGTCTTCGCCGGCATCATCGACGGACGCGGACCTTACCAGGGGCCGACCAATACGCTCGTCAGCGACGAGGCCGAAGCCCGCAAGGCCGTGCAGGCCATGAGCGCGGCCGGCTTCGGCCTGGTCAAGATCTACAGCTCGATGGATCCGAAGCTGGTGCCGGCGATCGCGGACGAGGCGCACAAGGCAGGCATGCGGGTCGGCGGTCACGTCCCCGCGTTCATGACGGCCGAACAGGCCGTGCTCGCCGGGTACGACGAGATCCAGCACATGAACATGGTGTTTCTGAACTTCCTGTACGACAAGGTACAGGACACCCGCACGCCCGCACGATTCACGGCCGTCGCGGAAGACGCGACTGCCATCGATCCGCAGTCGGCACGCGTTCAGGCCTTCCTGCAACTGCTCAGGCAACGCCACGTGACGCTCGACCCGACGCTGGGCGCGTTCGAGAGCCTCTTCAACGATCGCCCGGGCGTGGTCGGGGCAGGGCTCGCGGCCGTGGCCGATCGCATGCCTCCGCTCGTCCGGCGGAGCCTGCTCGAGGGGGGCTTGCCTGTTCCTGCAGGTGAAGACACGCGCTATCGCGCGGCACTGCCGCAGATGCAGCGCATGCTGATGGCCGTGCGCGCGGCGGGTGTGCCCTTCGTTGCAGGCACCGATGCGATGCCGGGTTTCATGCTCGCCCGCGAACTCGAACTCTACGTCGAGGCCGGCCTGCCGGCACCCGAAGTGCTGCGGATCGCCACGCTCGACGCCGCCCGGCTCGTCGGTCGCGACGGCGAACTCGGGTCGATCGCGCCGGGCAAGCTGGCCGACATGATCCTCGTCGACGGTGATCCGAGCCGGAAAATCGGCGACGTGCGCCGCCTGCGCCTCGTCGTCAAGGACGGAGCGCTGTTCGATCCCGACGCGTTATGCCGCGCGCTCGGCATCCAGCCGGTGGCAGTCCCGGGCCGATGATCGTGTACTCGCGCGCGATCGTCATCGACGGCCTCGGCGGCCCCGGCGGGCACGCCACGGAAGACGGGGCAGAGTTGTCGCCCAGCGAGGTCCAGGACATCGAGATGTCGGGCATGACGTGCCTGCACCTTACGGTCGGCGAAGTGGGCACCATGCCACCCGACGAGGCGTACCAGAAGTCGATCGCGTCGATCATGCGCTGGGAAAAGGAAGTCGACCGCTATCCGGCCACCCTGCTGCGCGTGCGGTCGGTCAGCGATATCCGTGCGGCGAAAGCGAGCGGCCGGACCGGGCTCATGTACGGCTTTCAGGACGGCGTGTGTTTCGAGACCGACCTCGACCGGCTCGAAACGTTTCATAAGCTGGGCATCCGGGTGATCCAGCCTACCTACAACCGGCGTAACCGGCTTGGCGATGGCTGCCTGGAGCCGTCCGACGCGGGACTCAGTAACACCGGGCACGAAGCCGTTGAGCGCATGAACGCGCTGGGCATCCTCGTGGACGCGAGTCACTGCGGGCGCGTCACCGCGGCCGACGCTATCCGTCACTCGACGCGCCCCGTCGCATTCACGCACACGGGATGCGCAGCGCTCGCCGATCACCCGCGCAATCGCACCGACGCCGAGCTGCGCGCGGTCGCCGACAAGGGCGGTGCGTCGGGCATCTACTTCATGCCTTACCTCTCGGGCGGCAGGCAGCCCACTGCCGACGACGTCGTTCGTCACATCGAGCACGCGGTGAACGTTGCGGGCGAGGAGCACGTCGCGATCGGCACGGATGGCACACTGTCGACCATCGCACTGACCCCGGCATTCGTGCAGTCGTTTACGACAAACGTCGCGCGCCGCAAAGCGGCCGGCATCGCCGCACCACAGGAATCCGAGGACGGCTACCTGTTCGCGCACGACCTCAACACGCCGCGGCGCTTCGAGCAGCTGGCGGACCGTCTCAGCCTGCGTGGCCATTCGGACGACAGGATCCAGAAGATCCTGGGCGCCAACCTGCTGCGCGTGTTCGGCGCGGCTTGGGCCACCTGACACCCGCAGCGATGCTGACCTGCTCCCACCGTCCGCCGTGTCCGGGTTGTCCACGCTTCGGCGAGCCCGGCATCGCTGCCGCTGCGCAATCAGCCCTGGAATCGCTGGCCCGCACGCATGGCCTGCAGGACGTTCCGGTGGTGTCGGGTGCTATGACGGGTTTTCGTTTGCGCGCCCGCCTGGCAATTCGCGGCCGGTTGGGCGCGCCAAAGCTCGGCATGTTCGAACTCGGCACGCATCGGGTGGTGCACATCCCGAACTGCGTCGTCCAGCACCCGCTGATCAATCGCGTTACCGCCGTGGTGCGACGTGCGCTGGTCGATGCGGAGATCGCTCCGTATTCCGAGACCGTTCATCGCGGCCTCGCCCGTTACCTGCAAGTCGTGGTGGAACGCAGCTCGGAGACCGCGCAGGTCGTGATCGTCGGCAACAGCCCGACGGTCGAGCCGTTCACCGGATGTTTCGAGCTGATTCGCGATCGGCTCGGCGACGAACTGCACAGCCTGTGGTTCAACGCGCAATGCGAGCGTTCCAACACCATCCTCGGCCGCGCGTTCACGCACTGGTGCGGGCCGCCGAGCGTCATCGAGTGCTTTGGCGGAGCAGCCGTGCATTACCCGCCCGGCGCGTTCGGCCAGAACAATCTCGACATCGCGCAACGCATCGTCGAAAACGTGCGCGAGCAGGTACCCGCCGGCTCGCGCGTGGCCGAGTTCTATGCGGGCGTCGGTGCGATCGGCTTGTCGGTGCTGTCGCGCGCCAGTCACGTCCGCATGAACGAAGCCAGCACGCCGTCACTGCAAGGCCTCGCGCTCGGAATCGATGCGCTGGAGCCGGCCGAGCGGGAGCGAATCGACGTGCTCGCCGGTCCCGCTGGAGCAATGGCAACCGCGGCGCTCGACGCCGACGTCGTGATCGCCGATCCGCCACGCAGGGGACTGGACCGCGAACTCGTGGAACAGCTGATCACCGCGCCGCCGGAGCGATTCGTGTACGTGAGCTGCGGGCTCGAATCCTTTCTTGCCGATACGGAGAGACTGACGACCAGCGGCGCGATGCGCCTGGGCGACCTGCGTGCGTTCAACCTGATGCCGTTCACGGAGCACGTCGAGACTGTGGCCTGCTTCGAGCGGGCGTGACATCCCGTGGTATGCCGGCGCGAAGGGCGACCGGCCGCGAACTCGTGTGCGATGCTAGTCCTGGGCAGCGCGCAACCTGCGCAGCTCGACGCAGCTGTATGCGTAAGCGTGCTTCCCATCCGCTGCGTGCCGCTCGCCCGGCACTTCGTCCCATTCGCCGGCCGCGAGCTCCGGAAAATACGTGTCTGCGTCGACGACCGCATGCACACGAGTCAAATGAATCAGGCCCGCGCGTGGCAAGGCCAGGCGATAGATCTCCGCCCCGCCGATGATGCAGACCTCGGGCACGTCGCCGGCAACGGTCAGTGCGTCGTCTAGTGACGCAACGACGGTGACGCCGGGGACTTCAAACCCGGCCTGGCGCGTGATCACGATGTTGTGCCGCCCGGGCAACGGCTTGCCGATCGAGTCCCAGGTCTTGCGACCCATGACGATGGGTTTCCCCATCGTCAGGGCCTTGAAGCGCCTGAGGTCGTCGGGCAGCCGCCACGGCAGGCCGCCGCCACGCCCGATCGCGCCCCGCTCGTCCGTCGCCACGATGATCGAGACGAGCGGCATCGCAATGCCTCAGACCCGCTTGCCCTGCGCGACGGATTTCCTGCCCTTGGCAACCGCCTTCTTCCTGGCAGCGGCCTTCCTCTTTGCGGCGGCCTTCTTCTTGGCGTCGACCGACTCGCGATCGAGCATCGTGCCGCGGCAATTCGCGGCGCCGCAACGGCAGGTGTAGAGCGCCAACTCGTCCGGATCGTCGGTGCTCTCCCACGTGAGCTGGTAGTCGTAACCGAGTTCCTCGCCCGGCTGGATCGTGCGGATCGCCTCGATGAAGACGCGGCGGCCTTCGATGATGGTCTCGCAGTTCGCGTCGCACTTGTGGTTGATGAAGCGCGCGGCATTGCCGCCGACGCCGGCGTCGATGCAGAGGTCGTCGTCGACGACGAACAGGAAAGTGTGCCCGTCGTCGTCGGCCTTCATCTCGTAGCGCGAATCCGCCTCCTGGTGCGAGATGCGGTCGCCGACGTATTCGATGATGCGGGTGCCGCTGCGGATACGGCGGGCCGCGTACACGCCACGGCCGTGGATTTTCGAGCGCTTCACTACATACAGCGGATCGGCTTCGGCGGCAGCGGAACGCACCGTTTTCTGCGCATGCCGCATGTGCGCGTGATGCCTGACCGCGGTCTGCGACGACCTGGTCACGGGCTTGTTCGAGGGGGTCTTCTTCATACGGCGATGGGTGCCTTGATCGCGGGGTGTGCCAGGTATCCGGCGAACTCGAAATCCTCGAATCGGTAGTCGAAGATCGAGTCCGGCCGGCGCTTGATGACCAGTTGCGGCAGCGGCAGCGGCTCGCGCGAGAGCTGCAGCCGGGCCTGGTCGAAATGATTGACGTAGAGGTGCGTGTCGCCGCCCGTCCAGACGAAGTCACCGACATCGAGGTCGCACTGCTGCGCGACCATGTGCGTGAGCAGCGCGTAGGAGGCGATGTTGAACGGCACGCCGAGGAACACGTCCGCGCTGCGCTGGTACAACTGGCACGACAGCTTGCCGCCGGCCACGTAGAACTGGAACAGCGCGTGGCACGGCGTGAGCGCCATGCGCTCGAGCTCGCCGACGTTCCACGCATTGACGATGATGCGGCGCGAATCCGGGTCGCGCTTGATCAGCTCGACCGCACGCGCGATCTGGTCGATCTCGCGCCCGTCCGCAGCCTTCCACCTGCGCCACTGCGCGCCGTAGACCGGGCCGAGCTCGCCGTCGGCATCGGCCCACTCGTCCCAGATGGTGACACCGTGTTCGCGCAGGTAGCGCACGTTGGTGTCGCCGCCGAGGAACCAGAGCAGCTCGTGCACGACCGACTTCAGGTGCAGCTTCTTCGTCGTCATCAACGGGAAGCCGTCGTTCAGGTCGAACCGCATCTGCCAGCCGAACACCGAGCGCGTGCCGGTGCCGGTGCGGTCGCCCTTCTCGGCGCCGTGATCGAGGATGTGCTGCAGCAGCTTGAGGTATTGCCGCATCGCCGTCAGCTTGCGCGGTAATTGCCGGACGGCTGGCGCCGGCTGCGGGCGTAAGCGAGCATCGCGAGGCCAGCCAGGATCATGGGCAGCGACAGGACCTGCCCCATCGTCACCCAGTCGAACAGCAGGTAGCCGCGGTTGGCATCGGGCACGCGCACGAACTCGATCATGAAACGGAACACGCCGTAGCAGACCAGGAACAGCCCGGACGGCGCCCAGCGGAACCGGGGCCTCGACGTGAACCACCATAGGATCACGAACAGCGCGAGGCCTTCGAGCGCAGCTTCGTACAGCTGCGAAGCGTGCAGCGGGACGCCGTCGACGATCACGGCCCAGGGCACGTCCGTCGGCTTGCCCCACAGTTCGCCGTTGATGAAGTTGCCGATGCGACCCGCGCCGAAGCCGATGGCCGGCAGCGGCGCGGCGAAATCGAACACGTCGACCAGCCGTTTCTTGCGGCTGCGCGCGAAGAGCGCCAGCCCGACGAGCGAGCCGATCAGGCCGCCGTGGAACGACATCCCGCCTTCCCAGATGCGGAACACGCTGAGCGGCTCGGTCAGGATCCGCTCGGTGCCGTAGAACAGCATCCAGCCCAGGCGTCCGCCGAGGATGATGCCGACGGCCGAGAAAAAGATCAGGTCGTCGACTTCGAGCGGCTTCCAGGTGGACTCCGGCCGTCCGGCGCGGCGACGGGCCAGCCACCAGGCCGACAGGAAGCCCACCAGGTACATGAGGCCGTACCAGCGGACGTGCAGCGGCCCTAAGGAGAGCGCAACGGGATCGGGGTGCGGATAGACGAACATCGGCCGCTTATCTTACCTGTGGGGCCGCCCTGTCGCCCGTCCGTCTCAGTCCTGCACGACCCGGCAGAACAGCGACTTCAGGTAACGCGTCTCGGCGATCGCCGGATGAATCGGGTGATCGGGCGCATGCCCGCCCACCTCCACGACCTGGGCGAAACGGTCGACGTGGCGCGCCGCCTGCTGGATCGTGACCATGAGGTCGTCGAGACCGAGGTGGTGCGAACACGAGCACGAGACCAGGAAGCCGTCGCGCCCCAGTACCTGCATGGCCTGCTGGTTGAGCTTGCGGTAGGCCGCCTGCCCCTTCGGGATGTCCTTGCGCCGCTTGATGAAGGCCGGCGGGTCGATGATGACCACGTCGAACCTCTCGCCCGCCTCACGCAGCGCCGCCAGGGCGTCGAACGCATCCGCGCGCTCGGTCCGGACGTCGTGCAGGCCGTTGGCGGCAGCGCTACGCTGCAGCAGCTCGAGCGCTGGTGCCGACGAGTCCACGCACAGCACGTCGCTGGCACCGGCGGCCGCGGCCGCGAGACCCCACGCGCCGAGGTAGCTGAACACGTCGAGAACGCGCGCGCCCTTGACGTACTTGAGCAGCGCGCGCCGGTTGTACGCCTGGTCGTAGAACCAGCCGGTCTTCTGGCCATGACCCATCGGCACGAAAAAGCGGACGCCGTTTTCCTCGACGACCGTTTCTTCGATGTCGGGCCCGAGCGCCGTTTCGACGTAGCTCGGCAGGCCTTCGAGTTCGCGGGCGCCCGAGTCGTTCTTCCAGATCAGCGCCTTCGGGCCGAGCACCTTGACGACCGCATCGACGATCGCCGGCTTCATCGCTTCCATGCCCGCCGTGCCGATCTGGCCGACGACGATGTCGCCGAAACGATCGAGCACCAGCCCGGGCAGGCCGTCGGATTCGCCGTACGCAAGACGGTAAAAAGGCCGCGAATGGAGCTTTTCGCGCAGCGCGAGCGCCACCTGCAGCCGGTGGACGAGCAGCGACTTGCCGGGAGCGAACGCCGGATCGCGGCCGAGGATGCGCGCGCAGATCAGC
>Ga0224500_10000601_pt1 | contig 24052 bp, 24 predicted proteins | sample SF_Oct11_sed_USG_FD_168126 | JGI IMG/M metagenome (GOLD analysis project Ga0224500, IMG submission 168126) | Sediment microbial communities from San Francisco Bay, California, United States - SF_Oct11_sed_USGS_4_1 | ecosystem: Environmental > Aquatic > Marine > Sediment | place: USA: California... | reverse complement strand
ACGCTGGACGTCGACTGGCTCTATCGTCGGGCCCTGCCGGCAATCGTCGCCGCAGCCGAGCGTTCCCGGCGCGTCGTCGCTCGCGGCTGGCACGCGGGGTGGTCGAGCGCCGTCGAGGGCATCGCCGCGCACGTGCACCGCACGCATGGGCCGGAAGGCATCATGGCGCGTACCTGGTCGGTGCGCAGCATGGGGCTGTGGATGCTCGCGCTGCTGCTCGGGCTGCTGCTGATCGGGTTCGCCGCCTGACGCGCGCAGCCGAGGCGCATTTCCGGCCGCGCCGTCGCGCGGTCCTTGAGGCGCGTCAACGCGTAAGCGGCAACACGGGCCGCGTGTTGACCGCGCTCAATCCCCGGGGCCCGTGACGGCGGAATATCGTCGTTGACGCGCGCGATGCGCGTCGTGCAAGTCAAGGATCGAATGGCTCCGCCTGCGGGCCGCGCTGCGTTCCTGCGCGCGACCCTGCGCATCGAGGCCGGCTGCACGCCGCCGGCCGCCGCCGGCTTCGCGCCGGCGAGCGAAGATGCAGTGTGCGCCGCGGTCCGTCACGGTTCCCCAACGAACCTGCCGCAACGCGCCCAGAGCGTCCTGCGCGACCGGCCGGCAGCGGAGGCCTGAGCATGGGCATCACCGCCACCCCCGAACGCGTCACCCCGCCTGTCGCCACGGCCGCGGCCGCCGCGACCCCGCCCGGACGGATGTGGCGCGCGCTGCTGCCGATCGCCATCGCCGCGATCATCGCCCTGGTCCCGCCGCCGGACGGGCTCGCGCAGCACGCGTGGTACTTCTTCGCGATCTTCGCCGGGGTCATCGTCGGGCTGATGCTCGAGCCGCTACCCGGCGGCGCGGTCGGCCTGATCGGCGTGGCGGCCGTCGCCGTGCTGGCGCCGTACGTGCTGTTCGCGCCCGCCGAGCTCGCCAGGCCGGGCTTCAAGCCGGCCAACGCTGCGCTCGCCTGGGCGCTCTCGGGCTTCTCCAACGGCACGGTGTGGCTGATCTTCGGCGCGTTCATGTTCGCGCTCGGCTACGAGAAGACCGGGCTCGGCAAGCGCATCGCCCTGTGGCTGGTCGAGAAGATGGGCCGGCGCACGCTGACGCTCGGCTACGCCGTGACGATCGCCGACACGGTGCTCGCGCCCTTCACCCCGTCGAACACGGCGCGCTCGGGCGGCACGATCTACCCGGTGATCCGCAACCTGCCCGCGCTGTACGACAGCAAGCCGAACGACCCGTCGGCGCGCCGCATCGGCAGCTACATCATGTGGGTCGCGATCGCGACCACCTGCATCACGAGCTCGATGTTCCTCACCGCGCTGGCGCCGAACCTGCTCGCCGTCGAGCTGGTGAACAAGACCGCGAAGGTGAGCTTCACGTGGATGGAGTGGTTCGTCGCCTTCGCGCCGGTGGGCATCCTGATGCTGGTCGCGATCCCGCTGGTGACCTATTGGCTCTACCCGCCGCAAGTGAAGTCCGGCGAGGAGGTGCCCGCGTGGGCGCGTGCCGAGCTCGGCCGGATGGGCGGCGTCACGTCCCGCGAGCTGGAGCTCGCGATCCTCGTGCTGCTCGCCCTCGGCCTGTGGATCTTCGGCGGCGACGTCATCAACGCGACGACGGTCGCGCTGGTGGTGATCGGACTGATGCTGGCGATGAACGTCGTGAGCTGGGACGACATCGTGAAGAATTCGCCGGCGTGGAACACGCTGGCCTGGTTCGCCACGCTGGTCGCGCTCGCCGACGGCCTCAACCGCGTCGGCTTCGTCAAGTGGTTCGCCGACAGCGTCGCCGCGCACCTGACCGGCTTCCCGCCTTTCGCCGTGATGATCGTGCTGGTGCTCGTGTTCTTCTTCACGCACTACCTGTTCGCGAGCATCACCGCGCACGTCACCGCGCTGCTGCCGGTGATGCTGGCCGTCGGCTCGACGATCCCCGGGATGAACATGCCGCAGTTCGCGCTGCTGCTGTGCCTGACGCTGGGCATCATGGGCGTGCTGACGCCGTATGCGACCGGCCCCAGCCCCGTGTACTACGGCTCCGGCTATCTGCCCGGCAAGGACTACTGGCGGCTGGGCGTGGTATTCGGCCTCATCTTCGTCGCTGCGTTCCTCGTCGTGACGCTTCCGTGGATGGCGGTCGTCGGTGGACGATGAAGCGGTGACCGCGGGCGCGGCGGCGGGCGACGCCACCGCGCTGGTGCGCCGGATCGGCTTCTGGGCCGGCCCGGCGCTCGCGCTCGCGCTGTACCTGTGGCTTCCGGTCTCGGAGGTGGTGGCGGAGGGGACGCTATCCCCGGCCGGCCGCTCGACGCTCGCCGTGATGGCGTGGATGGCCGCGTGGTGGATGACGGAGGCCGTGCCGATCGAGGCGACGGCGCTGCTGCCGATCGTGGCGTTCCCGCTGCTCGGCGTCTCCTCGCTCGCGGTGACGACCGCGGCGTACGGCTCCGACGTCGTCTACCTCTTCCTCGGCGGCTTCGTGCTGGCTGCCGCGATCCAGAAGCACGGCCTCGACCGCCGCATCGCGTTCGCGACGCTGCGCATCGTCGGCGCGCAGCCCGGCGCGATCGTCGCCGGGATCATGGGGGCCACCGCGTTCATCAGCATGTGGGTCTCGAACACGGCGACCGCCGCGATGATGGCGCCGATCGCGCTGTCCGTGATCGACGTGACCCTGCAGCGGCGCACGGGCAGGACGCTCGCGCAGCACGGCGGCATCCCTGCCGACGACGTGGACGTCCGCAACCTCGCGTTGGCCACGCTGCTGGGCGTGGCCTACGCGGCGTCGATCGGGGGACTGGGCACGATCGTCGGCTCGCCGCCGAACGGCATCCTCGTGCGCTACCTGGAGACGCGCGGCGTCAGCGTCGGCTTCCTCGAGTGGATGGCGATCGGCGTGCCGGTGGCGCTCCTCTTCCTGCCGCTTGCGTGGCTGATCAACGTGAAGCTCCTTTTCCCCACGCGCATCGGCGAGATCGAGGGCGGGCGCGAGTACTTCGCGAGCGAGTGGGCGAAGCTGGGCGCTTCGAGCCGCGGCGAGCGGGTGACGCTGGCCGTGTTCGCCTGCACCGTCGCGCTGTGGGTTCTCCGGCCGCTGCTGGCGGGCATCGACGTGGGTGGAGCGGCGCCGCTGGCGAAGCTCTCCGACGCGGGCATTGCGGTGGCCGCCGCGCTCGCCCTGTTCACGATCCCGGTCGACCGCGAGCGCACGCGCATGGCCATGGACTGGGAGACGGCGGTCCGCATGCCGTGGGGCGTGCTGGTCCTCTTCGGGGGAGGCCTCGCGCTCGCCGGCGCTGCGGAGGCCAACGGCGTGGCCGTCTACATCGGCTCGATCGCCAAGGGCCTGTCGATCTGGCCCGCGTGGGCCGCGCTGCTCGCGATGATCGCCATCATGGTGTTCATGTCGGAGGTGACGTCGAACACCGCGCAGGTCGCCACGATGGTGCCCATCCTCGCGGCGATCGCGCCGATCCTCGGCCTGCCGCCGGCGATGCTGCTGATCCCGGCCACGCTCGGCGCCAGCTGCGCGTTCATGATGCCGGTGGGCACTCCGCCCAACGCGATCGTGTTCGGCACGGGGCTCGTGCGCATCCCGCAGATGATGCGGGCGGGGCTCTGGCTCAACCTCGCCGGCATCCTGCTCATCTTCGCGTTGTCGTGGTGGGGCCTGCCACCGCTGCTCGCCGCGCTGCGTTACGCCTGACGCGGCGGCGTGCGATGATTGCGATTCCATCCGCGCAAGGGAGCCTGGACATGCCGTTCATCCACGTCCGCCTCTTCGAAGGCCGCACCCCGGAGCAGAAGCGGGAGCTGGGCGAGGCGCTGACGCGCGAGACCGTGCGCGTGCTCGGCTGCGCGCCGCAGGCCGTGGACGTCGTGTTCGAGGACGTGAGGCGCTCGGACTGGATGACCGCGGGGAAGTCGCATGCGGCGGATTGACGTCGCGCTGGCGATCGCGGCGGTAGCGCTCGCCGGCGGGGCGCCGGCGCAGGGCGTCTACCGCTGCGACGACGGCAGGGGCGGGGTGCTCTACGCCGACGTGCCGTGCAGGGACGGCACGAAGGTCGACGTGCAGCCGGGGAAGGCCGATCCCGCCGCGATCGAGCGTTTGCGGCGCGACGAGAAGGCTTTCGCCGAGCGCCACGCGGCGCGCGAAGCAAAGGCGCAGGCCGAAGCGCAGGCTGCGCGCGAAGCCCGCGAAGCGCGCATGCGCGCGGAACGGCAGGCGGAGGCCGAGAGGCAGGGCGAGTACGTGGGCTACCCCGGCTACGCGTGGGGCGGGTACTGGCCGTGGCCGCCGGCGCCTTCGCGTCCGCCCCGCCCCGGGCCGTTGCCCGCGCCCTCCGGCTACCTGCCTGCCGCCCCGGCGAAGGGCGCGCTGCCGGCGCTCCCGGTGGCGCCGCGCCGATGAGCCCGCGCCGCGCGATCGCGCGCGTGATCCGCGCCGTTCCCGCCTCCGACGGCGCCGGCGTGAAGCTGATGCGCAGCCTCGGCCAGGGGCCGCACGCGCGCGTCGACCCGTTTCTCATGCTCGACCACTTCTCGTCGGAGAACCCCGACGACTACGTGGCCGGATTCCCGCCGCACCCGCACCGCGGCTTCGAGACGGTCACCTACATGCTCGAGGGCCACATGCTGCACGAGGACCACCTCGGCAACCGGGGGCACCTCCGCAGCGGCGGCGTGCAGTGGATGACCGCGGGCCGCGGCATCGTGCACTCGGAGATGCCGCAGCAGGAGAGCGGCCGCATGCGCGGCTTCCAGCTGTGGATCAACCTGCCCGCGCGCGAGAAGATGAAGCCGGCGAGCTATCGCGACCTCGACGCGAGCGAGATCCCGGAGGTGGAGCTGGGCGGCGGCGGCAGCCTGCGCGTGATTGCCGGCGCCGCGGAGGTCGCGGGTGCGCGCACGCAGGGCCCGATCGGGGGGCTCGCGACTGAGCCGCTGTACTTCGACGTGCGGCTTCCTCCCGGAGCGACCTTCGCGCATCCGCTGCCCGACGGCCACAACGCGTTCGTCTACCCGTACGAGGGCTCGCTGGCGATCGAAGGGCGAGCGCTGTCCGCGCACGACGCCGGCGTGCTGACCGCCGCCGGCGACGTCGCGGTCGAATCGGGCAGCGACGGCGCGCGCTTCCTGCTGCTCGCCGCGAAGCCGCTGAACGAGCCGGTGGCGCAGTACGGCCCGTTCGTGATGAACACGCGCGAAGAAATCGAGCAGGCGATACGCGACTACCAGTCGGGGACGTTCGGGCGCGCGTAGTTCCGCTGGGGCCCTCTCGTCATTTGCGGTCTCTTGCCATGGGTCAAGGCTCGCCGCGCCCTGGCCGCTAGGATCGCGCCAAAGCCCGCCTCGCGCGCGAAGGCGATCGCCGGACGAGGTGCCGCGGCGGGCGTGGCGGCCGGCGTCGCGCCCTTCGCGTCCGCGAAGAGGGGGCGAGCGATGTCCGCAATGCGTCCCGGCCGCCACGCAGTGTTCGCGCTCTGCCTGCTTGCTGGTTGCGCCACGACGCCGCGCGTTCCCGTCGTTCCGCCTCCTCCGCACGAGCAGGCCGGCGCGCCCGTGGGGATCGCAATCGTTGCCCTGCGATGGTTCGATCCCGGAACGCCCGCCGGATCAAAGGGCACCCCGGGGTCAGTGGCGGGCGCCGTTGCGCTCACGGGCGCAGCAGGCGCTGCGGGCGGCGCTGCGGCCGCTGGAGCCGCCGGCGCCTCCCTCGGAGCGATGGCTGCGGCCGCCGGTCCGGGCGCCCTGGCAGCGGTCGCCTTCATGGGGGCTGGCGCCGCGTGGCTTGGTCTCATGGCTTCCGTGGCGAACGACATGGCGGCGCAGGTCGGCAGGGATGCCGGACTTGCGGCCGTGGAAGAGGCAGCCCACGAGTCGATCGGGCTGTTCCTCGACGAGCACATCGGCATCGCCGGTGGGACTCGCGCGGCGTTGATTCGCGACGGCCCCGGCGATCCGTACGATCCGGCGTTTGTCCGCGCGCTGCGCGAGCGCGGCTACGGTTCGCTGATTGTCGTCCATGGACCGAAACTCGACTTCTTCACGTTTGCCGGGCCGGACGCCGTCTACTTCCTCGACGCACGGGCGCACGCGCGACTGGTGGATACCGCGGACGGCCGCGTGGTGGCCGCCCGAAACGTGTTCGCACAGCGCCGGCCGCGCCCCCAGGCGGAGTGGACTCGGGACGATGCAAGGTCGGCGAGAGTCGAGGCAGAGGCGGCCACTCGGACGCTCGCCGAGCGCATCGCCGACACGTTCGTGCTGCAGGCGTTCAACGCCGCCCCACCGTACAGGAATCCGCCATCCTGCGGCGTGGAGCACCGCGAGCCCAGGTCCGGGCGGGGTTTCAGCGGGCCGGCGATGCAGCGGGTCGACTCGCTGACGCCGCGTCTCGCCTGGGATCCGGTGCCTCGGGCACCGGAGTCGGGGGCGGCACTCGCTGGTGCAACCGACGTGCGTTACGACCTGCGCCTCTGGCGGATCAGGGAGGGCCATGCGGACGAATTGATCGTCGAGCGCATTGGCCTTGCCGAGCCCGTGCATCGAATCGACGCGCCGCTTGCGCCCGGCGCGACGTACGGCTGGAGCGTGAGGGCACGCTATCGCGTCCAGGGTCGCCCGCGCGCTGCCCAGTGGAGCCGTACGGAGGCAATCCGAGGGCCGATGCGTGCGGATCAATTTGCGTACGTCGTGCTCGACGGAGCAGTGGCGCAGGAGATCCCTTGCGGGCATGAGCGCCTTCTTTCCTGCGGGTGCGTGGACTCCACCGCCGCCGCTTTCCTCTGGCAGTTCACGACGCCCTGAAAGCTTGCGATGTTGGACAGAGCATCCGGGTTGCCAAGATCGCGCGGGCGCATTGACCGTACGTCGGGAGACGCTCGTGCAGGCGTGGCCAAGTCGCACGCAGATACGCCTCGTGCGCATGGAACAGATGCTATGCACGTCTCAGCGGTCGTGCTCGTCGTCACCGCGCTTGCCGTGCTCGGCGGATGTGCTGCGATGCCCCACCAGGAGCGATCCCCGCTCGACCGGCCGGGCACGCCGCAGACGGTGGCGATCGTCATCGAGCCGGACCTCGCGCAGGGCGGGACCTCGGCCGCGTCGATGAGCACCGGTACAGGGGCGCTTGCGGGCGGTGCGGCGGGCGCGCAGGTTGGCCTCTTCCTCCTGTCCCTTGCCGGACCGCAGGTGGTCTTCATGGCCCCCGCGCTCGGTGCGCTCGTCGCAGGCAGCGCGCTCGTCGGCGCGGCAGGCGGGGCCAGCATCGGCGCGCAGACCGAGGCGCTCACCGACAAGGTCGCAACGCTCCTTGCCGGCACGGAAGCCACCACCGCTCGTGCGGCGCTGGCTGAGCGGACCGCGAAGGCCGTCGAGGCCGACGTTGCAGCCATCACGTCAGCCCGCGGCGAGGTCGTGAGCGATGCACCCGCGAGTCAGTCCTCCGTAAGCGGGCTGCCCGGAGCGCACGGCTACGGGGCGGTCATCGCCCTGCGAACGCCCGCGCTGTGGTTCTGGGCGCGCCTCGGAATCGAGACGCGGATGGCCATGGCGCTTGCTGCGGAAGTCCGCCTCGTCGATCCATCCTCCGGGCGGACGACCGCCATGCGCACGTTCTTCGTCGAGAGCGCGCCACATACGGCGGCGGAGTGGACGCGCGAGGACGGCGCGCTCGCGAAACGCGAGGTCGAGCGGCTCGTGCGCGCGCTCGCCGAGCGGGTCGTCGAGACCTTCGTGCTCCAGTCGGGACTTGCCGTCGGCGAGTACGTGCAGACCTGCGGCGTCGTGCCCGTCGAGCCGCGCTACGAGCCGCCCTTCACGCAGTGGTCGGCTCAACGCGTCGATTCGCTCGTTCCCAGGCTTGCCTGGGAAGCGCGGCCCAGGGAGCCGGCCTCGCTCGCTCCTCCTGCCGGCGCGAGCGACTTCCGCTACGACCTGCGCGTGTGGAGCGTCGTCGACGGCCGCGTCGACGCTCTCGTGGCCGAGCGCCTCGGGCTGCGCGATCCCGAATACCGCTTCGAGGCGCCGCTTGCCCCGGCGACGACCTACGGGTGGAGCGTGCGAGCGCGCTACACCGTCGACGGACGCGCCCGCGCGAGCCGGTGGAGCGCCATCGAGCGTGAGCACCTGCCGTGGAGCAACGCGCAGGGCGTGCTGGCGTACGGCGTGCAACAGGGCGAACGGGTCGTCGCGCAGGCCTGCCTGCCCAGGAATCTCACGCCGTGCGGTTGCCTCGACTTCCTGCCGGCCGCGAACCTCTGGCAGTTCGTGACGCCGTAGGGATCGTCTGCGTAGCCTCACGCCGCGCGCATCCGCGGGTCACGCACAGCTTTCCTTGCGGGGCCATGCCGCGAGAGCGCCGGCGCGGATCGGCGGGCTGTCCTGTGCCGTTCTTGTTATTTGATCAAAAATCAAATATCATGGCAGCATGCCTGCGCCGGCCGCCAACCCGCTCGCCATCCGCTCGCTGCGCCGCTTCCTCGTGCGCGTGCCCGTGCGCACGCCGATCGTGTGGGGTTCCGGCGTGCGCACCGGCGTCACGCGGCTCCTCGTCGAGCTGACCACCGAGGGCGGCGTCGTCGGCTGGGGCGAGACGATCTGCCTGCTCGACGCGATTCCTGCGGTGCTGGACAAGGTCGTGATGCCGCTGGCCGTCGGCCGCGGCGTGGACGAGGTCGAGCGCCTCCACCGCCACGTGCTCGGCGCCGGCTACTACCACCACAAGCGCGCGGCGGTGATGGCGATGTGCGCGGTCGAGATGGCGATGTGGGACGCCTTCGGCAAGATCAGCGGCCAGCCGCTCTTCCGCCTCTGGGGCGGGCTCTGGCGCGAGCGCATCCCCTTGGCCGCCTACCTGCTGCAGAGCGACCCTGCGATCGTCGCCGAGGACGCGCGCGCCTATCTCGCGCAGGGCTACGAGACGTTCAAGCTCAAGATCGGCTACGACGAGCGCTCCGACGTCGAGCTGACCCGCATCGTGCGCGCGGTGATCGGCCCGGACCGCCCGCTGCGCCTCGACGTGAACGGCGCGTGGACGCCCGGCACGGCGAAGCGCCAGCTGCAGCGCCTCCTGCCGCACGACCCCGCGTACGTCGAGCAGCCGCTCGAGCTCGACGACCTCGCCGGCCACGCGGCGCTGCGGGCGTCGCAGAGCGTCCCGATCGCGCTCGACGAGAGCGCCTACACGCTGCAGGACGTCGGCAACATCGTGCGCGCCCAGGCCGCCGACGTGATCCTGCTCGACCCGCACGAGGCGGGCGGCCTCTGGCAGACGGTGAAGGCCGCCGCGATCGCCGAGTCCGTCGGGATCCCCGTCACGCTGCACAGCGGCGGCGAGCTCGCGCTCTCGCAGGCCGCGTACCTCCATCTCGCCGCGAGCATCCCCAACATGACGCTGGCCATCGACAACGAGCTGCAGCATCTCGCCGGCGACGTCACCGCCAGGCCGTTCGTCATCGATCGCGGCGCGCTGGCCGTGCCGCAGGCGCCGGGGCTCGGCGTCGAAGTCGACCTCGACCTCGTGCGGAAGCACGAAGTGAACGACATCACCGGCGCCTACCTCGATCCGCGCCGCCCGGGCTGGTTCCCCGTCAAGCCCGCGTACTGAAGCTCCAAGGAGAAGACCGATGATCCCCTTCCGCATCGCACTCGCCACGGCGCTGGCCACCGTCGTCCTCGCGGTACCCGCGCTCGCGCAGGAGTATCCGACCAAGCCCGTGCGCATCCTCGTGCCCTATCCGCCGGGCGGCGCCTCCGACGTCACGGCGCGCATCCTCGCCGACAAGCTCGCCAGGCGCTGGGGCGGCAAGGCCGTGTTCGTCGAGAACAAGGCCGGCGCCAACGGCGTGATCGGCACCGAGACGATCGCGCGCGCCGACCCCGACGGGCACACGATCGGGCTGGTGGCGAGCTCGCACGTGACCAACCACGCGCTGATGAAGGCCGTGCCCTACCAGCTCGCCGACATGGTGCCGGTCACGATCACCGCGCAGGTGCAGCTCGGGCTCGTGGTGAACCCCGCGGTTCCGGCGCAGAACGTGCGCGAGCTCGTCGCCTACGCGAAGGCGAACCCGAACAAGCTCGCGGTGGCGACCTCGGGCCGCGGCAGCAATCCGCAGCTGTGGGCGCTCGCGTTCCAGCAGATGACCGATACGAAGATGGTCGACGTGCCCTACAAGGGCAGCGGCGCGGCGCACCCGGACCTGCTCGCCGGGCAGACGCAGGTCATGTTCGACGCCGTCGCCGCGGTGATGCCGCACGTCAAGGCCGGCAAGCTGAGGCTGCTCGCGGTGGGCGGCGCGAAGCGCTCGCCGTTCCTGCCCGAGACGCCGACGATGGTCGAGGCCGGGGTGCCCGGCTACGTGAACGCGTCCTGGGGCGCGATCATCGCGCCTGCGCGCACGCCGAAGGCGATCATCGACCGGCTCAACGCCGACATCGTCGCCATCCTCAACGAGCCGGACACGAAGGAGCGGCTCGCGGGGCTCTCCGCCGAGGTCGTGGCCAACTCGCCGGCGGAGGCCGCAGCCTTCATGAACAGCGAGGAGGCCCGGCTGTCCAAGCTGATCCGCGATGTCGGCATCACTCCGGAGTAGCGCGCCTGTCGTCGCCCCGTTGTCGGCGACGACGGCCACGCGCGTCGCCGCGGACCTGCGCCGGCGCATCCTGTCCGGCGAGCTCGCGCCGGGACAGCGCCTCAAGATCGACGAGCTCGCGGTGCTGTGCGAAGTGAGCCACATGCCGGTGCGCGAGGCGCTGCGCGAGCTCGAGGGCGAGGGCGTGCTCGACGTGCTGCCGCACCGCGGCGCCACGATCCGCGGCGTGGACGAGCGCTTCGTGCGCAACTTCTACGACGTCCGCGGCGCCATCGAGGGCATGCTCACCGGCCGCTGCGCCGAGCGCATCGATGCCGCAGGGCTCGCGGTGCTGAAGGCCGCGGCGCGCGAGGTCGAGGCGGCGGCGGCGCGCCGCGACGCCGAGGCGATCGTCGCGGCGAACCGCCGCTTCCACGACGCGATCAACGCCGCGGCCGACAACCCCGAGGCGCAGCGCATGCTCGCTCAGGGCCGCGTGCTGGCCGATGCGCTTCGCCTGCGTTTCGGCTACGGCGCAGGCCGGTCGGATGCCATCATTGCCGAGCACGCCGCGCTGGTGCGCGCGATCGGCAAGCGCGACGCGGCGCGCGCTGCGGACATCGCGCTGCGCCACTGCATGCGTGCCCGCGACGACCTGCTTGCGCGCATGTGAGGCGCGCATGGCAAAGGCCCGCCGTTGCGGGCGGGCCTTCGCGTGGAAAAGTGGTGGCGAGCCAGGGACTCGAACCCCGGACCAAAGGATTATGATTCCTCTGCTCTAACCAGCTGAGCTAGCTCGCCGAAGCCGGCGATTATCGCACAAGCCCGCGGGCGGTCCAAGCTCCCCGCGGTCGCGCAACTCCCGCCCGCCTCCGGTGCCGCTCGCGCTCCCCGACGTCCCCTGGCCCGTGCTGGCCGCCGTGCCGCTGATCGTGCTCGCGGCCTACACGATGTTCGGCGCCACGGGATTCGGCTCGTCCATCATCGCCGTCCCGCTGCTCGCGCACGCGTTCCCGCTGACGTTCGCCGTGCCGTTCGTCACCGCGCTCGACGGCGTGGCGACGGTGACGGCCAGCCGCGCGCAATGGCGCGACGCGGCCTGGCAGGAGATCAGGCGCATCCTGCCGGCGATCCTCGTCGGCATCGCGCTCGGCGCGACGGTCCTCGTCAGCCTGCCGCGCGCCCCGGCGCTCGCGGCGCTCGGCGTCTTCGTCGCCGGCTACGGCGTCTGGCAGTGGCTCGGCGCGCGCCGAATGACCCGGGCGAGCGCGCGGTGGGCGTTGCCGATCGGGCTCGTCGGCGGGGTGTTCTCCGTGCTGTTCGGGACCGGCGGTCCGATCTACATGGTCTACCTGTCGGCGCGCATCCGCGACAAGACGGCGCTGCGTGCGACGTCGTCGTTGCTCATCACCGCGAGCTGCTGGACGCGCATCGTCCTGTTCGTCGCCACCGGGCTGCTGCTCGACGCGCCTCTGCTCGTCCTCGCCGCATTGATGGTTCCGTTGATGTTCGCGGGGCTGCGGCTCGGCAACCGGTTGCACGACGCGCTGTCCGGCCCCGGCGTGCTCCGCCTGGTCTCCGGCCTGCTCGTGATGAACGGCGTGCTGCTCGTCGCTCGCGCGCTTGGCGCGTAGACCGCCGGCGCGACGCCGGGGCGATCAGCCCATCCGCCTGCGCAACCACCGCATGACCGGTCCGATCAGCGGGAGCTTGGCGTACAGCTCCTCCGCCGCGTCCCAGTAGTCGCGGTGGTACGCGATGCGGCCGGCCGCGTCGAACTTGAGGTGAGTCGCGCCGTGGATCGTGCGCGATTCCCGCGGGCGCAGGCGGCGGATGCGAAACGTCATGTCCCAGGTCAGCATGGCGCTGCCGTCGTCGATCACCGCGTCGCGGAACGTGAAGCGGCAGTCGTCGAGGTGCTCGAACATCTGCCGGAAGATGCGGCTCACCTCGTCGATGCCGCGCACCTCGTTGAACGGGTCGCGGAAGTAGGCGTGCGGCGCGTAGACCTCCGCCAGGCGGGCGAGGTCGCCAGGTTGCAGGCGCTCGTAGTAGGCGCGCACGCGCGCCACGGCAGCACGGGTGTCGAGGGTGTTCACAGGCCGGTGGCGCGGCGGACCGCGGCGAAGTAGAGACGGTAGGGCAGGTGGCGCAGGAAGGAGAGCTGACGGGCGAAGGCGCTCGGGAACGCGATCTCGAAGTCGCCGCTCTCCATGCCGGCGATCATCGACTCCGCGGCTTCCTGTGCGCCTATGAGGTGCGGCATGCGGAACTCGTTGCGGTCGGTCAGCGGTGTCTTCACGAATCCGGGGTTGATGAGGTAGACGCCAATGTTGCGCGGGCGCAGGTCGAGGTAGAGCGCCTCCGTGAAGTTGATGAGCGCGGCCTTCGATGCTCCATAGATCAGCGCCTTGGGCAGGCCGCGGTAGCCGGCGAGCGAGGACACGATGCCTATGGCGCCGCGTCCCTGGGCGAGCAGGCCGGGAACCACCGCGGCCACGGTGCCGATCGGGCCGTGCAGGTTCGTCTCGAGCAGGTCGCGCGCGTCGCGGCCGGTGAGGTCCCACGCCCGGACTTCCCGGTGCGTCCCCGCGACGATCAGCACCAGGTCGACCGCTCCCTGCGCCGCGATCCGTCGCCACGCCGCGGCTACGGCCGCTTCGTCGGTGAAGTCGAGCGCCTCGACGACGGCGCGTCCGGAAGCGGCGTCCCCGCCGGCGACCTGTCGCAGCTTCGCCTCGTTGCGCGCGGAGAGGATCACGGTCGCGCCGCGGTCGAGCAGCGCGCGCGCCACGGCCTCGCCGATCCCGGTCGACGCGCCGATCACCCACACCCGCGCGTTCTGCCACGCGGGGAGCGGGGGATTGAGCGGCGCGAGGAAGCCCATCAGCGCTTGCGGAACGCGAGCGTGACTTCGCCCACGCGCACGCCGAACTTGGTCATCGTCGTGCGGTTGAGCACCGTCTTGTCGTCCACCGCCCACATCCAGTCGTCCATGTCCACGTGCCAGATGCGCCCGTCCACCGGCAGCGCCAGCACGTAGCGGAGGTTGAACGCGTTGCCCTGCTGCTCGCCGCTGCCGGTGCCGACGACGTCGCCGGCCGTGCCGGTGTAGCGGTTGCCCTCCCGGACCAGCCGCCACACGCGGTTCTGCCGCTCGCCGTCGTCGAATACGAAGTGCTCGTCGAGCGTTCCCTGGGGGCCGTTCCAGGCCGCGTCGATGCGCACCGTAAAGCGGCGCACGACCTTGCCCGAGCGGTCCTGGAACATGCCCCAGCCGTCGATCGTGCCGTTGAAGTAGGTGGCTATGTCGAGCACGGGGGCGACTGCCTTGTAGTGTTGCACGTCGGGGGTCGCGCAGCCGGTCAGCGTGGCGACGGCGGCGATCGCGAGCAGCGTCTTCACGGGGCAACTCCTCTGGCGCGCCCGCCGAACCACGCGAGCGTGGCCACGGCGGCGAGCTTGAGCGCGCAAGGCACGACGGCGTAGACGAACGCCAGCGAGCGCAGTGCCGCGGGGTCGTCGGTCCCGGGCGCGTAGCCGAGAGCCGCGAGCAACGGCAGTGCAATGCCGGCGGCGAGCGCGAGGTTGAGCTTGGTGGCGAGCGTCCACACGCCGAAGTAGGCGCCCGTGGACTCCATGCGGCCGCGCCGGCCGATCACGTCGGCGAGGATCGAGGGCGGAAGTGCCAAGTCGGCGCCGAGCGCCAATCCCGAGAGCACGCAGATCGCCGCGAACGCCGCGGTATCGCCGGCGCCCAGGAATGCCGCCCATACGAACGCGGCGATCGCAGCCAGCATCGCGAGCCCCCAGCTGCGCACCTTGCCGATCGCCGCCGAGAGCCGGATCCAGAGCGGCATGCCGGCAGCGCCGGCGACGAAGTACAGCGCCAGCAGCATGCCCTGCCGCGCTTCGGCGTCGAGCACGTCGGCGACGAAGAACAGCACCAGCGTGGCAGGGATGGCCGACGCGATGCCGTTGGCGACGAACACCGCGAGCAACGGCAGGAACAGCGGGTCGCGCAACGGCTCGCCCATGCCGGTGAACAGCCCTCGACGCGGCGCAGGCGCGCGCAGGCGCTGGGGCGCGAGGTAGAGTGCGGCGAGGCACGCGAGCGCGATCACCACGAAGAGCAGCGCGAAACGCGGCAGTCCGGCGTGGTCGCCGCCCTCGCCGCCCAGCACGCCGGGCGCCAGGCTGGCAATCACCACGCCCGCGAGCGCGAGGCCCTCGCGCGCCGCGGTGATGCGCGTGCGTTCGACCGGGTCTTCGGAGAGCTCCGCGCCCCATGCGCCGTGATTGATCGAGGCGAGGCTGAACGCCAGGTAGACGAGCGCCAGCGACGTGGCCAGCCACGCGAGCAGGGGGCCTTCGCCGGTCACGGCCGGCGCGAACAGCGCCAGCATGCCGAAGGCGAGCACGGGGACCGAGAGCGCGACGAGCGCACGGCGCGAGCGCGAGCGATCGCTCCACGCGCCGAGCAGCGGGTCGAGCAGGCCGTCGGCGAGTCGCAGCACGAGCAGCAGCACGCCGAGCGCGGCCAGCCCGACTCCGAGGTGCTCGCCGTAGAACCGCGGCAGGTGGACGTACAGCGGCAGCGCCGCCATCGCGAGCGGCATGCCCATGAGGCCGTAGGCCGCCAGCGCGCGCGCGGGGAGGCGGGCTGCGCGCGCCGGCCCGGCCGAAGCGAGCGCGATCGTCACTTCTGCCCGAGCAGCTGCCGGCGCAGCTCCGGCTGCGACGTCCGCGGATCGAGCCAGATGCCGAAGAACGCGCGCGCAAAATTCGCCTCGGCGATCTCGCCGACCGGCTGCCCGTTGTGGAAGAAGCGCGCGCCGCGCCCCGGCAGATGGACGCCGGAGATGCGGTCGCCGGCGCGCACGTCCGGGAAGATGCGGGCCATGGCCTCGCCCCAGCGGGCGAGGTCGACGGGCGTCGCGCCGAGCTGCGCCATCTCCTCGACGCTGCGCTGCGCGATCTTCGCGCCGCTGAACGCGCGCCGGTAGACGAGATCGAGGACGAACGGCTTGTCGAGCGAGAAGCTCTCGTCCGACGACCACAGCGATCCCCGATAGATCGGCAGGCCGTACCAGGAGAGCTCGCCGCCGCCTCGCGGCTGCGCCTGCGGCAGGAGCGTGGCCACCGCGGAGGGCAGCGGCGCGATGCCCGGCAGGCTTGCGCAGGCGGCGGTCGCGCCCGTCAGCGCGACGACCAGCGCGAGGCTACGAGCGAACGAACGTGAAGTGGCCGACATCGATGGACCTCGCCGAGAATCCCGCCGTGCAATAGGCGAGGTAGAAGCGCCAGCAGCGCACGAAGCGCTCGTCGAAACCCAGGGCGCGCACGGCTTCAACCCGTGCGTCGAAGGCCGCCAGCCACTCGCGCAGCGTGCGGGCGTAGTCGGCGCCGAACATCGACCGGCCCACGCACTCGAGCCCGGCGCGTTCCGCCTCGTCGGTGAGCCGCGCGGGCGAGGCGAGCATGCCTCCCGGGAAGATGTACTGCTGGATGAAGTCGGTCCCGCGGCGGTAGCGCTCGAACTTCGCCTCGTCGATGGTGATCGACTGGATGCAGGCGCGCCCACCGGGGCGCAGCGCGTCGCGCAACCGGTCGAAGTAGGCCGGCCACCAGCGCTCGCCGACCGCCTCGAACATCTCGATCGACACCACGCCGTCGTACACCCCACGCTCGTCGCGGTAGTCCTGCGCGCGCAGCTCGACCCGGTCGCCGAGCCCGGCGCGCGCGACGCGGTCGCGGGCGTAGGCGGTCTGGGCATCGGAGAGCGACAGGCCGGTGACGCGGTAGCCCTCGCGCGCCGCCAGCTCGGCGAAGCCGCCCCAGCCGCAGCCGATCTCGAGGATGTGCGCGCCGGCGGGCAGACGCAGCGCGTCGAGCATGCGCCGGTACTTGGCCTGCTGCGCCTGCTCCAGCGTGCGCGTGTGGTCGCCTTCGTAGCATCCCGACGAGTAGGTCATCGTCGGATCGAGCCACAGCCGGTAGAAGTCGTTGCCGAGGTCGTAGTGCGCGAGGATGTTGCGCCGCGCCTGCCGCTTCGTGTTCGCGCGCAGCAGGTGCTTGAGGCGCGCAAGCCAGGTCGTCAGCCCGCGGCCGAACACCGCTCGTTCGAGCGCGGCCTGATTGCGGGCGATCACGCCGAGCAGGCGCTCGAGGTCCGGCGTGTCCCAGTCGCCGCGCATGTAGCCCTCGGCGAAGGCGACGTCGCCGCCCATCAGCGTGTCCGCGGCAACCCGCCAGTTGGCGATCGCCAGCACGGCAGGCGCGCCGGAAACCTCTCCGAAGCGGTGCAGCGTGCCGTCGGGCAGACGCACGTGCAGCTCGCCGTGCTCCAGCCGCCGCAGCAGTGCAAGCAGCACGCGCGTGGCGGCGGGCACGCGATGGGAGGGGCCTGAGTCGGCCAGTCGGGATGTGGGCGCGAAGTTGCGGTCCAGAGCGGTCATGGGAATCAGCGGGTCGTTGCCAGCGCCGGCGGGGCCGGCTTGGCGAAGAAGGGTACGCGCTTGAGCCACAGCCTGGCGGCCTGCCAGTGGATGCGGGCGATCACGCCTATGGTGAACCATCGGTAGCGGACGAGCAATGCGCGGACGTTGCGCGAACTCAGCGGCAGCATCCTTCCCGACATCGACGTGGCGAGCAGCGGCTCGTCCGGCCCGTCGTCGAAGTAGTCGATGCGCGCGAGCCAGCGGTCGCCGCCGAAGTGGAAGCGGAACGCGTAGTGGCCGCGCACGTCGCAGAACGGCGAGACGTGGAAGACCTTGCGCGCGAGCAGCGTCTCCCCCGAGGCGATCGCGCCGCCGCCGGGGTGCGCCACGAGGTAGTTGTGGCGCTCGCCGAACGTGTTGTTCACCTCGGCGAGCACGGCGCGCACGGCGCCGGCGTCGTCGCGGCACACCCAGAAGCTGACCGGCTTGAACGCGTAGCCCAGCATGCGCGGGAAGGCATACAGCTCGACCTCGCCGTCGGCGGCGATGCCCTCCGCCGCCAGCAGCGCGCGGATCCACGGCAGCAGGGGGCTGCCATCGCGTGGACCGTGGTCGCGGTCGTGGAACGAGACCAGGCCGGGACGGTTGTGCGGCACGCCGAGCCGGGGCAGGTCGCCGAGGCGCGACAGCGGGATGCGCAGGCAGAACGACGGATAGGTGAACTCGTGCTCCACGGGGCGCGCGCGCCGATGCGCGACGGCGCCCTCGACCAGCGAGGGGGCGTCGTTGCGCGGGGACATCGGCAACCGCAACGGCATGGTCATGGCGTCAGGCGGCAATCCGCTGCCGCGCATCGCCTGCGCCCTGCGCTGCGCCGATGTGCTCCGCGACCGCATGGGCCGAGGCCAGCCCGTCCTCGTGGAAGCCGTAGCCCAGCCACGCGCCGGCGAACCAGGTGCGCCGGCGCCCCTGCAGTGCCGCGAACTCGTGCTGCGCGGCAATCGCGTGGCCGTCGAGCAGCGGATGGTCGTACTCGAATTCCCGGAGCACCAGAGCCGGGTCGGGCTCGAACGGCGGGTTCAGCGTGACGATGACGGGTGTGCGGAACGGCAGCGGCTGGAGCTTGTTGATCAGGTAGGAGACCGCGACCGGCCTGGCGCCGTCGTCGCCGTCGACGGCGAGGTAGTTCCAGGCCGACCACGCGCTGGGCCGGCGCGGCAGCAGGCTCGCGTCGGTGTGCAGCACCACGCGATTGGGTTGGTATCGCACGGCGCGCAGGAGCCTGCGCTCGTCGGCCCAGGCATCCGGCAGCAGCTCGAGGGCCTGGTCGCTGTGGCAGGCCATCACGACGCCGTCGAAGCGCTCGCCGAACCGCGCTCGCGAATCGATCGTCACGCCGTCGGCGCGGCGCGCGACGCGAAGCACGGGGCAGGCGAGGCGAACGTCGGGCAGCCCGGCGAGGATGCGGTCCACGTAGGTGCGCCCGCCGCCTTGCACGGTGCGCCACTGCGGGCGATCGTCGATCGACAGCAGGCCGTGGTTGTGGCAGAAGCGCACGAACGTGCGCAGCGGAAACGCGAGGATCTCGTGCCGCGGCGCCGACCAGATCGCGGCGGCCATCGGCAGCAGGTACCAGTCGCGCACGGGCGCGCCGTAGCCTCCGAGCTCGAGGAAACCGCCGAGGGATACGTCGGGCAGCGTGCCGCCGGCCAGCCCCGCCGTCGTCTCGCGATTGAAGCGCAGGATGTCGCGCAGCATCGACCAGAAGCGCGGCCGCAGCGCGTTGCCCGGCCGGGCGAACAGCGTGAGGAGGCTCGTCCCGGCCCACTCCAGCCGTTCGGCGTCGTGGCGCACGGCGAACGACATGTCCGAGGCCACGCTTCCCACGCCCAGCTCGTCGAACAGCGCGACAAGCTTCGGGTACGTGCGGTCGTTGAACACGAGGAACCCCGTGTCCACCGGATGCGTGATGCCCTCGAGCGTCACGTCGACCGTGTGCGTGTGGCCGCCTGCCCTCGACTCGGCCTCGAAAAGGGTCACGTCGTGGCCCTGGCGCTTGAGCAGCCAGGCGCTGCCGAGCCCGGCGATGCCCGCGCCGACGATTGCGATGCGCACGGTCAGGCCCTCGCGGCTGCGCGCGCCGCGCCACGGCCCTCGATCTCGGCGTAGGCGGAGTGATTGTGGATCGACTCGAAGTTCTCGCTCGCCACGCGGAACGCGCCGATGCGCGGATCGGCGGCGAGCCGCAGCGCGATGTCGCGCACCAGGTCCTCGACGAACTTGGGGTTGTCGTACGCGCGCTCGGTCACCCACTTCTCGTCGGGGCGCTTGAGCAGCCCCCAGACTTCGCAGGAAGCCTCGTCCTCCGCCAGCCGCGCCATCTCCTCGAGGGTGATCGGCTGCACGGCATCGCCGCGGATCGTGATCAGCGAGCGCTGGTTGTGCGCGCCGTAGTCCGAGATCTTCTTCGAGCACGGGCAAAGGCTGGTGACCGGCGCGGTGACGCTCACCGCGACCCGGACGTCCCCGGGCGCGTCGCAGGCGGCTTCCCAGGTCGCGTCGTAGTCCAGCAGGCTCTCGGTGCCGGAGACCGGGGCGGCCTTGCGGATGAAGTAGGTGAAGCGCATCGTGAGGTGGCCGGTCGTCGCGTCGAGCCGGTCCAGCATCGTCGCGAAGAGCGCGCGGAAGCCTTCGAGGTCGAGCGGAGCGCGCTGCCCCTCGAGCACCTCGACGAAGCGCGACATGTGCGTGCCCTTGACGTCGTGCGGCAGGCCGACGGTCATCTCCAGCGTGGCGAGCACGTTCTGCGCCTCCGCGCCGCCGTCCTTCACGGCCATCGGGTAGCGCAGTCCGCGGATGCCGACCTTCTGGATGGGCATGCGGCGCAGGTCCGGAAGCGCCTGCGTGTCGGGCAGGAACAGGAACTTGTCTATGGCGTTCATCGAGGTCCTTCGTCGGTGTTGTTCGGCGCGCCGACGCACGTGCGGCAACGAGCGCAGGCGGCCGGTGAAGACGCTAGCTGCGCAGTGCCGGGCGCGGCGCGGCGAGCAGTCGCTCGATCGCGCGCACGAGCTCGGGGCTGGCGGGCTCGACGTCGCTCGCGAAGCTCTGCACGCGCTCGCCGGTCCGGTCGATCAGGTACTTGTGGAAGTTCCAGCGCGGCTTCGCGCCGGTTCGTGCAGCGAGCTCGGCGTAGAGCGGGTTCTCGTCGAGGCGCGTGACAGAGGCCTTCTCGTACATCGGGAACTGCACGCCGTACTTCGTCCGGCAGAACTCGGCGATCTCCCTGTTGCTGCCCGGCTCCTGGCCGCCGAAGTCGTTGGATGGGAAGCCGACGACGACGAGCCCCTTGCCGCGAAACCGGCGATGCAGCGACTCCAGCCCTTCGTACTGGTAGGTGAATCCGCACTGGCTCGCCGTGTTGACGACCAGCAGCACGCTGCCCGCGTACCTGCACAGCGACTGCGGCGGGCCGCCCTGGATGGGCGCGAACGCGTGCCGCAGCAGCGGAGGGCACGCCGCCGGAGGCGCCGCTGCCTCCGCGACCATCGTCTGCAGCGCCGGCGACAGCCGCTGCGCGGGCGTCGACGCGACGGCAGGGTCTCCCGCGAGCGGACCGGCCATCCCGTGGGCGTCGATCATGGCGTCGATCCCGGCGGACGCGGAGGTCGCCCACACGCCCATGCCCAGCAGCAGCAGCATGGCGGCGGGCGACGGGAGGACGGCCGGGCGTGCCAGTTGTCGGGAGTGCATGGGATGGCCCCTTTGTGTCTTGGACATTTGCCGTACAAGGCTCTACAATATCCGCCGAGCTTAGGAATGTCAATGGTTAGTCCTGGACAAAGCATGAACCAAACTGGGCAGGCATCCGACCTGGTGCTCAACATCAGCGCAGTGGAGCGGGAGACCGGCCTCTCCAAGGACGTCCTGCGCATGTGGGAGCGGCGCTATGACTTCCCGCGCCCGGAGCGCGACGACAACGGCGAGCGGCAGTACACGCCGGCCGACATCGCGAAGCTGCGCGCGGTCAAGCGCCTGATGGACGTCGGCATGCGTCCGGGGAAGCTGATGGCGCGCTCGCTGGACGAGCTCAACGCGCTTGCCGACGTGCGCTCGGCCCCGCGCCGGGACCAGCTCGCGCCTGCGCTGGAGCGCGACGTGATCGCGCTTCTGCAGTCGCACGACGCGACCGGCCTGCAGCACGCGCTGGGAAACCTGCTCATGCGCCAGGGCCTGCAGAAGTTCGTGCTCGACACCGTCACGCCGCTCAACCGCGCGGTGGGCGACGCGTGGATGCGCGGCGAGCTGCAGGTGTTCGAGGAGCACCTGTACACGGAGCAGCTGCTGGCCGCGCTGCGCATGGCGGTGAGCTCCTCGCCTCGGCAGACGGGCGTGCCGCGCGTGCTGCTGACGACCTTTCCCGGCGAGCAGCACGGCCTCGGGCTGCTGATGGTCGAGGCCCTGCTCGTGCCGGAAGGCGTGCAGTGCATCTCGCTCGGGCCGCAGACGCCGCTCGAGGACATCCGGCGGGCGGCCGTCGCGCACAAGGTGCACATCCTCGCGCTGTCGTTCTCCGGCGCCTTCCCCGTGAGGCAGGCGACCGACGGACTGGCCGGCCTGCGCCGCCTGCTGCCGCCCCAGGTGACGATCTGGGCAGGCGGCGAGATGACGCGCCGCGTGCGCAAGACGCTGCCGGGCGTCGTGCTGATCCCCGACCTCGCCTCCGCGGTGAACGCGTTGCGCAGCTGGCGGGCGCACTGGGTGCCGCAGGCGTCCGGATACTGACCTGCCGCCGAGCGCGGAGCCGCGGCCCGGGGAGGAATGACCTGTGCTCTATCCGGAACTGTTCGCCCAGCTCGAGGAGGTGCGGTGGAGCCTGGCCGCCGACGTGCCGTGGCACTCGTTCGACGCGGCGCTGCTGTCCGACGAGCAGGCGCTCACCGTGAAGATGAACGCGATCACGGAGTGGTCGGCGTTGCCGGCCACCGAGATGTTCCTGCGCGACAACCGCGACGACAGCGACTTCTCGGCGTTCATGTCGATCTGGTTCTACGAGGAGCAGAAGCACGCGCTGGTGCTCATGGAGTACCTGCGGCGCTTCCGTCCCGACCTCGTGCCCAGCGAGGACGAGCTGCACGCCGTCCGCTTCGAGTTCGACCCTGCGCCGCCGCTCGAGACGCTCATGCTCCACTTCTGCGGGGAGGTGCGGCTCAACCACTGGTACCGCCGGGCGGCCGAGTGGCACACCGAGCCGGTCCTGCGCCGCATCTACGAGCTGATCGCGCGCGACGAGGCGCGTCACGGAGGCGCCTACCTGCGCTTCATGCGGCGCGCGATCGAGCGCTGCGGCACCGAGGCGTCCCGCGCGTTCGCAAAGATCGGCGTTCTGATGGCAAGCCCGCACCGCGCCGGCAAGCCGCTGCACCCGACGAACCTGCACGTCAACAAGGAACTGTTCCCCAACGACACCGTGCAGAGCCGGCTGCCCGATCCGACCTGGCTGCAGCGCTGGCTCGACGAGCAGATCCGCTTCGACGACGCGTGGGAGAAGCGCGTGGTGCGGATGATCCTGCACAACCTGGGAAGCCTGTTCGGCCGGCCGTTCGATTCGGTCGCCGACCTCAACCGTTTCCGCAAGTCCCTCGCGGCGGCGTGACCGGCGCCGGCGCGCCGCGGCCGCGGCGTGAACGGAGGCGCCCCGACCCGGCCGTATACCATGGCGGCATGTGGACCGCCGTCGCCCTCGCGCTGCTGCACGGCGCGATTCTCGGGCTCTGCGCCGTGTGGGCGGTCGGCCGGATCGCCGCCGGCGCGGCCGTGTGGCCGTTCGCGGCCGCGCTGCCGCTGGTGGTGCTCGCGTTGCCGTTGCTGTTCACCGCCGTCTCGCTCTCGCTATCGCACGCGTGGGGCGTCGAGCGGCCGCCGTGGACGCGGCTCGGCCCTCGTGCGCGCGTGCGGCTCTTCGTCGACGAGTTCCTGACGATCGCCGGCAATGCCGTGCGGATGATCGGCTATCGCTGGCTGATGCGCGATCCGCCGGCGCGGCGCGCGCAGCTGCCGATCCTGCTGGTGCACGGCGTGCTGTGCAATGCCGGCGTGTGGCATCCGTTCGCGCGCCGCCTGCGCGAACGGGACGCGGGGCCGGTCTACGCGATCTCCTACGGCCCGCCGCTCGCGTCGATCGACCTGTTTGCGCAGCAGCTGTCGCGCCGCATCGACGCGATCCTCGCAGCAACGCAGGCGCCGCGGGTGATGATAGTCGCGCAGAGCATGGGCGGTCTGGTCGTGCGCGCCTGCCTGCGCGACGGCAGCGGCGCGAAGATCGCGCGAGTGGTCACCATCGGCTCGCCGCATCACGGCAGCCGGTTCGCCTGGCTCGCCCCGGGCGAGTGCATGGCGCAGATGCGCCCGGGCAACGCGTGGCTGGCCGCGCTCGGCGCCCCGCCGGCCGATGCGCCGCCGATCGTGTCCCTGTGGTCGTGGCACGACTCGATGGTCGCGCCGCAGACCTCGTCGCGCATCGCGTTCGGCGCGAACGTCGAGGTCTCCGGCGTGGCGCACAACGCGCTGCTGCGCGACCCCGGGGTGTTCGAGCGGGTGCTTGCGGAGATTGCCATCGCGCGCGGCGAGAACTGATGAGCGTCATCTAGACACCCATTCGTCGTCCCCGCGAAGCCTGCCCCCGAGGACCGCAGTCGGGGGGCGGGGACCCAGCGTCTTCCGACACCCATTGTCCGGTTACAGCGAAGTCACTGGGTCCCCGCCTTCGCGGGGACGACAAGAAGAGTGACGCGAGCGCTGCGTCGAGCGTCGGCCGCCTGGCCGTGAATCCGGACCGATCCCCGTTTCACGGGGCCCCTGCTTCCCGACTTTCGTCCGCGGCCTCCTTGGACGGTCGACGCGATGCGTTGAGTCGAGCGTCGGCCGCCTGGCCGTGAATCCGGACCGATCCCCGTTTCACGGGGCCCCTGCTTCCCGACTTTCGTCCGCGGCCTCCTTGGACGGTCGACGCGATGCGTTGAGTCGAGCGTCGGCCGCC
>Ga0224500_10000595_pt1 | contig 24164 bp, 17 predicted proteins | sample SF_Oct11_sed_USG_FD_168126 | JGI IMG/M metagenome (GOLD analysis project Ga0224500, IMG submission 168126) | Sediment microbial communities from San Francisco Bay, California, United States - SF_Oct11_sed_USGS_4_1 | ecosystem: Environmental > Aquatic > Marine > Sediment | place: USA: California... | reverse complement strand
TCTCCACCATGACCCGTTGCCCCGGATGGGCGAGCTCCCGTTCGACGCGGACCGGAAACGCATGACCACCCTCCATTGGCGTGAAGGCCAACTCGTGGCTTTCGTGAAGGGAGCGCCCGAATCGCTGATGCCCCTCTGCAATCAGATTCGCCACCAGGGTGTTCGCTCACCGATGAGTCAGGAAGATGGCCAGCGGATCATGGCACAAAGCCGTACCTTTGCGCACCAAGCCTATCGAGTCCTGGCTGTGGCCATGCGTGACATTGAGCAAGGTATCGAGAAGCTGGACATTGAGCAGGTGGAACAGAATCTGACCTTCCTCGGCTTGGTCGCCATGATGGACCCGCCGCGCCACGAAGTGCCAGAAGCCATTGCTCGCTGCCGCCAAGCCGGCGTCCGCGCCATCATGATCACCGGCGACCATCCCCTCACGGCTCTGGCCATCGCCCGCCAGATCGAGCTGGCGCCGAAAGAGACCCCCGCCGAGCCGGACGGATACTGTCCCGTCATCGAAGGACACCAGGTCGAAACGATGAGCGACGACGCGCTACGCCGACTCCTCACACCCACCAATCCCGGCGAGCCCGAGCCGGTCTTTGCGCGCATGGCACCTCGGCACAAGATGCGGATCGTATCCACACTCAAAGAGATGGGCGAGGTGGTCGCGGTGACCGGTGATGGAGTCAATGACGCCCCGGCCATCAAGAAAGCCGATATCGGCATTGCGATGGGTATCGCCGGAAGCGACGTAGCGAAAGAAACGGCGGACATGATCTTGCTCGACGACAACTTTGCCACCATCGTCAACGCCATTGAAGAAGGTCGTGCCGTCTACGCCAACATCCGAAAATTTTCCACGTACGTGCTGGCGAGCAATGTGCCTGAAATCATGCCTTATCTGGCTTACGGCTTGTTCGGGATTCCACTCGCCCTCACGGTCCCACAAATCCTGGCAGTGGATCTAGGGACAGACATGGTTCCAGCCTTGGCGCTGGGTGCCGAAAGTCCAGACGCCGACATGATGGCAAGACCGCCGCGCCCGCGCGCAGAACGGTTGATGAATCTTTCGCTCCTCCTGCGCGCCTATGTCTTTTTGGGCCTGATTGAAGCAGTGGTCGCCATGGGTTCATTCTTTTTATTGCTCCTGATACAGGGGTGGACCTGGGGCATGCCGCTCGAGTGGTCCGACCCGCTCTACAAGCAGGCGACCACCGCCACCTTCGCCGCCATCGTCGTCGCCCAGGTGGCAAACGTGTTTGCCTGCCGCTCCGATCATCTCTCGGCAACCCGACTCGGCTGGTTCAGCAACCCACTCATCCTATGGGGCATCGTCATGGAGCTGACCATCCTTGCGCTCATCACCTATACACCGATTGGAAACGAGATCTTCGGAACCAGTCCCTTGCCTCTCTGGTTCTTCGGACCTTTGGTACTCGGAGCTCTGACACTCTTGCTGGCTGAAGAAGGCCGGAAGTTTCTCATAAACCGGCATCATCGCAGTCCAAATTCCAGAGCGACTCAGATCGTGAGCCCATCATGACCACTGATCCACAAAAACCCACTCGCCATGTGCCTGTGGATGAAATCATTTCTCATCACCAGGCCTCGACACCAGAGTGGCAACATTCCGACCCGTCCGTTGCTCTGAAATCGATGGCTACAATTGTCCCGCTTCCCGGCCAACCAAGTCGCTCCCGTCTCCCCTGGCTGATCAGCATCGTGATAGTCATAGCCGTTGGCGGATGGGGCATGTGGTACTGGTGGACCTCCGGCGCCCCTCCTATTCACTACAAGACAGCCGTGGTCGATCGTGGACCGATCACAGCGATCGTGACCGCAACCGGCACGATCAATCCGGTCGTCTCGGTGCAAGTCGGTAGCCAGGTCTCCGGGAAAGTTGCCCAACTGTTTGCCGATTTCAACTCCAAGGTCATGAAGGGACAGGTCTTGGCACAGATCGACCAAAAGCCGTTCAAGGCCCGTTTGAGCCAAGCACGTGCTGCCGTCAAAAGCGCCAGGGGAAATCTCGCAAAGGCCAAGGTATTGGCGACACAACGCAAGCGAGAGTTCGATCGCATGGCGGCGCTGCGACCGCAGGCGTTCGTCTCACAGGCAGACGTGGACCTCGCCGAGACAAACTACCGGGATGCCACAGCCAATGTGGAGGTTCTGCAGGCACAACTGGATCAAGCCCAGGCGGCGCTCGCTTCAGCGGAATTAGATCTCGGCTATACCACGATCTACTCGCCGGTGAACGGCATCGTGGTCTCTCGAAACGTAGATGTCGGCCAAACCTTAGCTGCGGCCTTCCAGACACCCATCCTGTTCGTGATCGCCCAAGACCTGACGCAGATGCAGGTCAATGCAAATGTCAGTGAATCCGACATCGGCGGAGTCAAAGAAGGGACGGAAGCCAACTTCCGTGTGGATGCCTATCCCAAACAATTCTTCGACGGCGTCGTGACGCAAGTGCGCAACGCACCGATCAATATTCAGAACGTCGTCACCTATGACGTGGTCATTACCGTGAGCAATCCGGAGTTGAAGTTGAAACCAGGCATGACGGCAAACGTCACAATCGTGACAGCACGGAAAGAGAATCCTCTGCGTGTCCCCAACAGCGCTCTGCGATTCAGGATGCCCAACGTACCCATCGACAAGAAAGTAACGCGTGTCTGGGTGTTGGATCCCGATCACCAGCCTCGCCAAGTGGACGTATCGACGGGCATCTCCGATTCTCTCTTTACGGAAATCGTGTCTGATACCTTGCACGAAGGAGATCCTATCATTCTGGGGATTGAGTCAGATGAAGAACAGTCCAAGAAACAACTGCCTCCAGGTTTCGAACCAGGTCGAGGCTTGAGATGACCAGGCGGTCCGGTCTGTTTGGTCTATTTGGTCTGTCCGGTTTGTCTCGTGCGTTTAATCCGAAGACCAGATAGACAAGATCGACAAGACAACCATATAGACACAACCATGTCCTTCTTTTGGCTGACCCTTCTATCGGCTTTCCGTATTCTCAGACGCAACCCGTTGAGGGCCGGCTTGACGATGCTGGGCATCATCATTGGGATCGCGGCAGTTGTCGCCATGGTCAGTCTTGGCCAGGGCGCCACGGCCTCTGTACAGGCTGAAATCTCGAGCCTCGGAACCAATGTGCTGATTGTCGTCCCGGGTGCCACTACGGTCGGGGGCGTCCGTGGGGGACTCGGCTCAATTTCGACGCTGACGGTCGACGATGCCGAAGACATCGAGAAAAGGGTTGCCGGTGTCATGACGGCGATGTACGGGACGCGATCGATCCTTCAAGCCATCCGGGAAAACAAGAACTGGAGTACGGTCGTCTTCGGGACGACCCCTGTCTTTCCCGAGGTTCGGAATTGGCCCATCGCCCAGGGCAATTTCTTCACGCAATCGGACCTCGACTCAGCAGCCAAAGTCGCAGTCTTGGGAAAGACCGCCGTTCAGAATCTGTTTGAGCCGGGAGAAGAAGTCGTGGGAAGTGAGATCCGTATCAGGAATGTCCCGCTCCGGGTCATTGGTGTCCTTGCATCGAAGGGGCAATCTGTCACAGGGCAGGATCAGGATGACTTCGTCGTGCTCCCATTTTCAACTGCAGAGCGCAAAGTCTTTGGGACGAAATTTCTGGGAACCGTTGGAATCATTCTGGTAGCAACCGAAACCAGACACGACGTCCCCGCCGTTGCTGAAGACATCAAGGAGTTGTTGCGGATGAGGCATCGGTTGCATCAATCCGAAGAAGACGACTTCACAATCCGAACCATGGAAGACATCGCGAAGACCATCGCCGGCACGAGCCGGACCATGATGTTCATGCTGATGAGCATCGCCTCTATCTCGCTGATCGTAGGTGGCATCGGCATCATGAATATCCTCCTCGTCTCCGTCACGGAACGAACCAGAGAAATCGGATTGCGGATGGCGGTGGGAGCAAAGCGCGCGCATATCTTGCTCCAGTTTCTCATCGAAGCGATCATTATGACCGCGATCGGCGGAGTGCTTGGTGTCGGTACGGGAATCGGCATCGCCCGGCTGCTCACCACCATGATCGGGTGGCCGACCATCATTAATACCCACGCTGTGCTTGCCGCGTTTCTTTTCTCTCTCGTCGTCGGATTGTTCTTCGGCCTGTATCCGGCCAATAAGGCATCGAAGCTGAACCCAATTGAAGCATTGAGATATGAGTGACGCGGTGTCGAACTATGGATATCAGCTGAGTTAGACAATGAGGACGACCTCGACCTCACCGGTTCGACGTGCAACCGTTAGGGCCACTTTGTTCTCATGGCGATCAAGCACAAGGTCAAGGCTGGCCGCTCCTATCGTGAGGTTCCGCAGTTCCACCCGTTCGAGAAACGGCGGTAGGACCGGACGCACAAACCGCACGAGACGTCGAGTCCCATCAATTTCTAGCCCTAGACAAGCCTGCAAGGCCTGAAAGCCGGCCCCGGCGGCCCACGCCTGTGGGGAACAAGCGGTGGGATAGCGTGTGGGACTTTCTCCTGGACGCCGCGAGAATCCGCAAAACAACTCGGGCATCCGATGGAGGTCAAGAAACAGACTGGCGTCGAAGAGTCCGGTGAGGATCTTCATCGCCCCTTCTTTATATCCATAGGCCGCCATGCCTGCTGCAATGATCGCATTGTCATGCGGCCATACCGACCCGTTGTGATAGGACATGGGATTGTAGCGTCTCTCCGAAGTAGCAAGGGTTCGGACCCCCCAGCCACTGAACATATGTTCACGCAAAAGGTTGCGGGCAGTGCGCGCCCCGCGTTCCTGCCCGGCAATGCCGCCATAGAGGCAATGGCCGGCATTCGAGGTACGCACACGACAGGGTCGCCCCCGTCCATCCAAGGCCAAGGCGTAGGTGCCAAGCTTTTCACACCAGAAGGCACGCTCAAACCGATCACGCAATGAGTCGGCTTCCTTCAACAACCGATCAGCGCGATCGCTATCTCCCAACATTCTCGCGATCGCTGCCGCCGCTTGTTTCGCCCGATACACATAGGCCTGGACCTCACATAGCGCAATCGGTCCCTTCGCGGTCGTTCCATCGGCATGAAAGACGGAATCATGGGAATCTTTCCATCCCTGGTGGACAAGCCCATGGTCAGACTGCCGAGCATACGTCGTAAATCCTACGCCAGCAGGATCGCCGTACTGATCGATCCACTGCAGTGCCGACTGAATATGTGGCCAGAGCATGCGGAGATAGGCGCGATCGCCGGTGCGTTCATAGTAGGCACCGGCCAGGACAATGAAGAGCGGCGTTGAGTCGACGCTGCCATAGTATTTCCCGAAGGGAATCTCGCCCAACGCCGCCATCTCTCCTTGGCGCGTCTCATGCAAAATCTTTCCCGGTTCCGCATCCTGCTCAGGTCGAATTTCCGTCGCCTGCGTCGCAGCGAGAAACCCGAGTACCCCTCGAGCAAACAGTGGGTTCATCCACAGCATCTGCAGCGCGGTGATGATGCCATCCCGACCGAACGGCACGCTGAACCAGGGGACGCCGGCATAGGGATAGAGGCCTTGCGGAGTCTCTGAAATCAACATGTGAAGATCAGAGAGCGAGCGGTTCAACCAGTGATTGAATTGCTCATTCGCCGTGTAGACATGGGCGTCACCGGTCTTGTCGCGTTGTAACGCCCGATTCGCGTCTCCATACGCCCGGTCATAGGCGAGCGCGACGTGGTGCCGTTGTGGTTGGATTTCACAAGCAATGGCGATCTCCCACGTCGCATCCGCATGCGGAGGAATATGCGATTCAATCACAAAGCCTTCGTCCGTGACCTGTTTCGGGGCTGGAGAACACCGGACAGAAGTACGACGGATAGTCCCATCGAGTCCCTTGTACCCAAACACCGGTCCAGTTTTTGAGCGAATGGTCTTGAGCCGCGATCCACGACGTTCCCGCTGCCGGCCTCTCGCCTCGAAAAGATCGGTGAAATCCGCCTCCAATGTGAGGGTCAGCAAGAGGGGGAACTTCGTGGCCCCGTAGTTATGGACACGGATACGCTCATAACAGGTCCCTTGCCAGAGAAACCGTGTTCGGCAGACATGAAGCATGCCGCGCGTCACGCGCCGTTGTCCATTCACAATCAGGTCCGGGTTGGTCAGATCGACGGTGAAGAGGGCATTATCTTCTTTCACGGTCGCACTGAGGAGCATGGGACGTTGCGCCTGAAGAGACAATTCGAATCTGGACAAGAAACGCGTCCCCTCATGGTAGAGGCCTTGCGGACCGGAGAGTGCGTGGTGAATATCACCGTACCGATCGAACACGGCGAAAGTCTCTCCATGTTTCAGAACCTCGGTTCGGCCAACAGCCAGCGACGATGACGCAAGGATATAATATTGTTCATTCCATCTGATGATATCGTTCATGAACGGTTCCCTTCATACTCGATACTCGCTCGACTCATCCGCGTGGCGACTAACGCCGTGATCATCAGGACCAGACCAATCCCCAGAATTCCGGTTTCGGGGCCCTGCTGCTCTGTGATCCATCCAAACGCAGAGATTCCGCCGATCGCGGCGGTCATGGCACCCGTCCCGTAGAGTCCTAAGACTCGCCCGATCATGTGACTCGGTGCCATCTCCTGAATAATCCCCCAGGCAATCGGCGTAAAGGCTCCCATCCCACATCCGATCAGCCCCATCAGAATGCCGGCGACATATGGATCCAGGGTCCAGGTCAAACCGCTCAGAGCGAGACCGCTCAACACACTCGAAGCCATAATCAGTCGCATACGATCCTTGACCATCCAGTCAGTTACCCACAACAGTGCGATCGATGTCACAAGCAGCCCCATGCCCAGCGCTGACCATAAGTACCCGACCTCGACCGGCCCCAGCCCAAGCATCTTTCTGGCGAAGACCGGAAAGAGTGCGGTCAGCGCGCTGGTGCCGAACGTATACAGGGCAGCGGTCCCGGTCAAGAGCAACAATGCCGGTTTGGTGACGACGCCATAGCGAAACCCTTCGATCAGATCTTGCACCAGAGTCGATCGCGGCCCCGCGGAAGAACTGGTCACCGCCGTGTGTTTGAAACGGACCAGTGCGAGGCATGCGGCTGAAATCAGGTAGGTTGCGGCATTGATACAGAGCACCTCTTGTGATCCATACGCCGCGATGCCGATACCGCTGATCGCCGGCCCAAAGACAATCCCCAGGCTTGTCGTCCCCTGCAGCAGCGCATTGGCAGCGGTGAACTGCGTTTTGGGGACAAATGTCGGTACGGCAGCCGTCAGGGCCGGACCGAAGACCGCCGTGGACACAGCATGGAGAAACACCAGGACATACAACACCGAGACCGTAAAGGATTCCACAGGGATGAGGCAGGGGATCAATCCGATTAACAGCGCACGGAGAATATCGCTCGTGATCAGCAGGACTTTCTTTGGGAGTCGGTCGACGTACACACCGATGATCGGTCCGAGGATGATCGGGGGAATCGTCTGCAACAGTCCGATGATGGACGTCTTGAGCGGCGATCCGGTGACGGCATAGACGAACCACAAGAGTGCCAGTCGGCAGACTCCGTCACCGATTTGTGAAATGAGCTGTCCCCACCAAACCAGTCCGAAGTCCCACGTCAGAAGGAGGGGGCGGGTGTCGACCGAGCTGTGCTGTGCGTGCTCTAGTACAGCGGGAGCATCAGCCACGGGGCCGGAGGAACCCTGCATCAGCTCTCACCCTCGAGGCGAATTTTGTCGGTATTGACGGCTCGAACACCCGGCACCTGCCGAGCCGCCTCAGCAGCTTCGAGGGCAATGACCTGAAAGCGAACTGTCCCATTGAGCTGAACGATGCCTTCTTCTGTCTTCACATCGAAGTTGGCCGATTTCAACGTCGCACTTTTTGCGAACCGTTCCTTGATGAGGAGCGTCAGGATTTCATCCTGTTTCTTCAGTAAAGTTTTCGCCAGATCTTTTTCCACGATGAGCTTGTTGGTGAGGGTTTTCACCCCGCTCACCGACTGCGCAACTTCCGCGGCCGCCGCCTTATCTTCTTCATTCGAGACCCGTCCGGTCAGTGTCACCGCCTGTTTGTCATCCTCAACCTCGATCTCATACCGGAACAGCCGTAAATCCCCCATGAGAGCAAGCTTCACGGAGAGGATCAGCGACCCTACCGGTTTTTTTGCACCCGTCTCCTTTTCTTTGAGTTCGATGTCAGCGGGAGGTTGGAGGTCAGCCTTGATTGCCGGCACAGGTTGTCCTTGCGGCTTGGTCTCTCCTGACGGCTTTGGAGCAGTGCCATGGCCGTCTGTTCCGGTTGAGGAGGAGGGGCGTGCAGGAATCTTTTCCAGCGTGCTTTCCTTCCGATCCGGTGATGATTCAGCCTTGGTTGGTGTGGTGGGAAGGGATGTCGGCTTGGACTCCGCCGGCGACTTGTGCGGCGTGGGTTGGACGTCGGAAGAAGCCGGTGCCAGTTGCTGTCGTAATACCGGCCTTTCCGGCACAACCTCTTTGTGCTCGGTCGCCGCCTCACCCTTCGCTGCTGGGACCGCTGGTGGTTGGGACGAGCCGGAGGCCGGTTTTTCCGACAGGCCGTCCTTGTCATGCGCGTCCGACGCTTGCGAGCGTGCCCCTATCGGCCAGATAAGGAACAGACCAAGAACGATCAACCATCGAAATCTCATGGCCATAACGCAAGCCCTCCTCCTGGGCTCATTCCCGTGAGTGTATTTGTGGAGTGTCGCGGGGCATTGTAACGCGCTCTCCGTCTTCTGTCATCTACGCGGAGCTCAGAGCCCCCCTGAATCTCAGGGGGGCTTCTGAAAGATCAGATGGCGATCATGGCGAGTGTTCGCAGCGGGGTGACGGGAGCGCGCAATCTACTACGCGGCAAAGGAGCCGCGCGAGGGAACGACCAGAGTCTGCGCGTGCGACTTGTAGAAACTGAACAACCACGCGCTTGCAGCAGTCATGAGCAAGATAAGGCTGATACCTCCGAGGCACGTCGCCGGACCAATCGCATCAGCCGCCCATCCAAAACCAGCCATTCCGGCCATCGATGCGGCCATCCCTCCCGTGGCAAAGCTCGTAAAGACCCGACCGAGGAGATGCGTTGGCGTCAACTCCTGAAGCATGGTCCACACCAACGGGGTAAACATGGCCGTGCTGCCTCCGATCACTGCGATCAACGCTCCGGCCGCGACCGGAGCATCAAGGAACCCCAGCGCCGCAACAGCAAGCCCACCGATCGCGAGCGCTCCCGACATAAACCGAAGGCGCCACGAGACATCCCCTTGCGTCACCGACGTCAACCCGAGAGACGCCAGCAACATTCCAACCCCGAGAGCCGACCACAACCAACCGAGTTGGACTGGCCCCACACCCAAGACCTCTTTTGCAAAAACCGGCAGCAGAAAAATGAAGGCACTGATCCCCACGCTGTACAGCGTCGCCGTCAACATCAGCATCAAGACCGTCTTTTGCTCAACGAATACAAACCGAAAGCCGGCCATTAAGTCGCTGGTAATACCGCTGGTCAAGGCATTGCCGGCTACGCGGCCATGAGTAAGCGTTTCATGCACCTGAATGGGGAACAAGCACAGCGCCGAGAAAAAAAACGTTGCGGCATCGACATACAACACGTTTTGCGCCCCAATCAGGGCAATCCCAAGGCCGCTCACGGCCGGACCAACGAGCAAGCCCACATTCGTCGTCGTTTGCATGAGGGCGTTGGCTGCCACCAATCGGTCCTTTGCCACGATCAGTGGAACAGCGGAGGTCAAAGCCGGCCCAAAGATCGTTGAAAAGATGGCGGTGGCAAATACCAACACATAAAGCCGATCCAGAGTTAATTCCCCCATCGCATAGAGCAGTGGAATCAGGAGCACCATCAAGGTACGAAGCAGATCCACGCCAATCATGACCGGTTTCTTTTGGACGCGATCTAAATAGACGCCGATCAGTGGCCCAAACAGCAAGGGCGGAAGTGTCTGTAGCAATCCCACCACCGTCATCTTGAGCGCCGACCCAGTCATGTCGTAGACAAACCAGAGCAGCGCCACCTTGTTGAGACTGTCGCCGATCTGAGAGATCGTCTGACCAGCAAACAGAAATCCAAAATTTCTCGTCTTCAGTAACTCCCACCCATGCCCAAGGCGAGACGTAGGCTGGGTCTCCCGAGAGTCAACGGCTGCATCAGACATGTCGGCTCCCTCCGTTCACTTTATGCTCCGCAGTTTGCATGGCCACGCCTTCAAGAATCCGTTCATACAACGCGACATAGTCTCGAGCCATCCGGTCCGCCGTAAACCGTTCGTCGAACGACGCCCGACAGCGTCGGCGCTCAATGAGAGGTACCTGTCCCACCGCCTGGACCATTTCATCCACGGTTTCACACACGTACCCGGTCACTCCATGATTGATGATTTCCGGGATGGATCCCCGTCGATAGGCCAACACCGGCGTTCCACAGGCAAGCGCTTCAATCAAAACCAAGCCGAACGGTTCCGGCCAATCATAGGGACAAACCAGTGCCATGGCGTTTCCGACGAAGTCATTCTTTTCCGCATCGGATATCTCCCCGACGAATTCGATCAACGGGTGCTTGAGCAACGGTTCAACCGCAGCTTCAAAGTACACCCGATCTGCGGGATCGACTTTTGCGGCCATTTTCAAGGGAATACCGGACCGCTTGGCGATTTCGATCGCTTGATCAGGACGTTTTTCCGGGGAGATGCGGCCCAGAAACGCCAGATACCCGTCACTCTTCTGATGGTACGTGTAGAGATTGCGTGGCAATCCATGATGGATGGTGCCAGCCCAATTGGCCCAAGGGAGCGGTCGGCGCTGGGAGTCGGAAATGGACACGAGCGGCATCTCGATGAATTCGCGAAAGACCGGTTCCAGCTCCGGAAGATCCAGCCGACCATGTAAGGTAGTCACCATCGGAACCGCATTGCGGCGCGCAACGGGAAACCCAAGAAAGTCAAGATGAGAATGCACGATGTCGAAGTTGCCGCTCACGCCAAGCGCTCGCTCCTGCTGCATAATCAGTGGGGCATCGCGGTTGAAAATTCCGGTGTTCAACCTCAGCGCCTGGGGGCATATCGCCTCAAGCTTGGCACTGGTTTCTGAATCGCCGCTGGCGAACAGTGTCACGTCATGCCCCATCGCGACCAATGCCTCGGTAATGTACGACACAATGCGCTCGGTCCCCCCATACAGCTTGGGCGGAACGCTTTCCCACAGCGGCGCTACCTGTGCGATTCTCATATCTTGTCCTTTCTTACACTGATCATCGACCGGATGACTGAGTCATCCGTCGGCTTGTGAGGTGAATGGAGATTGAACTGATTGTCCGAAATAGAATATTGACCTGTCATTCGTGTCCATGAACCGCAACACATCCGCCGCTTTTCGTCACCCATGAATGTCATGTTACTCAGCCCATCTTTCCGGACTCAACGGACAAAAGTTCATGAGCTCAGCGCCAATATGTCCACTCTACGATCACTTGACTCCCCGTCGGTCTCATGGTTGAACCACCAGACGATTGTCATGAGAATTCAACCTTACGGCCACTGACGGACATCGGCCTAGTGGTTCAGCCTGGCCTCTTTAATAATTTTTTCCCCTCTGATTTGCTCCAAGAAGAGATCGGGAGGGACTGGGGGGGGGAGGATCTGCACCTCTTGCCAGCCTTCGTTTTGGACTCCCTTATGACCTTTCATCCCATTCACCCACTGATCGATACTCTCCTGACTCGTTCCTTCGCTGAAGGTGACCCAGAAAAGAAACGGCTGTGCTTGGGTGCTCTGCCGGCTATCAGCTACCGGTAAGAGTTGAGGCTTTCTCGCCATCTCAGCCTCACGCGCCACCACACGTTCCGAATTCTGTTCAACAGCTTTCGCAACGTGCGTGAGCGCCATTTGCAATTTGGCGGTCAGCGTTCGGTTGTGCTCCTCAAGCCCGGCTATTTGCTTGGATAAGCGATCGTTATCCGCAGCGAGACCGTGGATCGCCACTTCAAACTGCTCTTGATCCACCACTCCCCTGCCGGGAGGAATCTGGGTTGGGCGATCCGCTTCATGCTCAGGGCCTTCCTGTCGTTTCTCCATCTCCTCTTTCACCATCACAACGCTGGACGCCACCGATTCCTGCGTAGAGGAGAGTCTGGCCATGGTTTGGTGAAGCAGGGTCATCCCCTTTTCTTGAGACTGGAGCGCTTCTCCGACCTTCGTTTGCATCGACCTCAACTCACCGAGTTGTTTGGCCAGCTGTTCTATTTCGGCGATGGAGGCTGTACGAAGCGCTTCTGCCTGGACTGTCGGCGCCACGGCGTGCTCGGGCGTGATCCAAATCATGACTCGGTCAGCCACCAACCCGACGACGGCAACCGCCAAGAGGGCCTGCGTAAAGGCCACCGTTCGCATCCCATACGCCACCGCAGCCTCCGGACGCCTGACCATCCATCTGTCCGCAAAATCGACAAGGATGGTCCTGGTTCGACTCCAGAAACTTGGGGCCGGAATAAACACAGCACTGAGCGATCCGCCTTGCATTGTATTCTGAACGCAGAGCTCGACCGTATCGGCTAACAGCTGCACCCGGTTCGTCCGAAACCCGGATTCGGGAGCAACCAGCCCCCCCAGCAGTTGTCCATCTTCGGTGCGAAGTTGCACCGTTTCAATATGATCGACACCGTGAACGCTCAATGTTGCCTCGGTCTCCGCGCCTTTGAGCTCACCCACACGCCGTTCATTGACATACACCTGTATAGGATCCACCAGGCCACGAGCTGAATAGTTCGGCCGCTCGCTCATCGATTCAAGGCGTTGCGACCGATAGACTTCCAGATCCTCTTCCTGACCCATATACCCTCCCTCGCTCCTCTTTCGATTTGAACATTTCTACAGGCACCCGATGACCGTGAGGCAGGATGCTCACCCTTTACGGTCGCACCTGCAATTCCAAGCGCGGTTTTTCACCGGCTGACGACCCACCGGATCCCAATCCCCAGGCCGCCTGCATACAATCTACGCAGAGTGCCAAATGCCAAATCCGGTAATCGCACCCGTATCCCTGAGAAAACATTTCGCCCCATTGTGATCGTGATAGACAGGGATAGTGATCCGGTTCGCTCTTCCGGTAATGCCCCTGTGCCACACGGATCAGTCGTTCAGCTTCGCTGTTGAACCGCTGCCGATGGCGTTGCCGCTGGTCCTCCAACTCGGTCAGCTCCGTCTTCGTCAAGCCCATCTCATCCATTGTGCGCTGCCAGCCGCTCTCACGCCATCGACGAAAATTCTTATAGATGCGCTGGCTTTCCAGCCCATTGAGCCCGGTCACGGTGATGACATCCCCTGCCCCCCACCCATAGGAGTGGTGGTACAACGCAATCAAGGCGTCCCGACTGACCACCGCCCGCGCGACCAATCCATCAAGAAATCGCCCAAGCGGCTTGAGCAGATCGGGATGATAGCAAAACGGTTCCGGCTTGCTGTGCTGTTTCGCCACCAACGAATCGAACAGGAACAACGGTCGGCAGGGAACTTCTGTCCGTCCACAGACGAGAAAGCGTTCCAAGTATTCAGATCCCCACCGCAGCGCAAACTTTTCATGCTCGATATCGTCGTTCCATTGGCCGGTTTCGCGCAAGAATCGCTTCGTGTACCCTGCCGCCCGATCCAACAGAACCGGCAAGGCCTGCGCCACGACCCGATCGAACTCATCCGACGTCGCAACCACCTCTTCCAGGCGGCTTACCGTTGCTGTCCGATCAGCCATTATGTGGCTCTTCCTGAGCGTATTTTGCATCGTCGCTATACCTATTGTGCCCGCGTTGATACGTAGAAAGCATTGGACAAATACTTGTTCCGAGCGCTGGATTTGTCCGTTGTTCCCAACATCCCTACTCTAGTAAAAGAACAGCGTTTACTCTTCTTCTGGTTAAATATTTCCACCCATACGGTAATTCATCTTTTCAGCTTTCTGCAATCCCTCCCCTTTTCGACCAAGAAATGGTGGTTCGGAATACGATATTCTCGCCATTTGGATACACCTCTTCCTGCAGAGAACCAGGAATTCTTCCTCTGATCTTGCTGCAGAGCGGTAGTGCTAGGGTACGCTGTCACGAGTACTGTCCCATAGCTGTTCACCTAGGAAGTCCTTATCATCAAACCCCGCGACCTCCTCTCGCCTACGAGCTCATGGCCCTTTCACACCCTAGCAACAGATGATTCTGATGCCGTTTGCCGGCGAACCTACTTGCCCCCTTCAACGATGACCAGTGGGAGCAGCGCCATGGCCACCATCAGTTCCCAATCCTCTACTGGCAAGGGGGCAACCTTAAAGATAGGCCCCACGAACGGAATGGTGAGAATGCCGACTTGTAGAGCCAGTGAAGCCACCACCGCCCAGATGAGGACATGGTTGGTCGTCGCCCCCACATGGAATAACGACCAGCGATCGCTCCGGCAATTAAAGGCATGGACCAGCTGAGCAGCGACCATCACGGTAAAGGTCACCGTCCGAGCCTGATCGATCGGCTGTTGCCAGACAAACAGACTATACGAAAAGGCGCCAAGGGCAATGACCGCCAACATCAGACCTTCACCGGCGATGGTCCACAGCCTGCCACCGTCCAGTAAGCGCGCCTGGGCTTGCCGAGGCGGCGGCTGCATCAAATCCTGGGCTTTCGGGTCGACCGCCAGCGCGAGGGCAGGAAAGCCATCCGTCACCAGGTTCATCCAAAGAATTTGAATCGGCAGGAGCGGCAGCGGCAAACCGAACAGAGTCGCGAATAACATCACGAGCACCTCACTCACGTTGCACGACAGGAGGAAATGCACTGTCTTCCTGATGTTGTCAATAATGCCCCGACCTTCTTCGACTGCGGCGGCAATCGAGGCAAAGCTGTCATCCGTCACCACCATGTCCGAGGCTTCCTTGGTCACATCGGTGCCGGCAAGCCCCATGGCCACACCGATATGAGCGGCTTTGACCGCCGGTGCATCGTTGCCCCCATCACCGGTCATCGCGACAATCGCCCCGTTCCGCTTCCAGGCCTGGACGACTCGGAGCTTGTGTTCAGCAGACACCCGGGCATACACCGTCACGCGCTCGCCTTGTTGCGCCAATTGCTCGTCCGTCAGGCCATCAAGCTCAGCCCCGGACAAGGCCATTTCGTCACTGCGGTGCAGACCTAACTCACGGGAGATGGCAACCGCTGTCTCCTTGTGATCGCCGGTAATCATCGCGGTTCTGATGCCGGCTTGCCGACAGAGCCGCACCGCCTCTGTCGCTTCGGACCGCAAGGGATCTTTCATCGCAAAGAGCCCGAGAACAGTTAGGTCACGCTCCACTTCTTGGTCTGTACCCATCAATTGGCCAAGAGGCTTACACGCAACGCCCAGGAGACGGAGAGCCTGTTGGGCTAACGACGCGTTAGCTGCGCCGATCAGCCGCCGGTGCTCGTCGTCCAGCACCTCAGTCCGTCCATCCACGGTGAGACGTGCTGCACAACGTGTCAGTAAAACATCGGGCGCTCCTTTGCTGTACACCACCGGACCATGCTCTGTTCGGCGGACGATCGTCATCATTTTCCGCTCGGCATCGAACGGAAGTTCCCTCTCCAACGGTGCCCGCCCCTCTAGCTCAGTCTTTGTGAGACCGGCCTTCGCTGCGGCCACGAGCAACGCTCCTTCGGTCGGGTCGCCGATGATCCTCCAAACCCCATCCTCTTGTTGCAATGTCGCGCCGTTACAGAGGACAGCCGCCTTCAACAACTGCTGCAGCCCAGGTCGCAGACCTGGGGGGTGGGGGGTGTGGAGAGCGCGACGCCCCCTTGTGGTTGCTCACTACCCATCGCCTGACGCCTAACGCCTCACGGATTTCACCTACCGGTTCATATCCCTCGCCCGTCACTTCGAACCGTCTGTCGTCCATGATCACGCGTGTCACCGTCATTTCATTCTTCGTCAATGTGCCGGTCTTGTCTGTACAGATCACCGTGGCGGAACCAAGCGTCTCGACCGCGGGAAGTTTACGAATCAATGCATGTCGTTTGGCCATCCTGGTCACACCCAATGCCAGAGTAATGGTCACGACGGCGGGAAGCCCTTCGGGCACAGCCGCCACCGCAAGACTCACCGAGATTAGAAACATCTCCACCAACGGTTCCCCGCGAAGCGAGCCAAGCACAAACACAATGGCGACGACGCCGAGCGCCATCCACAAGAGCGTACGGCCAAATTGTTCCAACCGGTGCTGCAGCGGCGTCTCAGCGCGCTCTTCCTCAGCGGCCTTCTGAATCATGGCAGCGATCCGGCCCAATTCGGTACCCAGCCCGGTTGCGACGACGAGCCCTCTGGCCTTTCCGGAGACGGCCACGGCACCCATGAAGACCATGTTGCGCTGATCGGCCAACGGGACCTCGGTTGCCTCAAGCCGTTCCGCCTGTTTCTGTACGGGTGCCGATTCGCCGGTGAGGGAAGCTTCCTGAGTTTGGAAATTCGTGGTGTAAAACAGCCGTGCATCAGCCGGGATACGGTCACCTGCTTCAAGGAGGACCACGTCTCACCTCACCAGTTCTCGCGCGGGAATGGACTGCAGCGTGCCGCCACGGATGACGCGGGCCATCGTGACCGACAACTTGCGCAGTGCCGCCAGGGATTGCTCGGCTCGGAATTCCTGCACAAACCCCAGCACTCCGTTGAAAAGCACGATCGCCAGTATCGCCGCGGCATCGATCCGGTCCTCTAACAAGCCGGAGACAAGGGCCGCCCCGATCAGCACCCACACGATGAGGCTCGTGAATTGTGCAAGAAAGAGTTTCAGTAATGAGGGAGGTGCTGCTTCCGGTAATTCGTTGGCACCTTCTTGCGCTTGCCGACGTGTGGCATCAGCAACGGGCACGCCGCTATTGAGGTCTGTCTGGAGTTCATCCGCCAGGGCATCTGCCAGCCTGGCATACCAGGCTAGGAGTCGCTTCGTCTCGCTTGGTACCTGTCGTCTCTCTTCCATCGGTAGAACGTCCTTCTCGTTAGGATAGTCCCAGCAGGGTGTATGCCATGCTTACCATTTGACTATGAGCATCTTTATGCTGGTCGCTGTGGCGCAATGCCACGTGAACGGAGAGCCATGTGGCCAAATGCAACGTGCGAGCGGTAAGGGACGGTGAGGAATGGCTGATGTGTCTCTTATTACCCGCGGAACGGAAGCCAAAGCCCAAGAACCTAGACGATCATCATCAACAAACTATCCGGTTCAATTAGCCTGAACCGCCGTTCCGCCCGGTAGATGATCCTCATTTGTCCGATGTTCATCGTGACGATTGATCAACAGGCCGTGAGCGCACGCCCGAAGGCCGCCTGTTGCCACACTCGCTTGTGACGATAGAGAGGAACGATGAGTCTCAGTGTCACCATGTTGCTCATGCCGGAGCCAAAGAGGGTGCCGGCCGCAAGATCTGGGGTCTCCATCCGCCCTACGCTCATGGTCGTGAACATTTCCAGCAAAGACGTCGCACCCGCCATCAAGACCACCCCGACCCACAAGCGTCCCAAACCGGTCAGTTCGGCAATCCGATCTCCATGGCGTGAGAGTCTGCAGAACACGGTTGCTGTGGTGACAGTAAAGACGAACCCCGGAATGATCACGGCAAGTTCTCAGGATGGAGATAAAGCGGCAGGACACACCCCACAGTCGGGAACATTCTACCCGTCAAGGCATGAAAACGCGATTACAATGGGGCCTGCGGCTGGGTGCCTACCATTGATCTTTGAAAAAGAGGAAGTATCCGATTGCGACCGCAATCGCTTGGAGCAAGATAAACCAGCGCAGGAGTCCCCAATGGGTTCCTGCACGGCTCTCCACCACTCTCATTTTCGCCTGCATCGCCGGTTGTGAGAGAATGAAGGACGCCACCAGTTCCCTGGCATCTTCTCGGTTGAGGTTTTGCTCACGCTGAACCTGCTCGATCGCTTTGTTGCGGTCGCCCTCCAACAGGGCTTCCACGGCCCTCTGGGGAAGATCGACATTCCATTGTGTTTCATTGGCCATAGTGGGGGGAGTGTACCAGAAAAGACTTCTTCCCGTCTCCATGATTTCCACCGGGTACTCGTGAGCCTCATGATATGGACAACCTCTCGATTATCCCTTGGGGGCATCCTATACTAAATGGGGGGAGGGGGACGACCCAAACCTCTAACCCATACCCTCAATGAGGGAATCGAAAAGGAGGACGACCATGGCTACTGTCACGACACAGATCATGTTAGACGAACAAGTTCAATCCTTTCTCCGTACCTCTCGCAAGATGCTGATCAGCGGTCGGTGGCTCGATGCCGTCTCGGGAAAAACATTTCCTACCTATAACCCCGCCACCGGTGACATGCTTGTCCAAGTGGCCGAAGGCGATCATGCTGATGTGAACCAGGCCGTCGCCGCGGCGAGAAAGGCTTTCGAGAATGGCCCCTGGCGAAAACTCACCGCTTCCGAACGTGGGCGGCTGATCTGGAAATTGGCCGACTTAATCGAATCCCATGCAGAAGAATTCGCCCAACTCGAGTCGCTGGACAATGGAAAACCGGTTGGCGTCGCCCGCGCCGCAGATGTCCCGTTGGCCATCGACCTGTTCCGCTACATGGCCGGGTGGGCAACCAAGATCGAGGGTAACACCATCCCCATTTCAGTGCCTTACACTCCCGGGGCTCAGTACCTGGCCTACACACTTCGAGAGCCAGTCGGTGTGGTCGCCCAGATCATCCCCTGGAACTTTCCACTGCTCATGGCGGCATGGAAACTGGGGCCGGCCCTGGCTGCGGGCTGCACCGTGGTCTTGAAGCCTGCTGAGCAGACACCATTGTCCGCTTTGCGACTGGGGGAACTCATCTGTGAAGCGGGTTTCCCAGACGGCGTCGTGAACATCGTGCCGGGGTTCGGTGAAACCGCCGGCGCGGCGCTGGCCGCACACCCGGACGTCGACAAAGTCGCCTTCACCGGTTCCACCGAGGTGGGAAAGCTCATCCTTGGCGCGGCGACAGGAAATCTCAAGAAGGTGTCCCTCGAGCTTGGAGGGAAATCTCCCAACATCGTGTGCAAGGACGCCGATATTGAGGCCAGCATCCCAGGAGTATCCAGCGCAATTTTCTTCAACCATGGCCAATGTTGTTGCGCTGGTTCCCGGCTGTTCATCGAAAAGGGCATCTTTGATCAAGTCGTCGAGGGGGTGGCGGCCGATGCAAAGAAGATCAAAGTCGGGCCGGGGATGGATCCAACCACTCAAATGGGTCCGCTCGTTTCGGACGAACAACAGCGACGAGTGCTCAGCTATCTGGAATCCGGGTATTCTCAGGGGGCGAAGGCCGTCGTTGGCGGACGCAAACTCGGTGACAAGGGCTACTTTGTGGAGCCGACCGTTCTCGTCGATACGACAAACGACATGAAGGTGATGCAGGAAGAAATCTTTGGACCGGTCGTCTGTGCCATGCCCTTTACGGATATTGAGGACGTGCTTCCGGCAGCCAACAACTCCATCTACGGATTAGCCGCGGCAGTCTGGACCCGCGATATCGGCAAGGCCCACCGCATCGCGCGGGAGTTGAGGGCCGGCACGGTCTGGATCAACTGCTACAACATTCTTGACGCCGCGCTCCCCTTTGGCGGCTACAAACAATCTGGCTGGGGCCGTGAGATGGGCCACGACGCGCTGGAACTCTACACCGAGGTGAAAGCCGTCACTGTACGGTTGTGACGAATTTAAAAACTTGTAGCTCCAAGCCGCTGCGTGGTGAGCCTACTCTCACAGGCACGATGGGGGTCGTCTCACCACGCAGTTCTATCGATCTTTTCGACTTCATAGTAGTTGTTCTCACCTTCATCGGCATGCGTTCGGATCATGCGAAAGCCAATGTGCTGGAGAGCGCGAGTGTACGAGACTCGACCGAGCGACCAACATTTGAGACCGGTTGTGACATCCTGCCACGTTCCCGACTCGACCGGCGCGGTGAAGAGAAAACGTCCTCGCGGCTCGAGGATTTCCGATACCCGATGGAAGAGGGTCAGCTGCTCGTCCTCGCGAAGAAAAGGCACGAGGCCGACCGAGATGACGGCTTCAAAGGTCCTCCCAAAGTAGTTACTATCAAGAGCCGATGCACATTGTGTGGGAACCGAGGGAAACCGTAATCGAAACTGTCTCAGCAATGTCGGCGAGGTATCGATCGCCCATACCGCGAGCCCAGAATCCACGAGGACCTGCGTAATGGGATATCCTCCGCCACAGGCAATTTCAATGACAGGAGTACCAAAGGGCAGCAATCTTGCCCAACTCTCGACAATTTCGACTCCGACACTGGATCGATCTCGAGCGTCAAGATACTGCAGTGCCTGCATTTCATAGAAACGGCCTGCATCGATCATACGGCTCCCACCTCCATTTCCGTGTCCCTCTTGCAAGTCCAGCAGCGCGCTCAACGGCGTCGAGCCCAAGGTCGACAGATGTCGCCACACCGTCCACCTCGATCCCATTGCCGCCTCTACCATCTACTTTTGTACTGCGGTCTTGCAATAGGGAACCGTGTCCTTCAACTCATGTTCCTTAAGCAGATAGCCGCCTCCGCCGTTCAGAAATCTCCCCTATCACGTGAGAATACCAGCAGACTGTTCGCGGGCAAGGTCAGACCGGCCGAGGCTGGCATTCCGTCCCTTGCCGGCCCGGCGGCGTCGACGCCGCCGGAGTTACCCTGTGCATTGGGGTTGACCCATCGGTCGTATACGTTGCTGTTGAAGACTTCCTTCCAGTGTCCTCCACCTGGAAACCCGATCACGTAGTGATGCAAAGTGTGTTCGCTCAAGCTGGCCACCACGACCACGTCGCGCCCGATGCCAGGCAACCAGCGGTGCATCGCGATCACCCGGTTCTCATTGTGGACGTGAAACACGTTGAGCCCTTCTCCACGCAGTGCCGGATGCTTACGCCGCAGCCACAGAAGATCGCGCGTAAAGCGATGTTGATCCGACATATGTTTGTCTTGGCCTTCAAGACCAGCCCACCAAATCAACAATTCCGGCCGCCCGGGCCAATCGGTCCAGTACTTATCCTCGAGAAATTCCTGGCCCATGAAGATCATCGGGACACCTGGAGCGGTCAGCAACAGACCCGTCGCAACTTTGGCGCGACTACGGGCATACCAAGATCGCGCATCGGTTGGATCCGCGAGCGCAGCGATGCGCGGTTGACGGTCGCGACCCACATGATCGACATACAACAGGTCATGGTTCTCGATGCATTGCAACACGGTCCAACGGCCAGGGTTTTTATGTGTGACATACAGGGCATCGCGCAAGGAGTCGAGATTGACATGGGCATCCCGTCCGCATGCACTTTCCCCGATGACGGCGCGTAGGCTGTCGCGAAGCGCGTCGCTGTAGCCGATGTCGAAGCCCATGCCATGGGGCGGAGCTGCCACACCTTTCCATCGTTCATCACCCCAGTATTCGGCAATCTGGACGGCGCTCGGCTTGACGAACCGCAGGGTGCTTGCAAGGTCCTGAGCAAAGAACCACCCCCCGCTTTCTGCAATCACCGTGACCTGATCGTAGCGCAGGCCATCCACGTGATACTCCTCCAGCAAAAACTTGCCGTTATCAATCAGAAACTGCCGCACCTCTTGCTTCCAAAATGCAAAGACTCGTCCACCGGCATGATCTTGGTCGGTGAAGTACAGGCTATTGTTGTCGGTCGTGTAGGGCTGTCGGTCATAGAACTTGAGACTTTGGTCGTCAAACCCGCCACCCGCATGGTTATAGACGACGTCCGTGATCACCGCGATGCCATACAAGTGACAAAGATCGATAAAGGCTTTGAACTGATTGATCTGGCCGGTCAGTTGAGCGGTCGTCAGAGAAGTGCATCCCTTCGCCGTCAGTAGGCGATTGACGCGACCAAGGTAGGGCGCAAGATCCTCCGGCGGCACGGAGTAATCCATTTCGGGTGAAAACAGATCGGTGCCATTGTAGCCAAGGCTGTTTTCCCCCTGATATTCCTGAAACGGCAGCGGCATGACCGCATTCACCCCGAGGTCGGCAAAATATTCGATCCGATCCACAACGTCCAGAATCTTGCCGATGCGGTGGCGGCGAATATCGTTGCCGGCGTCATCCTTCGCATAAAATACGCCGATGTGAAACTGGTAGATGAGGAGATCATTGAAATCCGGAGGACGGAATCCCCTGTCGTGCCACGGATAGTCGTCCGGGTTGCGGACGATACAGTTGCAGTCGGGATAACCGTTGAACTCCAGCTCGCGTGCATAGGGGTCGCGCTTGAACCCTTCGCTCCCGGTTCCGACCACGTAGAAGCGGTACAGATCACCGTCCTTGACGCCAGGAACAAAGCCAGTCCAGTAGCCATGGGTATCTTTCACGAGCAAGTCGTCCGCACGTTTGGGGAAAGCCCCAGGAACAGTGCCCGTCGGGTGACCCAATGCAATGTAGACCTCCAGCGCCATCGGTGCCCAGGTGCGGAACGTGACGCCGCCTGGTACAACGGTGGCACCAAGCGGCGTATGTGCTGTGATGTTCAGTCGGGAGGCAGCCATGGTAGTCCTCTTTGAAATTGAAGAGAAGGAGTTCACGTCCCTCACCTACCCGCTGAGAGCCTACATACCGTCGCAGCTAACCCGACTTCCGCTATTCGCCCACCAAATTGCCCATTTTCGAGTCTCGACGAACACTAACGCATTGATCTGCAAGAGAGTGAATCCTCAAACTGCGCTGTAGTGCCGACCTTGGTCGTTGACGCGGGAGCGGGTTGCGCGAGAATGAGCGCATGTTTCTGCGCGCTAAGACACGCTACAAGGACGGCACGCTTCATCGCTATTGGAGCATCGTCGAGAATCACCGTGTGCACGGCAAAGGCGTGGGGCAACGTCAGGTGATGTATCTCGGCGAGATCAATGACGCGCAGCATCACGCGTGGTGCAAGAGCATCGATGTATTGAGTGAGGATCAGGGCACGGCGCGGCAGATGGCGCTGTTTCCCGCCGACGTGCCCGTGCCGGCGCTTGCGTGCGATGTGGTCCAGGTCAAGCTCAATGAGCTGAGTGTGCGCCGCCCGCGGCAATGGGGGGCATGTTGGTTGGCCTTGCGGCTGTGGGATCAGTTGGAGCTGGATGCGTTCTGGCAGTTGCACCGGCTGCCCAGTCGCAAAGGCACCCACTGGCTGGATGTGCTCAAGACACTGGTGTGTTATCGGCTGATCGCCCCGGGCAGCGAATGGCGATTGCACCGGCAGTGGTATGGACAAAGCGCCATGGCCGATGTGTTGGGCACCGACACCCCGGGGATCGGCGATGACACGCTGTACCGCTGCCTGGATCGATTGCTGGCGCACAAAACGGCGCTGTGCACGTTTCTCAAGCAGCGCTGGACGGATCTGTTCGGCGCGACATTCGATGTGCTGCGCTACGATCTGACCAGCACCTACTTCGAATGCGATCCGCCTGCGGAAGGCAAACGCCGTTTCGGCTACAGTCGTGACAAACGCAGCGATTGCGTGCAAGTGGTGATTGCCCTGATCGTCACCCCCGAGGGACTGCCGCTCGCCTACGAGGTCTTGGCTGGCAACACCAGCGACAAGACCACGCTCGCCGACTTTCTGCGCAAGATCGAAGACCAATACGGCAAGGCCCACCGCATCTGGGTCATGGACCGCGGCGTACCCACCGAAGCGGTCCTGGCGCAGATGCGTGGCAGCACGACGCCCGTCTCCTACCTGGTCGGCACCCCGCGCGGACGGCTCAGCGCCTTGGAGCGGGCTTTTCTCGATCGGCCCTGGGAGCAGGTGCGGGAGGCCGTGCAGGTCAAGCTCCTGGAACGCGACGGCGAGCTCTACATCCTCGCCAAAAGCGCCGACCGCGCGCACAAAGAGCGCGCCATGCGCAGCCGCAAACTCACGCAGCTGGGGAAACGACTCAAAGAGTTGCCGGCCCAATCGCTCTCGCGGCATGAGTTTCTCATCAGGCTCGGCACCGCCAAGGGCGTGGCAGGGCGCGCCGATACGCTCGTCGACATCGATTGGCCGGCCACCGAGACTGAATTCGCCCGCGATGGGTTTCGGTACACGCTCAACAAAACCAAGCTGCGCCGGCAACGCCGTCGCGAAGGCCACTATCTGCTGCG
>Ga0224500_10000593_pt1 | contig 24220 bp, 21 predicted proteins | sample SF_Oct11_sed_USG_FD_168126 | JGI IMG/M metagenome (GOLD analysis project Ga0224500, IMG submission 168126) | Sediment microbial communities from San Francisco Bay, California, United States - SF_Oct11_sed_USGS_4_1 | ecosystem: Environmental > Aquatic > Marine > Sediment | place: USA: California... | reverse complement strand
TCGCCGGAAGGACTACGGAACCACCCGCCATTGCTGTCCCGGCGCTCGACGCGAAGTGCCCGCCTAATCCGCGTACTCGAACCGCATCGACAGGTCGACGGCCCGCACGTGCTTCGTCAGCGAACCGACCGAGATGAAATCCACGCCAGTCTCGCCGACCGCCCGCAGCGTCTCGAGCGTGACGCCCCCGGACGCCTCGAGCTTGATCGGTCCGTGCGGATGCGAGCGGTTGAGCGCGACAGCGGCCCGCAGGTCAGCGAGCGAGAACTCGTCGAGCAGCGCCATGTCGGCGCCGGCATCGAGCGCCTGGCCCAGTTCATCGAGCGACTCGACTTCCACTTCGATCATCACCTTCGCGGGCGAGGCCCTGGCCGCCGCCACCGCGGCGCCGATCGATCCGGCCGCGAGGATGTGGTTCTCCTTCACCAGGATGCCGTCATACAGGCCCACGCGGTGGTTGACGCCGCCGCCGCAGCGCACGGCGTACTTCTGCGCGTTGCGCAGGCACGGCAACGTCTTGCGTGTATCGAGCACGCGGCACGGTAATCCGCGCAGGACGTCGGCGTAGCGCCGCGTGGCGGTTGCCGTCGCCGACAGCACCTGCAGGAAATTGAGCGCGGTCCGTTCGCCGGTCAGCAGCGAGCGCGCCGGACCGGACAACCGATACAGCAGCTGGTCGGGCTCGACGGCGTCGCCGTCAGTCACCTGCCATTCGACGACGACCGCGGGGTCAACCTGGCGGAACACTTCGTCGACGTACGGCCGGCCCGCGACCACCGCCGCTTCCCGTGTGATCACCTTTGCCCGCCCCAGGCGGCCGGCCGGCACCAGCGCCGCGGTGAGATCGCCGCTACCGACGTCTTCCTTGAGCGCGGCGGCGACGGTCTCGCGGAGATCCGCGGGCAGGACGATCGCCGCGTTCGGGTCGTGGGAGCGGGGCGTGTGCGTGGTGGCGATCTTGATCAGAACGGCAGGCCGTGCGTCGCCGAACCCATGCACAGCAGCATCGGGATCGACAGCACGAAGTTGGTGCGCGAAGCGAGCATGGCAGTCTTGCGCGCGGCGGCCTTTTCCTCGTCCGTCGCGGCCACGATGCCGAGCACCTTCTTCTGGTTCGGCCAGATCAGCACCCAGACGTTGAACAGCATGATGGTGCCGAGCCAGGCACCGATGCCGATGACCAGCTGGTAGTAGTTGACCGGGTCGCTCAGCATCCCGAGCGCGAACGAGCCCAGGAAGTTACCCGAGCGCGCGAGGTACCAGGCGCCCGTGAGCCACGTGGCCAGCGCCGTCCAGCGGAACCAGAACAGCGCGACCGGGGCGATGTACTTGCTGATGCCGGCGCCTCCAGGGCCGCCCTTGTCCGCTGCGGCAGCGGCCAGGCCGGGAATCTGCACCAGGTTGAAATAGTAGAGCAGGCCGATCCAGGTGATGCCGGCCAGGATGTGCAGCCAGCGGGCGAGGCCCAGCTCATGGAAAGTGGTGGGCGAGATCAGCAGCGAGAGCACGATGGCCGCGACGAAACCAGTCGTCAGCGCGCCGCGAACCGTGGTCAATGGATTCATGGCTGAATATTCCTCCCGGAAAAAATCTTTGTGATACCGGGGGTTGGATTGCCCCGACCCATGGAATGGGTTTGAAGAATAGGCGACGGCACCCCATAATTCAATGTCCTGCGCGGCAGGCGCAGGAGGCTTCATGACCCAGGTTGCACCAGCTTCACCGTGTTTGAACATCTGCGTGCTCGATACCGCCCGGACTTGCATCGGGTGCGGGCGCACGCTGGATGAGATCGCACGGTGGGGCCGGATGAGCGCTGCCGAGCAGTGGCAGGTCGTTGCGCGCCTGGAGCGTGTCCGTCAGCAGGAGGCCGCAACGGCAAGTCCCGTCCCGGCGAACTGATCGAGTTCGAGGCGAACGGGACGCCGGCTGCGTTCTGATGTCATTGGCAAGGCCGGCGCTCGCCGGACAACTGGCTGCGTCTTGCGGCCGAGAGGTGAGGACGTGGACGTTACTCAGCGGATCCAGGAACAGCTCAAGTCGAACCCGGTCGTGCTCTACATGAAGGGCACGCCCGACTTTCCGCAGTGCGGTTTCTCCGCCTCGGCCGTGCGCACGCTCGAAGCGTGCGGCGCGGAGTTCGCCTACGTGAACATCTTCGAAGACCCGGAGCTGCGCGAGGCGCTCAAGCGCTACTCGAACTGGCCCACGTACCCGCAGGTCTACGTGAAGGGCGAGCTGCTCGGCGGTTCGGACATCCTCACGGAGATGTTCCAGAAGGGCGAGTTGCAGCAGGTGCTGACCGAAGCCGGCGCCACGGTGAAGCCGGCCTGAGTCGTGCGCGCCCGTGCCGCCCGCGCTGGTTGATCCCGCGGGCGGGCCTTGCCCCTACGCTGTCCCCTCGTCTGCCTGGGGCGGCTCACGCTGGGTGAGCTGCGGCGCGCGCTCGCAAGCATCTTCGTACAGGCTGCGGAACTTGTTGCAGATGATGCAGAACAGCGCAGCCGTGCGCTCGGCATCGTAGATCGCCGAATGCGCGGCATCCGGATCCCACTCGAGGCCTGCGGCCACGATCGCCCGTGACAGCACCGTCTGGCCGAATGCGACGCCGGCGAGCGTCGCCGTGTCGAAGCTCGAGAACGGGTGGAACGGGTTGCGCTTGATGTCCGTGCGCGCTATCGCCGCATTCAGGAAATTGAGGTCGAACGAAGCGTTGTGCCCGACGAGCACGGCGCGCGTGCACTCACGCTCGCGGACTTCCTTGCGGATTTCGCGAAACAGCTGCGTCAGCACCTCCTTCTCGGGCAGTGCCGGCCGCAGGGGGTGATGCGGATCGATGCCGTTCACGGCGAGCGATGCCGGATCCATGCGCGAGCCATGGAACGGCTGCACGTGGAAGCGGTGCGTCACGCCGGGCCGCAGTTCCCCCATCGGCGTCATTTCTATCATCACCGCGGCGATCTCGAGCAGCGCGTCGGTCTGGTGGTTGAAGCCACCCGTCTCGACGTCGATCACGACCGGCAGGAAGCCGCGGAACCGGTCGGCGATGCGCGGTTCGGCGAGCTCGTACGATTCGAAGTCCTCGGTCATGCCGGGTCCATCATGCGCCACGCGAGCGTGGCGCCGGCGCGGAAAGGAACCAGCCGGTCGCCTGCAGGCCCGAACGAGTAGCTGTCCGGCACGCGCCAGGATTCCTTGCGCAGGGTGAGGGTGCCTGCATTGCGGGGCACGCCGTAGAAATCGGCTCCGCGCTCGGAGGCGAACGCCTCGAGGCGGTCTAGGCGGCCAGCGCCCTCGAAGGCCTCGGCATACAACTCGATGGCCGCGTGAGCCGAGAATATGCCGGCGCAGCCACAGGCGGCTTCCTTGGCGTGCCGGGCGTGCGGCGCGCTGTCGGTACCAAGGAAGAAGCGCGGGTCGTCGCTGGTCGCCGCTTCGAGCAAGGCCGCGCGATCCTGCTCGCGCTTCAGCACCGGCAGGCAGTAGTGGTGCGGGCGGATGCCGCCTTCGAACAGCGCGTTGCGGTTCAACAACAGGTGTTGCGGCGTGATCGTGGCGGCGACGCCCGGGCGGGCGCCTTGCACGAACTCCGCGGCGATGCGCGTCGTGATGTGCTCGAACACTACCTTCAGGCGCGGCACGCGTTCGACGATGCGGCTCAGCACGCGGTCGATGAAGACGTGCTCGCGGTCGAAGACATCGACGCCGCGCTCGGTGACTTCGCCGTGCACCTGCAGCACGAGGCCGTGCTCGGCCATCGCTTCGAGCGCGGGCCACACCTTCTCTATCGAGGTGACGCCGGCATCGGAATGCGTCGTGGCCCCCGCGGGGTAGAGCTTTGCGCCGACGACGAAGCCGCTGGCTTGCGCCTTGCGGATCTCGTCGGGCGAGGTGCTGTCGGTCAGGTACAGCGTCATCTGCGGCTCGAAAGCGAGGCCGGCCGGGACGGCGGCCACGATGCGCGCGCGATACGCCGCGAGCGCGTCCGTGGTCGTCATCGGCGGCTGCAGGTTCGGCATCACCAGCGCGCGGCCGAATTGCCTTGCGGTGAAGGGCACCACGGCCGCCAGCTGCGCGCCGTCGCGCACGTGCAGGTGCCAGTCGTCGGGCCGGCGTAACGTCAGCGTCTGCGGGGTGGGGTTCACGCCAGGGACCGCAACTGCGCGTCGAGTGCGTCGGCATCGCCCAGCAGGTGCACGGCATAGCGCACGCCAAAGCCCGTCATCTCGGTCGGCACGTGGGCGAGGCCGCCTTTGCGTTCGGACGGGGCGAGGTCGAAGTGCACCCACGGCACCGACGCCTCGACGAACCTGCTGAGGAAGCGCGACGCCAGGATGTGGTCACCCTTGCTGTCGAGCGTGCACTGCAGGACGTCGGCGCCGGGGCACTCGAGCTCCTTGTCGAAATCTTCGTCCATCGGGAAGCACCAGACGCGCTCACCGCTGTGGCGTCCCGTCTGCTGCAGCCAGTCATGCAGGCCCGCGCGATTGGTGAACGCGCCGGCGTAGCGGTCGGTCAGGGCGTTGACGCAGGCGCCGGTCAGCGTCGCGAAATCGAGCACGAAGCGCGGCTTTTCGCGCGAGGCGAGCGTCAGCGTATCCGCCAGCACCATGCGGCCCTCGGCGTCGCTGTGCACGACCTGGATGGTCACGCCATTGAGCGCGCGCACGACTTCCTGCGGGCGGAACGCGTTCGGACCGATCTCGTTCTCGGTGATCGCGAGCCAGCAGTCGATCGGATAAGAGGCCGCCAGCCGTGTCAGCGCGAGCAGCGTGCCGACCGCGACGGAGCTGCCCTGCATGTCGCCGTGCATCGTGTACATGCCCCGATGCGGCTTGAGGTTGATGCCGCCGGTGTCGAAGCAGATGCCCTTGCCGACGAGCGCAATCCCGGCCGCGCCCCGGCGCGTGCGTTTCGGCTTGTAGGTGAGACGCACGACGCCCGCGCCCCGATGAGGATTGGCACGGGCCACGGCGAGGAACGCGCCGGCGCCGATCTTCTCGAGCTGGGGGATGCCGTAGAACTTGAACGACCAGCCTTCGCGGCGCGCGAGTTCCTGCAGCGCCGCACGATACGCAATCGAGCCGAGCACATTGGGCGGCAGGGCGGCAAGCCAGCGTGCGAGGTGGTTGCCCGCTGCCATGGCGCGGCTGCGGTCGTACAGCGGCGATGCCCGATCCGCGATGTCGACGTGCGACAGGTCGTGCGCGACGGCAGGCTTCGATTTCTGCTCCGGCATCGGTGCCGCGTGCGCGAGCACCGCGCTCAGCACGGCTTCGAGCGCAGCCGCCCGCTCACCTGGGGCGGTGAATTCGTTTGCATGCAGCTGCAGGCGCGCAACGCCAGGCTGCAGCACTTCCTTGGCGAGCTTGCCCGCGAGTTCGAGGCGTTCGAATCCGGAAGCGCCCGGTTTCACGAATCCGACCGCGACCAGCGTCTGGCTGCGATTGGGCAGCCGCGTCACGAGGATCGGCGATTCCTGGCCGCTGCGCTGATGCGCCCGCAGCAGTTTTCGCCACATGGCTGCCTGTGGCAGCTTCTGGAGCGCTTTACCCGGGCTGGCCGTCTTTTCGAGCAGGACGACCGCGCCGTCGGCACGCGACAGCGCCGCGCCAGACAGGACGAGCGGCTTCGCCGTCACGTCGATCCTCAGCTCGGGCGGAATCACTTTTTGCATGGGGAAAACCTTGACCCTGATCGGCCCGGACCGGATCATTGCCGGACGCAGTCTGCGTGCAGCGCGCGAGCCGATTACGCGCGCTCCGGCGCGGCGGCATGCTAACAGGCCGTGCCGGGCAAATCATTACCACCCGCCGGCCGGCGCCGCGTTTTCGACACGGATGGAGACATTAAACTGATGTTCGAAACGTCCAAGATCGACGACGCCGATCCTGCCGAGACGCGCGAATGGCTCGAATCCATCGATTCCGTGCTGAAGACGCAGGGATCCGGGCGGGCACACTACCTGCTCGAGCGCATCATCGATTTCACGCGCCGTTCCGGTGCGTACCTGCCGTTCAAGCCGAACACGGCCTACGTCAACACCATCTCGACCGGTCAGGAACTCGAGTATCCGGGTGATCGGGCGCTCGAACGCCGCATCGAGGCGTACTTGCGCTGGAACGCGATGGCGATGGTCGTGCAGGCGAACCGCCAGAGTTCGGAGTACGGCGGCCACCTCGCGAGCTATGCTTCGGCGGCGACGCTTTATGAAGTCGGTTTCAACCACTTCTGGCGTGCCCCGAGCGAGCAGCATCCCGGCGACATGGTCTTCATCCAGGGCCACTCGGCGCCCGGCATCTACGCGCGCGCCTACCTCGAAGGCCGACTCACGGAGGACCAGTTGAACCGCTTCCGCGAGGAAGTGGGCGGCGGCCTGTCGTCGTATCCCCACCCGTGGCTGATGCCGGACTTCTGGCAGTTTCCGACCGTGTCGATGGGCCTCGGCCCGATGATGGCGATCTACCAGGCGCGGTTCGTGCGCTACCTCGAGCACCGCGGGATCGTGCCGGCGAGCGATCGCAAGGTCTGGGCTTTCCTCGGCGACGGCGAAATGGACGAACCGGAGTCGCTCGGCGCGATCACCATGCCCGTGCGCGAGAAGCTCGACAACCTGGTCTTCGTCATCAACTGCAACCTGCAGCGGCTCGACGGGCCGGTGCGCGGCAACGGCAAGATCATCCAGGAACTCGAAGCCGCCTTTCTCGGCGCGGGCTGGAACGTCATCAAGGTGGTGTGGGGTTCGCGCTGGGATCCGCTGTTGCAGCAGGACACCAAGGGCCTGCTGCGCCGGCTGATGATGGAATGCGTCGACGGCGAATACCAGAACTTCAAGGCGAAGGGCGGGGCGTACACGCGCGAGAATTTCTTCGGCAAGTACCCGGAACTGAAGGAGATGGTCGCCAACATGTCCGACGAGGACATCTGGCACCTGAACCGCGGCGGTCACGACGCGCGCAAGGTCTTCAACGCCTACCAGGCGGCCATCCAGCACACGGGACAGCCGACGGTCATCCTCGCCAAGACGGTGAAGGGGTTCGGCCTCGGCCAGACCGGCGGCGAAGCGCAGAACATCACGCACCAGCAGAAGAAGCTCGACGACGCGGCGCTGCGCGAGTTTCGCGACCGCTTCAACATCCCGGTGTCGGACCAGGACATCGCGAGCCTGCCGTACTTCCGGCCGGCGGAGAACAGCGAAGAACTCAGGTACCTGCAGGGGCAGCGCAGGTCGCTCGGCGGCTACCTGCCGCAGCGCAGCGATCGCGCACCGCCGCTCAGGACACCGCCGCTCGAAGCGTTCAAGCCGCTGCTCGAATCGTCCGGTGAGCGCGAGATCTCGACGACGATGGCGTTCGTGCGCCTGCTCGGCATCCTGCTCAAGGACAAGGAGATCGGGCCGCACGTCGTGCCGATCGTGCCAGACGAGGCGCGCACCTTCGGCATGGAAGGCATGTTCCGCCAGATCGGCATCTACTCGTCGATGGGCCAGCTCTACACGCCGCAGGATGCCGACCAGCTGCTGTACTACCGCGAGGACAAGAAGGGCCAGATCCTCGAGGAAGGCATCAACGAAGGTGGCGCGATGTGCAGCTGGATCGCAGCGGGCACGGCCTACGCGAACCATGGCGTCAACATGGTGCCGTTCTACATCTACTACTCGATGTTCGGCTTCCAGCGCGTCGGCGACTTCGCCTGGGCCGCGGGCGACATGCAGGCGCGTGGCTTCCTGCTGGGGGCGACGGCAGGCCGCACGACGCTGGCAGGCGAAGGACTGCAGCACCAGGACGGCCACAGCCAGCTGGTCGCGACGACCATCCCGAACTGTGTCGCCTACGATCCCGCGTATGCCTACGAGCTCGCGGTGATCGTATGGGACGGCCTGCGCCGCATGTACACGGAGCGCGAGTCGATCTTCTATTACATCACCTGCATGAACGAGAACTACGTGCAGCCGGCGCTGCCGCAGGGCGCCGAGACGGGCATCCTCAAGGGCATGTACCTGCTCAAGCGCGGCGGCAAGGGCAAGGTGCGTGCGAACCTGCTTGGCTCCGGCACGATCCTGCGCGAAGTCGTCAGGGCCGCCGAGGTGCTGGAGCAGGACTTCGGCGTTCCCGCCGACGTCTTCAGCGTGACGAGCTTCTCCGAGCTGCGGCGCGAAGCGCTCGACGCCGAGCGCTGGAACCTGCTGCATCCCGACCAGCCGCCGCGCGTGCCCTACGTGCAGGAGATGCTGAGCGGGCAGCAGGGTCCGTTCGTCGCCGCGACCGACTACATGCGGATCGTGCCCGACCAGGTCCGCCAGTGGGTGCCGGGCAGGTTCCACGTGCTCGGCACGGACGGCTACGGCCGCAGCGATTCGCGCGCCGCCCTGCGCGGCTTCTTCGAGGTCGACTACCGCTACGTCGTGCTGGCGGCGCTCAAGTCGCTGGCGGACGAGGGCAAGCTGGACCGCGCCACGGTCGTGAGCGCGATCGAGACGTTCGGGATCGATCCCGAGAAGCCGAACCCGGTGACGGTCTGAGCGCGGGGTGAGCGAAGTGGCAGGCAACGTGCTCATCGAAGTCCGCGTCCCGGACATCGGCAACTACAAGGACGTGGAAGTCATCGAAGTCGCGGTGAAGCCGGGCGACAGCATCGGCGTGGAAGGCACGCTGATCACGCTCGAGACCGAGAAGGCGACGATGGACGTTCCGTCCACGACCGCGGGCCTGATCAAGGAACTGAAAGTGAAACGCGGCGCGCGCGTGTCGCAGGGCGACGTCATCGCGGTGGTCGAGGCTGCTGCGTCGGCCGCTCCTGCCGCCGCATCCGCTCCGGCTCAAACTGCCGTTGCAGCGCCAGCCCCAACTCCAGCGAGAGAGGTCGCGCGCAGCGCAGGCGAGAGCCGGGAGCGCGAGCCCCCACCCCAGCCTGCGGCGCCGCAGGCACGGGACGGAGTCACGGCGAGCGCGGGCACGATCGACGAGCCCGGGTTCGCTCGCGCGCACGCGAGTCCTGCGATCCGCAAGCTCGCGCGTGAACTGGGCGTCGATCTCACCAGGGTACAGGGCTCGGGCGAGAAGGGCCGCATCACCGACGTCGACGTGAAGGCCTACGTCAAGCGCATCCTGTCGTCCGGTGGTGCCGCCACCCCGGGCGCTGCGGCGCTGCCCCGCGTGCCTGTCGTCGACTTCGCGGCCTTCGGACCGGTCGAGCGCAAGCCGCTCACGCGGATCCAGCGGATTTCGGGACCGCGGCTGCACGCGAGCTGGGTCAACCTGCCGCACGTCACGCAGTTCGACGAGGCCGACATCACCGAGATGGAGCAGGCTCGCGGCAACCTCAAGCAGCAGGCGACCGAACGCGGCCTCAAGCTGACGCCGCTCGCGTTCGTGATCCGGGCCTGCGTCCAGGCGATGCAGCAGTTCCCGCAATTCTGCGCATCGCTCGACGCCGACGCCGGCGAACTCGTCTACAAGAAGTACGTGCACGTCGGCTTTGCAGCCGACACGCCCAACGGCCTGGTGGTGCCCGTCGTGCGCGATGCCGACCGCAAGGACGTCTTCGAACTCGCGCGCGATCTCGCGGATCTCAGTGAAAAGGCCCGCGCCGGCAAGCTCTCCGCGGCCGAGATGCAGGGCGGCTGCTTCACGATCTCGAGCCTGGGCGGCATTGGCGGCACGGCCTTCACGCCGATCATCAATGCGCCCGAGGTGGCGATCCTCGGCGTGTCGCGTTCGGCCTACAAGCCGGTCTACAAGGACGGCGTTTTCGTGCCGCGCCTGATGATGCCGCTCTCGCTTTCGTACGATCACCGCGTCATCGACGGTGCCGCAGCCGTCCGGTTCACCTCGTTCCTCGCGGCCGCGCTGAGCGACGTCGACGGCCTGCTGAGGGCGATTCCATGACGGGCGCGAGACCCCCGGCTGCGTCCTCGTTCGAGGTGCGCCTGCCGGACCTGGGCACGGCGGGCGAAGTCACCGTGCTCGAAGTGCTGGTCAAGGTCGGCGACCAGGTCGAGAAGGAGCAGGCGCTGCTCACGCTCGAAAGCGAGAAGGCGACGATGGACGTGCCGGCGATGGTCGCCGGCAAGGTGTCGCGCATCCTCGTGCAGCCTGGCGACAAGGTGTCGACGGGCACGGCCGTGCTCGAACTCGAAGGACCTGGCCAGGTCGTCGCCAGCGCGGTCCCGGTGGCGGCGCCCGCGGCTCCGGCGCGGCCGACTCCGCGCCAGGCTGAGCCCTTCGGTGGCGAACCGTACCTCGACACGATTCCGATTCAGCCGCTGCCAGCCGGCGCGCCCGCAGGGAATGCCGCTGCAGCGGCAGGCTCGAAACCTGCTGCTGCGCCGTCGCCCGTTCCGGCCAGTTTCGATTACGACGTGCTCGTCGTCGGTGCGGGTCCCGGGGGATACACCGCGGCGTTCCGCGCGGCAGACCTCGGCCTCAAGGTCGCCCTGGTCGAGCGCTGGCCGACGCTCGGCGGCGTGTGCCTCAACGTCGGCTGCATTCCGTCGAAGGCGCTGCTGCACGCGGCGAAGGTCATCGAGGACGCGCGTGCGATGGCCTCGCATGGCATCGAGTTCGGCGCGCCGAAGATCGACGCTGCCAGGCTGCGCGACTGGAAGAACAAAGTGGTCGGGCGCCTGACGACGGGCCTCACGGGGCTGGCCAGGCAGCGCAAGGTGACCGTCATCCGCGGCGTCGCGGCGTTCGCCGGCACCCATGCCGCCAGCGTCACCGGCGAAGACGGCGTCAGCCAGCGCGTCACCTTCGCGCACTGCATAATCGCCGCGGGTTCCGAGTCGTTGCGGTTGCCCGGTCTGCCGGACGACCCGCGCATCATCGATTCCACCGGTGCACTCGAGCTCGACCTTCCGCGGCGCATGCTGGTCGTGGGCGGCGGCATCATCGGGCTCGAGATGGCGACGGTGTACGCCGCACTCGGCGTGAAGGTCGGCGTCGTCGAACTGACCGAGGGCCTGATGCCCGGCTGCGATCGTGACCTGGTGCGTCCGCTCGAGAAGCGCATCGCGGCCCGGTACGAGGCCATCATGCTGCGCACCAGGGTGACCGGCGTCGAGGCGCTCAGCGAGGGCCTGCGCGTCACGTTCGAGGGCGAGCAGGCGCCCGAGCCGCAGCTGTACGACAAGGTCCTGGTCGCGGTGGGTCGGACGCCGAACGGCGGCAAGCTCGGCTGCGACGTCGCCGGCGTGCTCGTCAACGAGCGCGGCTACATCCCGGTCGACCGGCAGCAGCGCACGAACGTGCCGCACATCTTCGCCATCGGCGACGTCGTCGGACAGCCGATGCTCGCGCACAAGGCCACGCACGAGGCCAAGGTGGCGGCGGAAGTCATCGCCGGCCACAAGCGCTTCTTCGACGCGCGCTCGATTCCCTCGGTCGCCTATACCGATCCCGAGATCGCCTGGGCCGGCCTCACGGAAACCGACGCCAAGGCGAAGGGCATCGCCTTCGAAAAGGCGGTGTTCCCGTGGGCGGCCAGCGGCCGCTCGCTGGCCAACGGCCGCGACGAAGGATTCACCAAGCTGTTGTTCGATCCGCAGACGCATCGCGTCATCGGGGGCGGCATCGTCGGCACCAGCGCCGGCGACCTCATCAGCGAGGTGATGCTCGCGATCGAGATGGGCGCGGACGCGGCTGACATCGGCCTCACGATCCATCCGCATCCGACGCTGTCGGAAACCGTCGCCATGGCCGCCGAGGCATTCGACGGCACGCTCACCGACCTCTACATCCCGCAGCGCGGGACCGCCAGGAAGTAGCCTGCCCGCCGTCGCAGGCATCCAGCGGCGGGGCGGTACCGATCCATGCACCCGACACTGATCCGCACGCTGCGCTGGTTCGGCCTGCTGGAAGCGGGCCGGCGGGTCGAGTTGCGGCTGCGCCTGCGCGACGCGCGGGCCCTGCCCGATGCGCTGATCATCGGTGCCATGAAGTCGGGCACGAGCTCGCTGCATTACTACCTCACGCAGCAGCCGCAGGTCATCGCGCCGCTGCGCAAGGAAGTGCATTACTTCGACCTGAACTTCGGGCGCGGCGAGTCCTGGTACCGGGCCAACTTCGGCCGCGAGGGGCAGGACGGCGTCAACATCGACAGCAGTCCCTATTACCTGTTTCATCCCCAGGCACCGCAGCGGGCGCACGCGCTGGTGCCGCATGCGAAGCTGATCGTCCTGCTGCGTGATCCGGTGCGGCGTGCCTATTCGCACTACTGGCACGAGCGCGACAAGGGACGCGAGCCGCTCGCGTTCGAGGACGCGATCGCTGCGGAGCCCGACAGGATCGACCGCGCGCATGAGCGGCTGGCCCGCGGCGAGATCGAGCGCAGCGCAGCCCACCAGTACTTCAGCTACCTCGCACGCGGTCGGTATGCCGAGCAGCTCGAGCGCTGGCTGCAGTACTATCCGCGCGAGCAGCTGCTCGTCCTGCGCTTCGAAGACCTGGCACGCAATCCGTTGCCGCAGGCGAACGCAGCGCTGGCGCATGTCGGGTTGTCCCCGCTCGGCGAGGCGCAGCTCGGGCCGCGCAACACGCGGAAGTATCCGCCGCTCGATCCGGCGACGGCAGAACGGCTGCGGGACTATTTCGTGCCGCACGATGCGGCGCTGGCGAAGGTGTTGGGCCGGCCCGTACGCTGGTAGCCGCCGCCCGGGCGCGCCTGGTGTCAAGGCAGCGCAAGAGCGCTGCGGCGTCTTACAGGAGCCTGCGCAGCGACTCCAGGTATTGCGCCTCATCCGGCGGCAAACCGGCACGTTGTGCGTTCCACAGCGCCTCGCCGAGGCGCTCGATCATGGCGTGTTCCGCGTCGTGCGCGTCGCCGAGCCTGGCGGCAAGTGCGCGGTGGACGGCGGCGATTCCGGCCGGCCGGTCCGTCGCGACCTGCTCGCGGATGGCGAGGTGCAGCCCCATGTGCAGGAACGGATTGGTCTGGCCGTCCTCGGGCAGGTAGTCCCGTTCGAGAGCGTCGCCGCCGGACTCGAGCAACGGCGAATACTCCGGGTGCAGTTCCACGACGCGGATGATCTGGTCCTCGACCGGCTCGACGGGCAGCGACTCGCGGTGCTTGCGCCAGGCCTCGAAGTACATGCGGCGCAGCGACCCGCGGCCCTGGTCATGGAAGAACGGCATCAGCGCGTGCCCGGGGCGGACGGCGACGTCTTGTCCTCGAACGGACACAGGTCGACCACCGGGCAGCGCGGACACTCGGGCTTGCGTGCCTTGCAGATGTAGCGGCCGTGCAGCAGCAGCCAGTGATGCGCGTTGAGCAGGTAGTCCGCGGGAATGGCCTTGAGCAGGCCGTCCTCGATTGCGCGCGGGGTGTCGCCGCGGGCAAGGCCCAGGCGCTTCGCGACACGGAAGATGTGCGTGTCCACGGGCATCGTGGGCACACGGAAAGCGCTGTTGAGCACGACATTCGCCGTCTTGCGGCCCACGCCCGGCAGCTCTTCGAGGGCCTGCCGATCCGCAGGCACGTCGCCGCCATGACGCTCGAGCAGCAGCCGGCACGTGGCGAGGATGTTCTTCACCTTGGCGGGATAGAGTCCGATCGTCTTCACGTACGACGTCAACCCGTCCGCGCCCAGGGCGAGGATCTGCTCCGGCGTGCTGGCGACGGGGAACAGCTTGCGCGTCGCGATGTTCACGCTCTTGTCGGTGGCCTGCGCCGAGAGGATCACGGCGATCAACAACTCGAACGGCGAGGAATGCTCGAGCTCCGTGGCCGGATGCGGATTGAGCGACTGCAGTCGCGCGAAGAGTTCGCGGACCTGCGCCGGTTTCACGACGTGGCCTCGCCCGGCTTGCCACCGGTCACGGCAGCGCCGGATGCCGCGGCCGGGTCGGTCGCCTTGCGTGCCTGGCGCCAGGCCAGGCCGAGCCCGAGCAGGATGAACGCGCCAGGCGGCAGCAGCGCGAGCAGGAACCCGTGCTGCTCGCCGAACAGGTGCAACCCGTACGTCGGGCCGCCGCTGCCGAGCAACAGGTGCAGGTCGCCGCCCAGGCTGCCGCGGCCGAGCACTTCGCGCACGCTGCCCAGCGCGACCAGCACGACCAGGAATCCGCCACCCATCGCGAAGCCATCGAGCAGCGCGTTCCCGACCGGTTGGCGCGAGGCGAACGCTTCGGCGCGCGCTAGAACCAGGCAGTTCGTGACGATCAGCGGCAGGAAGATGCCGAGGGCGGTGTGCAGCCCGGGCAGCCAGGCCGCGAGCGCGAGTTCAACGGTCGTGACCAGCGCAGCGATCAGCAGTACGAACACCGCGATGCGGATCTCGGCAGGCAACGACCGGCCCACCAGCGAGACCAGGCCGTTGCTGGCGACGAGGACCACCATGGTCGCCAGCCCGAGCCCGAGGCCGCTGCCGAGCGACGTGCTGACCGCCAGCAGCGGGCACAGCCCGAGCAATTGCACGAGACCCGGATTCTGGTCGCGGAAACCGGCGCGGACGATGGCGGCAGGCGTCATGGCTCGATTGTAGCCGGGGCTGCCAGCAACTCGTCGCGATGGCGGGCGAAGAATTCCAGCGTGCTCCCGACGGTCCCGACCACCGCGCGCGAGGTGATCGTGGCGCCCGTGTACTGGTCGAATTCGCCGCCGTCCTTGCGGACCCGCCAGCGCGCCGCTGCGCTGCTGCCCGCGGACTTGCCGGTGAACTGCTGCATCCAATCCGACTTGCGTGTATCGATGAAGTCGCCGAGTCCGGGAGTCTCGCGATGGCTGAGGGCACGTACACCCAGGATCGTGCCGTCGGGCGCAATCGCGATCAGCAGGCGAATGGCTCCCGCATAGCCGTCGGGCGCGACGGGCTCGAGCACGACTGCGACCGGTTGGCCGTGGAAGCGGGCACGGTACGCGGTGACGGCCTCCGTCGAGCCCGGCAGTTCCGCGTCGCGCAGCGTCAGCGTGTCGGCGAGCAGGTCGTTGTCGTGCGGGAGCCCGGCCAGCACCTGGTCGAAGCGGGCGAGTTCGCGCGCGCGTTCCGTCGCAGCGATCCGGTCGCGCGTCAACTCGTGCACCACGGCCACGAGGCCGAAGGCCGCGATGGCCACGGCCGCGAGCACCATGGCGGCGCGGATGGTCCGATGCGCCGGGCGCTCAGGGCTGGCGGCCATAAATCCTCGGCACCGTGTAGCGGTCGATGAAGGGCACGGCGAGGTTCATCAGCAGCACGGCGAATGCGCAACCATCCGGGTATCCGCCCCAGGTGCGGATGATCCACGCGATCAGTCCGATGCCGGCTCCGTACCACAGCCGTCCGCGATCGCTCGTTGCGGCGGAGACCGGGTCCGTTGCGATGAAGAATGCGGTCAGCATCGTCGCGCCCGAGAAAGCCTGCAGCGTCGGTCCCAGGGCGATGCCCGGATCCAGGCCGTGCGCGATGAATGACGGCACGAGCAGGCCGCCGAGCACGGCCACCGGGATATGCCAGCGCACGATCCGGCGGCTCACCAGGTAAAGACCTCCTGCAAGCGCCGCGAGATTGATCCAGGCAAAGCCGCGCGCGCCGAACGTCCCGGCAATGTCGCCGCGTGCCAGCAGTTCGGGCAGCGTGTAGCGCAGACCGAGTCCGTTGCGAATCGAGTCGAGGGCCGTCGCCCCGGTATAGCCGTCCCAGCGCGCCGCCAGGTCCGCGCCGCAAAAGCCCGCGAACGACATCCGCGCCAGTTCGGACCAGGTGCGGGTGCCGTCGACGTCCATCGGCACGGGCCAGCGCGTCATCTCGGCAGGAAACGCGACGAGCAGGATCGCGTAGCCCACCATCGCCGGATTGAAGGGATTCTGGCCGAGCCCGCCGAACACGTGCTTGCCGAGCAGCACGGCCAGCGCCGTGCCGAGCGCACCGAGCCACCATGGCAGCAGCGGTGGGATCGAGAACGCCAGCAGGAACGCGGTGACCAGCACGCTGCCGTCCCTGAGTGCAGGTGCTGCGTCGCGACCCCGCCAGCGCAGCGCCGCGGCTTCCGCGAGCAGGGCCGTGACGCAAGCGACGGACAGTTGCAGCAGCAGGCCGGGACCGAACAGTGCGACGTGCGCGATTCCCGCGGGAGCCAGGGCGAGCAGCACCTGGAACATGACGCGCGGCACGGTGTAACCGGCGATGACGTGCGGTGCGGGCGAGGTGTCGAATCGCATGTCAGTCCGCACCGTCGGTCGGATCATCGCCGGGTTGGCGCACCCGGCGACGCACGTCTTCAAAGGCCCTGTGTTCGGCCGTCGCGGCTTCCTGCAGCCGGCGCATGTGCAGTTCGTGACGCTGCCGGGCATCCGCCGCCTTCTGCGCCGTGGCTGCGGCCTCGTCCAGGCGACGCTTCGCGTCACGAAAACGATCGGCGAGCGGAATCTGGCTCGGGCAGACGTAGTCGCAGAGCCCGCAATCGATGCAGTCGCGCACGCCGAGATCGCGCAACGCGTCGTGAGCGTCGGCGAGCGCCGCCCGGTGCAGTTGCTGCGGCAGCAGTCCGGCGGGGCATACGCTGGCACAGTCGCCGCAGCGGATGCACGGCAACTCGACGGCCCCTAGCCGTGCACCGATATCGTCCCGCGTCGCGACGAACACACAGTTCATCGCCTTGGTGAGCCCGACCTCGTCCGATGGCAGTGCGCGACCCGTCATGCTGCCGCCGGCGATCAGGCGCAATGGCGTACCGCGATAGCCGCCGGACGCTGCGATGAGCGCCGCGAGCGGCGTGCCGATCGGCGCGCGCACGTTGCACGGGCGCTCGACCCCGCTGCCCGTAACGGTCACGACGCGAGAGAGAAGGGGCTCACCGCTCGTGGCCCAACGCGCGACGGCCGCGGCGGTCGCAACGTTCTGGCAGATGACCCCGGCATCCGCGGGCAAGCCGCCCGAGGGCACTTCGACACCCGTTACCGTCGTGACCAGCTGACGCTCGGCGCCCTGCGGGTACACCGCTGGGATGACCTCGAGCGTCAACGCATCGTCACGCCGGCGTCCGATGGCGCCGGTCACGGCGGCGATGGCTGCCGGCTTGTCGTCCTCGATCGCGATGACGCAACGCACGGCGCCGGCCGCGCGCCTGAGGATCAGCGCGCCGAGCACGACGTCGTCCGCAGCGGAGCGCATCAGCGCGTCGTCGCAACAGATCCACGGCTCGCACTCCGCGCCGTTCAGCAGCAGCGTCTGCGCCCGTCGGTCGCGTGCCGAGGCCAGCTTGGTCGCCGTCGGAAAGCCGGCACCGCCGAGTCCCGCGATGCCCGCTGCGCGCAATCGCTGCGCGAGCTCGTCCGGGCTCAGCGCGTCGGCGTCTGGGACGGGCGTGACGCCGTCATCGACCCGGTCCGAGCCGTCGCCCGCGATCACGATGCAGACGCTGCGACCGCCTGCGACGGCCGCTGCGCGCGTCTCGATCGCGACGACGGTGCCTGCGAGCGGCGCGTGCAGGGCCGAGGCAAACGGGTGGTCGGTCCGTGCGACGAGCGTGCCCATGGCCACGGCAGCCCCCACGGCCACGACGGGTTCGGCGCCGTAACCCGTGCCCTGATCGAGTGCGAGCACCACCTGCGCGGGCAGTGCCAGTTCGACGATCGGTGTGCCGCACGCCTGCTGCTTGTGCGTGTCGAGCGCGAGGCCGGCGGGGAACCTGGAGCGAGCGGCCATCACGCGGCACGCGGCTGGCGGTAGCGCAGCGACACAGCCGGGACAGGGCGCAGTTCGATGCAGTCGACGGGGCAGGGCGGCAGGCAGAGCTCGCAGCCGGTGCACTGCGCCGCGATCACCGTGTGCATCTGCCTGGGTGCGCCGACGATCGCGTCGACCGGGCAGGCCGGCAGGCAGCGCGCGCAACCGATGCACCTCTCTTCGTCGATCCATGCCACCCGTGCCGGCTTCGGCCCGCCGAACGCCGGATCGAGCGGACGCGGCGGACGATCGAGCAACGCGGCGAGCGCGCGTACCGTGGCGGCCCCGCCCGGAGGACAGCGGTCGATCTCGGCTGCACCGGCGGCGATCGCGGCCGCGTATGGCCGGCAGCCCGGGTACCGGCACTGGCCGCACTGCGTCTGCGGCAGCAGCGCGTCGATGCGTTCCACGAGCGAGTCGGCGTCGGGTTCGATGCGCGATGCCGCCCAACCGAGTGCGACGCCGAGCGTGACGGCGAGGGCCGCCGCCACCAGCACCGCCATGACGACCGCGTCGGTGCTCACCGCGCGCCCAGCCCGGCGAAACCCATGAAGGCGAGGGCCATCAGGCCCGCCGTCACGAGCGCCACGGGCACGCCGCGGAAGGCTTGCGGCACGTCGGCCGTGTCCAGCCGTTCGCGCAGTGTCGTGAACAGCAGCAGGGCGAGTCCGAAGCCTGCGCCGGCGCCTGCACCGAAGACGAGCGACTCGAGCAGGCCGTGCTGGCGGTCGACGTTCAGCAGCGCCACGCCGAGCACGGCGCAGTTGGTCGTGATCAGCGGCAGGAAGATGCCGAGCAGCTGGTGCAGCAGGGGGCTCGTCGCCCGCACCATGATCTCGGTGAACTGCACGATCCCCGCGATCAGCAGGATGAAGACCAGCGTGCGCAGGTACTCGAGACCCAGCGGCACCAGTACCCATTGCCACAGCGAGAAGCTCAGTCCCGAGGCGATCGTGAGCACGAACAGCGTCGCGAGGGCCATGCCTGCGGCGGCCTCGAAGCGGCGGCTCACGCCGATGAACGGGCAGAGCCCGAGGAAGTTGGACAGGACGAAGTTGTTGACCAGGCTCGCTCCCAGCGCGAGCAGCAGCAGCTCGGTCATGGGCTCCTCGTCGCGGGCGTCACTTCACCTTCATGCCGGGCGTCGCGCCCGCATCGGGGGCGAGCACGAAGATCTCCTGTCCGCCGGGCCCGGCCGCGAGCACCATGCCTTCGGACAGCCCGAAGCGCATCTTGCGCGGCGCGAGATTGGCGACCACGACCGTCAGCCGACCGACGAGCTGCGCCGGCTCGTACGCCTCGCGAATGCCCGCGAAGATCTGCCGCTTGCCGAGTTCGCCGAGATCGACCCCCAGCCTGAGCAGCTTGTCGGCGCCTTCGACCCGTTCGGCCGAATCGATTCGAGCGACACGCAGGTCGACCTTCATGAAGTCGTCGATCGACAGTTGCGCGGGCGCAGCGGCGGGCTCGGCCGGCTTTGCCGCAGCCTTCACGGCGTCTTGCGCGGGCTTCGCCGCAGCCTTTGCCGCGACCGCTGCGCCTGTCGTGGCGGCCGCCTGCGGCACGCCCGAGGGCTTCAGGCTCTCCGACGAGGCGGCGAGCAGCGCCTTGACCGCGGCCGGGTCGACGCGCGTCGCGAGCGGTTCGTAGGCGTTGATCGCCGTGCCGAGCAGCGGCATCGCCGCATCAGCCCACGCCTGCGGCGGCAGCCCGAGGAATTTCTCGGCACCCGCGGCGAGCTTCGGCATGACGGGCTTCAGGTACACCGCGAGCACACGGAACAGGTTGATGCCCTGCGTGCAGACGGCCTGCACTTCGGCGGCACGCGCCGGATCCTTTGCCATGAGCCAGGGCTTCTGCTGGTCGATGTAGAGATTGGCGCGGTCGGTGAGCGCCATGATCTCGCGCATCGCACCTGCGAGGTCGCGGCCCTCGTAGAGCGCGGCGACGCGCTCGCCGGCAGCGGCGAATTCTTGCTGCAGGGACGCATCCGCAAGCGTGGAGGCCAGCTTGCCCGCCGCGCCCCGCGCGATGAATCCGGCACAGCGGCTCGCGATATTGACCAGCTTGCCGACGATGTCCGAATTGACCTTGGCGACGAATTCGTCGAGGTTGAGGTCGAGGTCGTCGACGCCATCGCCGAGACGCGACGCGAAGTAATAGCGCAGGTATTCCGCCGGCAGGTGATCGAGCCAGTTGCGCGCGGAGATCAGCGTGCCGCGCGACTTCGACATCTTGAGCCCGTTCACGGTCAGGAAGCCGTGCGCGAACACCGAGGTCGGCGGCCGGTAGCCCGCTCCGGCGAGCACGGCCGGCCAGAACAGCGTGTGGAAATAGACGATGTCCTTGCCGATGAAGTGGTACACCTCGGCGTCGCTGTCCGGCTTCCAGTACTGCTCGAAATCCCGCCCGGTGCGGCGGCAGTACTGCAGCAGGCTCGAGAGGTAGCCGATCGGTGCATCGAGCCAGACGTAGAAGAACTTGCCGGTCTCGCCCGGGATCTCGAAGCCGAAATACGGTTCGTCGCGCGAGATGTCCCAGTCGCGCAGGCCCGCGCCGAACCACTCGCCGAGCTTGGCAGTGACGGCGGACTGCAGTCGATCGCCACCCGTCCAGGCGCGCAGCATCGGCTCGAAGTCGCCGAGCTTGAAGAACAGGTGCTCCGATTCCTTCTGCACCGGCGCCGTGCCGCTCACGACCGAGACGGCGTTCAACAGGTCGGCGGGCGTGTAGGTGGCGCCGCAGACTTCGCAGCTGTCGCCGTACTGGTCGATCGCGCCGCACCTGGGGCAAGTGCCACGCACGTAGCGATCCGGCAGGAACATCCGTGCCTGCTGGTCGTACGCCTGGACGATCGTCTCGCGCCGGATGTGGCCGCCCGCGACGAGCCGGCGATAGATCTCGTAGGTGACCTCGCGATTCTCGTCCGAGTGCGTGGTGTGGAAGTTGTCGTACGAGATGTCGAACTCGCCGAAGTCGCGGCGCTGTTCGGCGCCGACGCGCTCGATCAGCTGCTCGGGGGTGATGCCTTCCTGCCGGGCCTTGAGCATGATCGGCGTGCCGTGCGCGTCGCTCGCCCAGATGAACAGGCAGTCGTGGCCGCGCATGCGCTGGAACCGCACCCAGATGTCGGTCAGGACGTACTCGAGCATGTGCCCGAGGTGCGGCGCGCCGTTGGCATACGGCAACGCGCTGGTCACGAGCAGGCTGCGCTTGGCGGGGGCGGTCATGGGGCGGCGGGGTCCGGGTCGATGGACCGTCGATTATGCCAGTCGGGCCACGAAACGGCTTGGCTCGAAGAGCGGCCGGTCGAGCAACAAGAGCCGCTCCTTGCCGGTTGCAAGCGACCGATCCGGAGCCTTTCCCCGAGCTTGGAAAGGCAGACACGCGCTCTGGGGAAGGCTCCGGATCGGCCGCTTGAGTGGCGGCGCCTGAGCTTGCACTCGCCGTGGGCGAGCGCTCGCACGGCGCAAGTCACCGCAGCAATGAATCCGCTGCCACCGCACGTGAGGCCCATCGACCGGGTCTCGGGGACGTCTCCCGCGCCGCGTGTCTGCCTTTCCAAGGCGCGGGAGACGTCCCCGAGACCCGGTCGATGGGCATGCGGCGCACGGACGGTTAACGGCGTCCAATCGAGACGCCCCTGGGACCCGGGGGCGGTGTGCAGGCTGCCGATCTGTCGAGGCCGGCGCCGTCGACGCTGGGTTCTAACCCATGTCCTTGAACTGCTCGAACTGCGGCTTGTTGATGGCTTTTTCGTAAGCCGAGCGGCCGCTGATCACGCCCTTGTCGAGCAGTTCCTTGATCGCCGAGTCCATGACCCGCATGCCGTGGGCGCCACCGCTCTGCATCGCGTTCTCGAGCTGGTCGAGCTTGCCCTGGCGGATCAGGTTGGAGACGGCCGGCGTGTTGATGAGGATCTCGAGCGCGGCGACCCGCCCGCGCTTGTCGGCGCGCGGGATGAGTTGCTGGGAGACCACGCCGCGCAGCGAGGTCGACAGCATGGTCCGCACGTGCCCCTGCTTGTCGGAGGGGAAGGCATTGACGATGCGGTCGACGGTGGGCGCCGCGCCGTTGGTGTGCAGGGTGCCCATCACGAGGATGCCCATCTCGGCCGCCGTGACCGCGATGCTCATCGTCTCGTGGTCGCGCAATTCGCCCACCAGCACGATGTCCGGATCTTCGCGCAGGGCCGAGTGCAGCGCCTCCGCAAACCCCGGGCTGTGCAGGCCGACCTCGCGCTGGCTGACCAGGCAGTTCTTGCGCGGATGCACGAACTCGATCGGGTCCTCGATCGTGAGGATGTGGCCTTTTTCGCGGGCGTTGATGTCGTCGATCATCGCGGCGAGCGTCGTCGACTTGCCCGAGCCGGTCTTGCCCGTCACCAGGATCAGGCCGTTGTTGACGCGGCACAGGCTGCGCACGGCCTGGGGCATGTTGAGCTGCTCTAGCGTCAGCGCCTTGGACGGGATCGCCCGCAGCACCGCGCCGAGCCCGCCGATGTGCCTGAACACGTTGACGCGGAACCGCGAAACGCCCGGGATGGAATAGGCGAAATCGGCGCCGTCCTTCTCCTCGAGCTGCTGCAGGGCGCGGCGGGTGATGAAGTCCATGATCGTTTCGTGCACGAACTGCTTGCCGAGCGGCGCATCGCGCAGCGACCGCAGTTCGCCATTGTGGCGGATGCGCGGCGGGTCGCCGGCGACGAAATGCAGGTCGGAGCCGCCTTGCTTCAGCACCTCGTGCAGGAACTCGTCGATGCGCCGCGGCGTGTGCTGCGGCGAGTCGGGACCGGCGATCTGCGTCGTCGTACCGGTGGACATCAGATTCCCTGCGTCACGTCGGCCTTGAGGATCGCCGTGCCCTCGGGGACGTAGCGGGCGAACGGCTTCTTGTCCATGGCGTAACTGAACGCGTCCTCCGGATCGACCTCGCGCGCCTGGACGGCGGCGAGCAGCGCCTGGTCGAGCGTCTGCATGCCGACCTCGCGACCGGTCTGCAACTGTGACGGGATCATGTGCGACTGCTCGGAGGTGATGAGCTTGCCGATCGCGCGGTTCATGACCATCACTTCGCAGATCGCCTTGCGGCCACGCAGGTCGGGCGTGCGCACCAGGAACTGGGTCACGACGCCGAGCAGGCCCTGCGACAGGAAGCTCTTGGTCTGCTCGCGCTCCTCGGGCGGCAACGCATCGACGATGCGGTCGATCGTCTTCACGGCGCTGGTCGTGTGCAGCGTGCCGAGCACCAGGTGTCCGGTTTCCGCCGCGGTCATCGCCCAGCGCACCGTCTCGGCGTCGCGCAGTTCGCCGACCAGGATCACGTCGGGGTCCTCGCGCATGGCGGCCCGCACGCCCTCGGCGAAGGAGGGCAGGTGGGTGTGCAGCTCGCGCTGTATCACCTGCGACTGCTTGCTGCGGTGGACGAACTCGATCGGGTCTTCGAGGCTGATGATGTTCAGCCGGCGCGTCCGGTTCAGGTGGTCGATCATCGCCGCGAGCGTCGTCGACTTGCCGGTACCGGTGGAACCCGTGACCAGGACCATGCCCTGGTGGAAATCGCAGAACTTCGTGACGACCGGCGGCAGATTCAGCGAATCGAGCGACGGCACCTCGTTCGGGATGGCGCGGAACACCGCGCCGACGCCCGTCTCCTTGCGGAAGACGTTGACGCGGAAACGCGTGTTGTCCTCGGAGACGTAGGAGAAATCCACGTCGTGGCCCTTCCTGAACTGCTCCTGGTGCACGGGCGTGAGGATTTCCGTGACGTAGCCTTCCAGCTCGGCCTCGGCCAGGTTGCGGAACTTGATCGGCAGCAGGTCGCCGTTCATGCGCAGCATCGGCGGCACGCCGACCGCGAGGTGGACGTCCGAGCAGCCTTGCGAGGCGCCGAGCTTCAGGAATGAGTCGATGCGAGCCAAGGCGGCCTCAGAGGTAGTGTTCGAGCGCGCCGCGCAGCTCGTCCATGGTCTGGAAGCGTCGCGCCTTGTCCACGGTCATCGCCTTCATGACGATCTCCGACAGGCCCGGCGGAATGGCGGGATTCACATCGATCGGTGGCTTCGCCTTGCCCTGGACGTGCTGGTACATGACCGCCATGTGGTCGCCGCGGTGGTAGGGCGGCTCGCCCGTGAGCATCTCATAGAGGATCACGCCGAGCGAGTAGACGTCGGCGCGCTCGTCGACTTTCTTGCCCAGGATCTGCTCGGGCGCCATGTATTTCGGCGACCCGATCACGTAACCGGTCTTGGTGAGCTGGGTGTCGCCCTGGTGCTGCGCCGCGGCCACGCCGAAGTCCACGATCTTGAGCAGGCCGGTATCGTCGATCAGCACGTTGGCCGGCTTCAGGTCGCGGTGAATGATGCCCGACTGGTGGGCGACGGCCATGCCGGTGGCCACGTCCATCGCGAAGCGAACGGCCTTGCTGATCGGGAGCGGCTTGTCGTTGATCTCGTGGCCAAGCGTATGCGACGGGAAGTACTCCATCGAGATCGCGTAGTTGCCGCGGATGAACAGGAAGTCGTAGATGCGGATGACGTTGCGGTGCGTGATCTTGCGCGAGTAGCGCAGCTCGTGCACG
>Ga0224500_10000592_pt1 | contig 24220 bp, 22 predicted proteins | sample SF_Oct11_sed_USG_FD_168126 | JGI IMG/M metagenome (GOLD analysis project Ga0224500, IMG submission 168126) | Sediment microbial communities from San Francisco Bay, California, United States - SF_Oct11_sed_USGS_4_1 | ecosystem: Environmental > Aquatic > Marine > Sediment | place: USA: California... | reverse complement strand
TGCGTGCGTTTCTAGACCGGTATCACTATCATCGACCACATCTCGGGTTATCCCCGATGCGGCCACCGTTGTCGCAAAGCGATGGAGAACAGGACGGACTGTCGGATATTTACGGAGAATAGTGCGGGTTTGAGACGAGGGCTCAGTGGAAAGGGGAGAATGCGATTCCGTGGGTTCCGAGCCTCGCCTATCTTGCCTGTCGATCGAGAGCTTGGCTAGAGTTTGACCGTCAGTCTGGTGTACTGCCCATTCGACATGAATAAAACATTATCAGATCACGCGATGCAGGTGTTGGAGTGGGCTCGCGTCCTTGAATTCCTTGCACTGCATGCACAATCGGCGATGGGCGTGGCTCAATGCCGGTCGCTTACCCTATCGAGCGATCTCGTAGATGCCTGCCTGCGCCAACAAGAGACGACCGAGATGGTGAACTTGTTGGAGGGGAATGATCCAGTGCCGGCGCTCACCTTCCCTGATATTCGTGAACAGCTGATCCGATCTGGAAAGGGCGGCACGCTTGAGGCCGGTGAGTTACGAGACTGTGCGGTGGTGCTGGCCTTGATGGCAGAAGTCGAGCGATATGCTGAGTCTCATCAAGGCAAGTTGCAGGCTCTGGCGCAGGTCTTGGAGCCGCTGCATGTCACAAAAACCTTGAAGGGAGTCTTGAAGGCTATTGAGGGGGTGATCCAGTCGGACGGTTCCATGAAAGACACGGCTTCGCCGGAGCTCCGGCGTCTGACTCATCAGGCTCAGGGGTTGAAGCAGGAGATGCGGCAGCAGCTTGAGCAGCTCCTCCACTCCAAGCGCTATGAGGATGTCCTGCAAGAGTCGTATTTTGCCCAGCGAGAGGGGCGTTACGTCGTGCCGGTGAAGGCGGATATGCGGGGAAGAATTCCTGGGATCCTCCACGATGTGTCGTCCAGCGGGGCCACCGTCTTTCTGGAGCCGCGGGAGTTGGTTGAACTGAATAATTCCATCAAAGTGGCGGATTTGGAGATTGAACGGGAGGTCCAGCGTATCTTACGGGAGCTCACGGCGTTGGTAGCTTCAAAAGCGGCCGAGATTGAGCAAGGGATCGAGGTGCTGGCTGACTGTGATGTCATTCGGGCAAAGGCCGAGATGAGTCGTCGGCTAAAGTGTCATCCCGTTGTCTTGAATGAGGATGGTCGCGTGATGCTCACGCAGGCACGGCACCCGCTGTTGCTCATTGCGAAAGATGATGTCGTCGCGAACGACATTCTCATGGACGAGAAGATTCGTGTCCTTGTGATTTCCGGACCGAACACGGGAGGAAAGACCGTCACGCTCAAAATCGTCGGGCTGTTTGCCCTCATGGTGCGGGCCGGACTGCATCTCCCCTGCGCTCCGGAATCGGAGATGGCATTGTTTACCGATCTCTATGCAGATATCGGTGATGCGCAGGATCTGACCCGCGATCTGTCCAGCTATTCCGCCCATATGACAAGCATGATCAGGCTCCTCTCCGAGAGCGCCGCCCAACCGATGTTGAGCGAACGTTCCACGCCGCACTCGCTGGTTCTCCTGGACGAGCCTGTGACCTCCACCGATCCGCAAGAAGGCGCGGCGTTGGCCGAGGCGCTGCTGTGCCGCTTGGCTGAGCTCAATATGAAGGTGGTGGTGACGACGCATTACGGTGCACTCAAAGAGCTGGCGCAGACGACCTCCAGTTTTATGAATGCCAGTGTGGAGTTCGACGTGGAACGATTGGCGCCGACCTATCGATTATTTATCGGGATTCCCGGCGGTTCATCGGCATTGGAGATCGCCGGTCGTCTGGGTATGGATCAAAGCATTCTGAACGATGCGCGGAGGCGGTTACATCATGAGGACCACCGGCTTGACGAGTTAATGGCCGATCTGCAGCGCAAGCAACGCCAATTGGCCGATGATGGTGAGAGGGTCCGGCGAGCTAGGCACGAAGCAGAACAGGCGGCTCGGGAGGCACAGGCGCTTCGAGTGCGACTGGAAGAAGCCGAGCAGGAGGCTCGACTGGGGCTTAAGAAGAAACTGGGCGAACAATTTCAGCGGGCACGGGCAGAGGTCCAGGCCACTGTCGACTCCTTGAAGCGTGAGCAGAAACTTATCAAGGCCAAGGAGACGAAACAGCGGTTGCATGAGTTGGAGACGAAAACCAGGCAGGAGCTTACACCGGCCAGCACGCCGATTCCGCTTGAACAGCTGGATGTCGGGGATAGCGTGGAGATCGCCGGTTTAGGGATGACCGGAAGCCTACTGGAAACGCCACAAGGAAAAAAGCGAGTCCGCGTTAAAGTCGGGGAGGGTGAAATTTTGGCCAGCGTGTCAAACCTTATTGGCATCCCGCGTGAGCCGCATCCTGTGACAGCTCAACCAGTCTCATCGGCTTCAGGTTATCGTCGAGTCTCGACGAGCAATGGACTGGGACTGGATGAACAGACCGTGGTGGATGTGCGGGGCCAAGCTGCGGATGAGGCACTCGATCAGGTTGTAGCAGCTTTGGATCGGGCGACTTTAGACGGGGCGCCGTTCCTCCGTATCATTCACGGCCACGGCACTGGTCGACTCAAGGCTGTCTTGCGGGAATACCTCAAGGGGTCGCCTTATGTGGCCGAGTTTCGCCCAGGTGACAAGGCCGAGGGCGGAGATGGGGTGACGGTGGCAAAATTACGGTGATTGGTTTGCTGTACTATTTTCCGTCACAGAGGGGGCGTTTCCAAAAATAGTCGATGCTCGCCTGTATCGTTTCTGATCCACCCCCGTATCTAACTCGATACCACATCTGATTCAGCCATCCATTCGTTCCGTGCCCTCTCGTGTTCTACCGAGTTCTGTAACTATCTGCTCTTACAATGGTTTTGAAGTATGGCGGCATCAGTAGTTTTGCGTGGCATCCAGTTTGCTTTGTAATTTTCATCAAGAGATATTCTTCAACTATCCATCTATTGTGAGGAGGTTCGTCATGCGTCGGTCAGTATCGAAGGGAAACCAAACCATACATAGGTTCGATGCGAAGCGGCTGAGAAAATTGGAGCAGGAGAATGGCCTGCTCAAGCTCTTGTATACGGATCTGTTGCAGAAGTTCTTGTCGATGAAGGACGACCTTACTAGGAGCGCAAGGGTCTGTTAAGCATAGGTGCTTCACTCACCGGTGGACGTGGCCATTTTGTAGAGCAGACCGAGTCTCACGCCGGTTCGATCAGGCTCTAAAGGCATGAGGTCTTGTGTTTCTGCCTTCTTCGAGCCTCTCACTGGAAGGCTTTTGTCGAGCTGGTTAGCCTGGTAAGGAATTTGCCACAGCCTTGAGGATTCTCTATGGCGATCCGACGTTTGCTTCGTGCTTTATAAGTGATTGATCTAGAGGGCTTGTTCCTTGACAGGGGAAAAGCATTCTTGCTAGCTTGGGACGTTATCTAGCGTCAACATCGAATCGTCTTTCCCGACTAGGCTGTAGGTTCTGTGACGTTTCAAGAACTTATTCTTACCCTCCATCGCTTCTGGGCCGATCACAGTTGTGTGATTCATCAACCCTATGACATGGAAATGGGCGCGGGGACATTTCATCCGGCCACGTTTCTGCGCTCACTCGGACCGGAGCCATGGCGGGCGGCCTATGTGCAGCCATGCCGACGACCGACGGATGGCCGCTATGGGGAAAACCCCAACCGTCTTCAGCATTATTATCAGTACCAAGTCGTGCTGAAGCCTTCACCGGATAATATTCAAGAGCTGTACCTAGAGAGTCTGGCTCGGCTGGGGATCAATCCCAAGGAGCACGACATTCGCTTCATCCAAGACGATTGGGAGTCTCCGACGCTGGGGGCGTGGGGACTTGGATGGGAAGTGAGACTGGATGGGATGGAGATCACCCAGTTTACGTACTTTCAGGAGATCGGCGGGATTGAACTCAGCCCGATCACAGGCGAAATCACCTACGGGACGGAACGCATCGCGATGTATCTGCAGGGAGTAGACAATGTCTTTGATCTTGCTTGGACTGACCAGGTGTCGTATCGGGACATTCATCACGAAACCGAGGTGCAGGGGTCGCGCTACAATTTCGAGGAAGCGGACGTCACGATGCTCATGCAGGGCTTCCAGGCGAACGAAGCGGAATGTAAGCGATTGCTCGCGCAGACCGACAGGCGTTTGACGCTGCCGGCCTATGACTTCTGCATTAAATCATCCCATCTGTTCAACCTCCTCGATGCCCGCGGGGCGATCAGTGTGGCTGAACGAACGGGGTACATCGCGCGGGTGCGGGCACTGGCCAGGCAATGTGCCGAGCGCTATCGCGACGAGCGAGCCGCGATGGGGCATCCACTGATGAAGACGCAGGTCGTACATCGATGAAGCGCCCGCTTGTGAAAAAGAAATCCCGTCAACAAAAACCTCGTCGCTCCAAACTTACTGCCGAGCTGTTATTCGAAATCGGCATGGAAGAGCTGCCGTTTGAATTTGTTGCGTCGGCCCTGACAGCCCTTCGAGAATCAGCTACCCGCCTCTTTCAGGATGCCCGGTTGTCGTGCGGGTCCATCAAGACCTATGGGACGCCTCGGCGGCTTGTCGTGATCGTGGACGAGTTGCTTGCGCACCAAACTGCGGTGGTCAAAGAAACGATGGGACCATCGAAAATGGTGGCATTTGACCAGGCCGGCCAACCCACAAAAGCGGCGATGGGATTCGCCGCCGGACAAGGTGTAACGGTCGAAGGTCTGGAGATACGGAGCACGCCGAAGGGCGAGTATCTGTTCGCGGTCAAGCGCGATGCCGGACGCAAGACCGCAACCCTTCTTCCGGAATTGCTGCCTCACCTTTTCGAAACGCTGTCTTTCCCGAAGGCCATGAAGTGGAACGAAACAGGCGTACGCTTCGCCAGGCCCGTACGATGGATCATGGCACTATTCGGGGGCAAGGTCGTGCCAGTACAGATCGCCGGGATCCATGCCGGGAATTGGACGTCCGGTCATCGAGTGATGGGTAGCAAAAAGCCCATCACCGTGAGGGATTTCAAGAGCTACAGCAAGAGTCTTGAAAAGCTAGGAGTGATGCTTGATCCCGAACGCCGCCGAGCAGCGATTCAGCAACAAATCGATCGGCTCTGTGTTAAGGCGGGTGTTGGACTGAATGCTGATGACTCCCTGCTCGATCAGGCGGTGTATACCACGGAATGGCCTTGTGCCGTTCTTGGCAGCTTCAAGCCGGAGTACTTGGCGGTTCCTTCGGAAATTCTCATCACGTCGATGAAGGAACATCAGGGGTTCTTCTCGGTTAGGGATAAGAAGTCCGGCAAACTGGCGCCGCATTTCATTGCCATCGCCAACAATGAACCCAAAAACATGGCGCTCATTCGGGCGGGGAACGAGCGGGTACTGGCGGCGCGGTTGGCGGATGCGAAGTTCTTTTTCGACGAAGACCGGAAAGTCACACTGGAGGAACGGGGGAAAAAACTTACCGGCGTCACGTTCCATCAAAGACTGGGCACGATGGCCCAGAAGCAGGAGCGAATTAGAAAACTGGCCGCCTTCATCGCCGCTCGACTGGATGGTGGACAAGCTGAGCTACAACAGGTTTGTGACCGGGCGGCGGCTTTATCAAAAGCCGATCTTCTGACCGGGATTGTGGGTGAGTTCCCCGAGCTGCAGGGCATCATGGGTGGCGAGTACGCGCTGCATGACGGAGAATCAACGGTGGTGGCTCAGGCCATTCGAGAGCAGTACCTGCCAAAGGCGATTGAAGGAGAATTGCCCAAGACGTTGGTGGGACAGATTCTTTCCCTGGCAGATCGACTGGATTCTATTGCCTCGTTTTTCCATGTGGGTATCGTGCCGACGGGATCGGAAGATCCGTTTGCCTTGCGCCGTCACGCCACCGCGATCGTGAGGATTGTGCTTGAGGGAAAGTTTCAAATCGATCTCAGACCATGTATTGATCATGCCATGGACATTGTGTCGAATGACGGATTCAAAGGTGTGCAAGATTTGGAACAGCAAGGTCGGCGCCGGATCACGGAGTTTGTCTTTGAACGGGTTCGGCACTACGTCCGAATTGTACAGGGTCTGCGCGACGACGTTATCGATTCGGTGCTGAAGTCAGCCTATGATAAATCGGTGGGTCTCGTCGATCTTGTGCAGAAGATGAAGGCCATTGAAGAAGTGACTAGGAAGCCGGAATTCGATCCATTGATCGTCGGTTTTAAGCGGGCTCACCGCTTGGTAGAAAAAGAGCAGTGGGAACGCCAGCCGGTTGATCCAGCGAAGTTTCAGGATGCGTCAGAATCGATCCTCTACAACGTAATCAAGGTAGAAGGAGAGAAGATAGGGTTTGCCCTGTCGATGGGTGACTATCATGAGGCATTGAATTACTTGGTAGGACTTAGGACGGTCATTGATGCATTTTTCGAAGCTGTGATGGTCAACGCAGAAGATAAGGCGATCCGCAGTAATCGGCTGACGTTGCTCAAAGAGGTCGATGAGTTGTTCATGTCATTCGCTGACTTTTCCCAGGTTGTGGTACAAGGGCGATAGGTCGAATCGAACAACGAATTGCCCCAGCAGGGAAGACGATTTCACAAGCTCCTGTAGGCTGTTCAAAAAGGCCTTCCAGCGAGGCCGTAGCGAGCGAAGAGGCGAAGCGAGGGGTCTTTTTCAACAGCCTGGTAGCGAGGATCAGAAAAAACGGGAGTCGCCATGGATCAGCCGATGACGGACGAGTGCCGTCGGGCGGACAAGATCCGACGATTTTCTCTTGCCGTCTCACTGGTTCTGATGGTGCTCTGCAATGCCATTCTTCTCGGCGGGTTCGCGCTCAGCGGCATCAATCTGGACGATTTGATGAAGACGCCGGATTTCTTCAACGCAAAGCAGGACGTGTGTCTTCGAATCACGTGGCAATCAATGCCTGGAGCGAATGAACCCGTTCGACTCTGTTCAGAATGGCTAAATCTCTCCGACCCGAGTGGAACGACCCATTATCTTCAGCCCGACACGAAGCTCAAAAAGTGGCTTGACGGCCAATACTACGTCGATCAAGGTATTCAAGCTGACTACCGGTTATTGATACTGATGCTGTTTGTCGCCGCTATTATCATCGGTGGCGTATGGGCGAAGTGGTTCTTGGTGAACCGCTATCGGCTCCGTCTGGAATCAACCGACGGTCGTCGTGCGTCGCCTGTTCATTGATACGCACTCTTCCGAGAAGGAGAAGTCACGTGGCAAAAAAATACGTCTACTATTTCGGCGATGGTAAGGCCGAGGGTACGTCGAACATGAAGGAGCTGCTGGGGGGTAAGGGCGCAGGATTAGCTGAGATGACTAATCTGGGGATTTCAGTCCCACCTGGTTTTACGATTTCGACAGAAGCCTGCATCGAATATTACAAAATCGGTAAGAAGTATCCACCCGGCATGTGGGATGCCACATTGCAGGCACTCAAACGTGTCGAACGCTCAATGGGGATGGGGTTTGGGAATCCTGAACGGCCGTTGCTGGTTTCAGTCCGATCCGGGGCTCGTGCCTCAATGCCTGGCATGATGGACACGGTACTGAACGTCGGTCTCACCACGAAGACCGTGGAAGGGTTGGCGGTCAAGACCAGAAATGACCGGTTCGCTCAGGATAGCTATCGACGATTTGTGGCGATGTTCGGCAGTATCGTGATGGGTGTGCCACGCGAACACTTTGAAGCGATTCTGAATCTCAAGAAAGAAGAAATGGGCGTGAAACACGAGACGCAGCTTGATGCGCGCGCCCTGCGCGATCTCGTGGAGCGGTTTAAATCTTTGGTCAAGGAAGAAACGGGCACTACCTTCCCTGATGATCCCAATGCGCAGTTGAAGCTGGCGATCGACGCGGTGTTTTTATCCTGGAATGGTGCGCGTGCGATCACCTACCGCCGGCTGAACGGTATCCCGGATCACTGGGGTACGGCGATCAACGTTGTGGCCATGGTGTTCGGGAACATGGGCGACACCAGTGGTACCGGGGTGGCTTTTACGCGCGACCCCAATACGGGGGAGCGGAAGTTTTTTGGTGAGTGTTTGATGAACGCGCAAGGCGAGGATGTGGTCGCCGGAATTCGGACGCCGCTGCCGGTCACGGAGTTGGGACGAACCGTGCCTCCCGCCTATAAAGAGCTCGAACATACCTACAAGCGATTGGAAAAGCATTACCGCGACATGCTCGACCTGGAATTCACGATCCAGGAAGGCACGCTCTATATGTTGCAGACGCGTGTTGGGAAACGCACCGGTATTTCTGCCGTGCGCATCGCCGTTGAAATGGTCAATGAAGGCTTGATCACCAAGCGCGAGGCGGTGCAGCGGGTCGGTCCGGATCAGCTCGCGCAGTATCTCTATCCGATCTTCGATACCCAATCTGAAGCGGGTTCTACCCCATTGGGCAAGGGATTGCCGGCTGGGCCTGGAGCGGCGGCAGGAAAGATCGCCTTGACACCGGATCGTGCCGTCGAAATGAAGGCGGCTGGGCAGCGGGTCGTGCTGGTTCGTGACGAAACCAGCCCCGATGATATTCATGGCATGAACGCCGCGTCTGGGTTTGTGACGGCGCGAGGCGGCATGACGTCCCATGCGGCGGTGGTGGCGCGACAGATGGGCAAAGTGTGCGTTGCTGGGTGCGAAGCGATCGAAGTCATCGATACCCAATCGGTGCGGATCGGGTCGAAAGTGTTCCGGGAAGGCGACTATCTGTCCGTGAATGGATCGACCGGTAATGTGTACGACGGCGACATTCCCGTCATGGAATCCGAGATTATTCAGGTGGTGCAGGGGAAGCTGGATGCAAAGAAGTCGCAAAAATATCAGCTCTTCTCCACCATCCTCTCATGGGCGGACAGTGTGCGGACGATGAAAGTGCGGGCGAATGCCGATGTGCCGGACCAGGCCAAGATTGCCAGAGGGTTCGGCGCCGAAGGCATTGGGCTCTGCCGCACAGAACATATGTTCTTTGCCGAAGACCGTATTTCGATCATGCAGAAGATGATTCTGGCCAGGACGAAAGAGGATCGGGAACGGTATCTGGAGCAGTTGTTGCCGCTGCAGAAGCAAGACTTCATCGGGCTGTATCGTGAGATGGAGGGGTTTCCGGTCACCATTCGCCTGCTCGATCCTCCGTTGCATGAGTTTTTGCCGAAGCGTGAAGAGCTGATGGTGGAGATCGCCCAGCTTGAGTTGACCGGCGAGGACGGCGCCAAGCTGGAAGAGCAGCGTCGGTTGCTGGCGCGTGTCGAAGAGTTGCATGAATTCAATCCGATGCTGGGGCTGCGCGGGTGCCGGCTGGGTATTACGATGCCTGAGATCACGCGGATGCAGGTGCGCGCCATTATCGAGGCGGCTTGCGAATTGGCGAAGGAAGGCAAGAAGATTGTTCCGGAGATCATGATTCCGCTGGTTGGCATGGTAGCGGAAATGAAGTCGCAGAAGGATCTCATCCGAGAAGTCGCGACAGAGACCATGAAACGTTACAACGTGAAGCTCTCGTATCTTGTCGGGACGATGATCGAATTGCCGCGCGCTGCCGTGACGGCTGAACGGATTGCTGTAGAGGCCGAGTTCTTCTCGTTTGGGACGAATGACCTAACCCAGACGACCTTCGGATTTTCCCGCGATGACGCCGCGAAGTTCATCGACCACTATCGAACGGTGAAGATTATGGATGCGGATCCATTCGCCACGCTCGACCGGGAAGGTGTGGGGTCGTTGATGAAGACGGCCATCGCAGGGGGGAGGACGTCACGGCCGGGGATCAAGCTCGGCATCTGCGGCGAACACGGCGGCGATCCACGGTCCGTCGAGTTTTGCCATGAGCTCGGGTTGGACTATGTGAGTTGTTCGCCCTACCGTGTGGCTATTGCGCGGTTGGCGGCGGCACAGGCGGCGATCGCCGAAGCGGATGCCAAGCCACCAGCAGCACCCAAGAAAGCCGTGACGGCGCGTGTCAAGACGGTGAAATCCGCGAAGGTATCTAAGTCTGTGAAGCGGACCAAGCCGGCGCCCAAGAGGCCTTCAGGCAGCCGCAAGAAACGGTGACGGACCGCACACGAGATCTTCACTATATGACCCTGGCGCTTCGTCTCGCGGCGAAGGGCCAGGGAACGACAAGTCCGAATCCGATGGTTGGAGCCGTCGTGGTTCGTCAAGGCAGAACCATCGGGCAGGGGTTTCACCTCCGACCCGGAACTCCTCACGCAGAAATTCTCGCACTCCGGCAGGCAGGAAAGCAGGCGCGAGGCGGCACGCTCTATGTGACGCTGGAGCCGTGTTGTCATCTCAAGAAGTGGACTCCGCCTTGTGTCCCGGAAATCCTCCGCTCTCGCATCCGCCGTGTGGTGATTGCGATGCAGGATCCGAATCCATTCGTGAAGGGAAAAGGAGCTGCAGCGCTTCGGCGAGCCGGACTCTCGGTCACGGTTGGGGTTGCTCAGCAAGAGGCGGAGAAACTCAACAAAGCCTACTGCCATTGGATGAAAACGGGCCGTCCCTATGTGACACTCAAGGCGGGAATGACGCTTGATGGACAGCTGGCTACAGCTTCTGGTGAGTCTCAATGGATTACCGGAGAGTCGTCCAGGAGAGAAGTCCATCAACTTCGCGGCAGTATGGACGCCGTTCTGGTTGGATTCGGAACAGTTCTGGCTGACGATCCGTCGTTGACCTCGAGAACGGGACCGCGACTCAAAAAACTAGCATTGCAGCAGCCTCTTCGGATTGTGGTCGATAGTCGCTTGCGTATTCCCCTCAAGGCACAGGTTCTGGCACAACAGGACAAGGCCAAGACAATCATTGTCACAACGGCTGCAGCTCCGGCAGCTCGACGATCGGCCCTGCAAAAGAAAGGCATAGAGATTCTCACGTTGCCCGCTCTGCAGGGCCGTGTTTCATTATCCCCTCTGCTCAGGGAGCTCGGTCGGCGCGGTATTATGTCCCTCCTTGTGGAGGGGGGGAGCGAGGTCAATGCGGCAATGCTGAAGGCAAAGCTGGTTGATCACGTTCGCCTCTATATGGCGCCACGACTACTCGGCGGGCAGAAGGCCAAAGGGCTTATTGGGGGAGAGAGCCCAGCACGACTTGTCGGTGCGATAGCATTACGACATGTCGTGACCAGGTCCGTCGGTCATGATGTTGTGGTGGAAGGAGATTTGTGATCCTCTGGTTGTGGAGTATCATCCTGTCGGTGCTCTTGGCAGGCAATGTTGCGCTCGGCTTTGCAGAATCGTCGGTTCAACCGAGCGAGAGTCTCGATTCACTCGTCTATCGATTTCTGGATACGGGTGAGGCGAACGAAGCTGAACGTCTCTTGCAGGCTATTCTGGCTGATGAAAAGGCTTCAGTCGAAGTGGTTTCTCAGATCATAGGGGGGGATGGAGCGTACCAACGTCAACCCGTCGAGATTCTTCCTCGTGAACAGATCATCGTTCGTGGGCGTACCTACCCGTTATCTTTGTCCATCCCCGCGTCGTATCAGACTTCGAAGAGCTATGCCCTCATTGTGTGTCTGCATGGATACGGCTTTACTGGTGCAGAGTATTTGGAGCGGTGGCGAGCGAGATTGGGCGAGGGCTATCTATTGGCCTGCCCGACCTATCCGTCGGGTGCGTGGTTTACCAGGCCTGCCGAGGAGTTGGTATTGGAAACGATCCGGGAAGTCCGACGGCAGTACCATATCGATCCGAATCGGATCTTTCTCACAGGCATGTCGAACGGAGGGATCGGAGCGTGGTTGATCGGGATGCATCATGCGCCGCTGTTTGCCGGCCTTGCACCAATGGCCAGCGGATTGGATGATGTGGTACTTCCGTTTTTGGGGAATCTTCGCAATACGCCTGTGTATATCATCCATGGAGCGAAAGATCAGGTAATGCCTGTGAAGCTGAGTCGGTCGATCGTCCGGGAGTTGGAGACACTCGGCTATCCGCACGTGTACCGCGAACATGAGCGCGAGCATCCCATCGCAGGAGGTCACTATTTCCCGAAAGAAGAGCTGCCCGATCTGATCGTCTGGTTCGATAGCCAGCGCCGCGAGTCGTTACCTGCAAAACTGACCGTCGTGCGCGATGCCAGCCACTTTCAATCGTTCAGCTGGATTCGGATCGACTCAACTGACCCAATCGCAGCGTTCTCTCAGGACTTGGTCGACAAGCGAGATGAACGAATTAAGCGTCGGGAATATGCCAAGGTAGACGCATCGATCGTAGAAACCAATCGGATTGAGATAACTGCTGATCGGGTCCAACGGTATAGCCTGTTCTTGAACGAGCAACTCATCGACTTTTCCAAGCCGCTCACGGTCGTCACCAATGGGCGTCTCTCATTCAGTGGCACTGTGTCGCCGTCGGTTGAAACGTTGTTACGGCAGGCCAGGCTACGGCAGGATCCCCTACAGCTTTTTCCTGTCCATCTCCCCATAGCTGTTGAAAAGCTCACCCCATGAGCTCCGCTTGGCGGGTCACACAACGACACATGGTCGGAATAGTCATCGCTGGACTCGGAGTGGGACTGTGCCTCTCTCCTGAGCAGGGGAGGACCGAATCGTGCTCCTTCTTGCGTGATCATGCTGGGCTGATATTTCCTGTTGAACGAGTGGATCCGGCCTGGACCTGCAGGCTACAACCCATTGTTCAGGGCCATACGACGGAGAGCAAAATAGGACCTATTCGAGCCGCCTTATCTGAATCGATGTATCACCATCTCCTGGATCACCCTCCATTTACCGCTGCGTTGATCCGGCGACTCAATCTCGGGCGGTACCAGTCGGAGTCACGAGGTCCCAGCCGATTCTGGGGCGATGACGGCGATGGGACGAAAGGGATTGTTGAGCTGGTGTACGAAGATCCCGTGTCGCGTATCTACTTTCTTGAGGGAACCCATGAAAGCCGGGTGCTTCCTCATGTGACGGGACAAGCGGTCGTCTTTCTCAGGATCAGTGCGATGCGAGATGTGAGCGGCAATGAAGCGACGGACAGCACCTTGGTTGCCTACACCAAATTGGATAATTGGTTTCTCGCTGGGGTGGTGTCTCTTCTCCATCCACTGGTCGACAAGATTGTCACAAGCAGATTGCAACGGGGAGTAGAGACCGTCAATCGATTGGGTATTGTGATGAGGCAAGACCCTCAGCGGGTGTTATCTGAAGCAACGAAGCCACCGCCGTTACCTGAAGCGCAGGTGGCCTTCCTGAAAAATGCGCTGAGCACTGACCCAGACACTGACAAGGTGCTTCCACACAACAGATCCTTCCCATGACGACATCCCGCAGTTTCGTGCTCATTTGCACGGTCGGCATCTTTTGCTTCATTAGCTACAACATGGTGCGGATGCCCGCACTCTCCTTGTTTGCCGAATCGCTTGGCGCGAGTCCAGAACGGATCGGTCTGATCGTATCCGTGTCAACCTTGACAGGCGTCTTGCTGAAGCTGCCTTCAGGCGCGCTCTCCGATATCTACGGAAGGCGCTTATTGCTCCGGATCGGCGTGGTGGCGTTTGGACTGCCACCGTTTCTCTATACCTTCATTACGGATTTGGATGCGCTGACGGCACTTCGGTTTCTGCATGGGCTGGCGACCGCCATCTTCGCACCAAGCGCCTTGGCTACCGTGGCGGAGCTCTATCGGGAACGGCGTGGCGCGGCGCTCGGGACCTATACAGCCTGCACGCAGTCCGGCTCTCTCTTGGGCCCATTCCTCGGCGGGTACCTCATCCATGCAGCAGGATTCGACACAGCGTTTGTCACGGCTGGCATCTTTGGCTGCATCGGCATGGTGTTGTTCTATAGCCTTCATCTTGACGTCGCAGTACCGCAGAGGAAGGAACAGGGGACGGCGGTGGTGCTGTCCGAAATGTGGAAGGGGTTTGCCGCTGTCGCCAAAAATAACAAAGTCCTGATTACCAGCATGACCGACGCCGCCAAGATGATCGCGAACGGAGCCTTGATGGCATTTTTGCCGCTGTACGGAGTCTCAGCGGGATTGAACCCTGGTGAAGTCGGTCTGTTGTTTTCTGTCCAAGCCGGCACGTCGTTCTTTGCCAAGCCGATTATGGGACGGATTTCAGATCGAGTCGGCCGTCAGCCGCTGATTATCCTTGGCCTACTTATTTGTGCCGGGACCTTTGTCTGTATCCCACACGTGTCGATGTTCCCGTTCTTACTGATGCTATCGGCTGGTTTTGGCTTTGGTGAAGCCGTGGTCTCATCGTCCTCTTCAGCTCTTGTGGCGGACAGTTCCGAGTTTAAGAGGCTGGGGGCTGGTATGGGTATGCAAGGGACAATCATGGATATTGGGCATGCAAGCGGACCGCTGTTGGCTGGGTTGCTGATCGCACGAATGAGTTATGGAGGTGCCTTTATGGTCATTGCCGGTATGCAGCTTGTCGCAGCTGTTGTTTTCTGGTTGGCCATGAGGAAGAATTAGGACGAAGTCGCTATAATGGGATCGCGAAAACTTTTCGGTCGCTGGAGTCATTGACTTACGGGTCATGACCGGCGGCCATCATCTGAGGGCTTTTGTATGTTCTCTGGCATTGTTGAAGAAATGGGTGCCGTGACTGTTCTGAGAAAAACGCTTGCGGGAGCCAGGCTCACGATTCTGGCCTCAACCGTGATGGACGACCTGAAGATCGGTGATAGCGTGAGCGTGAATGGAATCTGTCTTACGGTCGTCTCGAGAAGCGAGCGCGATTTTTCCGTAGAGGTCTCGCCTGAAACACTCTCGGTGTCGACGCTCGGCGGCTTCGCCGTGGGAATGCCGGTCAATCTCGAAAGGGCCATGAAGCTCAATGAACGCATCGGCGGGCATCTGGTGGCCGGCCATGTGGATGGCGTGGGTGTCATTCGCAGCCGGCAGCAGGATAGCAATGCCATCGTGTTCACCATCGGAGCGCCTCCGGAGATCCTGCGTTATTGTGTCGCAAAGGGCTCCATTACCGTCGATGGCATCAGTCTCACGATCAATGCGGTGACGGAGCACGGGTTCAGCGTCGCCATCATTCCGCACACGGCGAAGGTGACGATACTTGGGCTCAAACAGGTGAATGATCCCGTCAATCTTGAGTCTGATCTCATCGGCAAGTACGTCGAGCGTTTGCTCCAAGAGCGTGGCCAACTGCCGAAACCCACCATCAGCATCGATACAGACTACCTGCAGAAGCGCGGACTGATCTGAGCCAATATCAGCACTCCTCACGGTATTCTACTTCCGTGCTGACTGGGGAATAGCAGAGGTGCCGGGAGTCCTGTCTAGAACACGCCCAAAAATGTTACGACTCCCGCTGTTGTATTTGCATGTTACGCTGTACTGAGATATCCTATGCGCATATCACAATAAGATATGCAGAGAGGGCACAATGGGAGCTATCTCGCTGAAACTACCAGAAGACGTTTTGGAAGCCAGCCGCCGTTGCGCGGATACCCTCCATCTATCCAGAGCCGCCTATATCCGCCGAGCGATCGAGCGCATGAATCGACAGACGCAAGCAATACTCCGGGCGCGTCGTTTAGCCGAAGCCTCGAAGAAAGTTCGAAAGGAAAGCCTGCGCGTCAATCGTGAGTTTGCCGCAGTCGAACAGACTCCCGATGCTTAATCGAGGAGAAGTATGGCTGGCTGATCTCAATCCCAAACGGGGGACCGAGCCGGGCAAAACACGACCGGTTCTGATCGTTCAGGCCCAAGCCTTGCTTGACGCGCAACACCCTTCCACGCTCATTGTGCCGTTGACGACTGTGCTGGTTGAGGGTGCTGAGCCTTTGCGCATTCGTGTCCCTGCAGCCGGCCGTCTTCGCCGCACCTCCGATCTACTGATCGATCAACTACGCGCGATCGACAATCGCCGTTTAGTCGAAGGCCCCTTGACCAAACTCTCGGCCACACTCATGAAGCGGATTCACGAGGCTGTTGTCGAAGTCCTCGACCTCGACCAGGATCGCAACTGAATTGAGATGGGGGAGCGGGAGTCAAAAGCCCAATGAGAGCAATGTTGAGATATCTGGCGATAGGAGTGGAAGGTCTTATCTAGTGGGCGAGCTCAAGTTGTGCTCCGATCGTTCGGCTCTTTGAATCTGACCTTCTCGGCAAGTACGTCGAATGGCTGCTCCAAGAGCGTGGCCAGCTTCCTAAACCCACCATCAGCATCGATACAGATTACCTGCAGAAGCGCGGGTTGATTTAAAGAAGTATCGGGGAAGAAGGGGGGCGCAGGCTTCAGATTGCGGCCTTGATCTTTGCGGTTTCCCAGGCTACCCTTCATTCTATGGATTGGAAGAACCGCATAACCATCGATCCTGAGAAGCGTGGCAGTAAACCCTACATCCGGGGCCCCCGCATGACCGTGTACGATGTGCTGGAGTTTCTCGCCTCCGGAATGAGCGAAGAAGACATTCTCAAAGACTTTCCGGACCTCACACGTGAAGACATCCTCGCCTGCCTTGCGTTTGCGGCTGACCAGGAGCAGAAACTTGTGTCGATTCCTCCGTCGTGAAGCTTCTGTTCGATCAGAATCTCTCCCATCGTCTCGTTCAATCCCTGCAGAAGGAGTATCCCTAACTCCCAACACGTTCGTGAAGTTTGGTTAAGGAGCGGCTGATGCAGTTGGCTGGCTATATGCCGCACCGCAAGGCTTTGCTATCAAAACGAAGGACACTAATGTGACCGGTGTCCAGTTTAGCTTCAGAGAAGAGTCAACCAAGCCTCTCGTTCTATCCTATTCATTCGAGCAGGATGAGCCTGCTTCGAAATATTTTTAGATACTACCTGAATCTGTTTCGATACACCTATGGATCTATTTCGATACACTCATGATCTGACTGGGAGTGGTTCGTATATGTAGTCACCACTCAAATGGTTTGGCGGTATACGTAATTACATAGCGATTTAAAAATCGCCCATGGAGGCGGAATGCTGTTCCGATCACGGCACACGATTTGCTCCCATTCGACACAGATTTACCTGGATAGTCTATTGACGGATCTATGTGTCAAGTCGAGGATGATCGTCACCTAGGTTTTTTTATCGAAGCCCAGCAGGTGTTTATAGTCTGTTAGACAGCATATGACTCCATTCATGGACGAGTGTTGTGCCGATCAGCATAGGAGCCCGTGAAGAGTAGTTATGCGATTGCAACTTGAGGAAGCGAGGCACTTGGGAAGTTAGTCGTCGGAAGTTGGTCAGTCATACAATTTAGGAGGAAATCATGGCTGTGTTTGTAGTCGATCAGAAGCGGTTTCAGGCAGCAGGCAACGCACAGGAGAACGCTGAGAAGCATAGGCGCTCAGTGTCAAACCAAGTGGTGGCGAATGTCAGGCCACCGCAACCCGACAATGGGGATTTCGCACAAGCCGACAAACGCGGTAGCTTTAGTAAGGGCTTGAAGCACGATCCAATTACTGGGCTAGTCGATCCGGCGGCGTTCACCACGTTCGCGAACGCTTTATCCAGCGATCGTTTGGCGGTGTTTGCCGCCATCGAGGCCATCAGTGATGCGCACCGAGGCTTTGGTGTTAACACTCGCAAGTGGGTCAATCCGGTCGCGGGGCGGGCTTTCGCCGTGGTCGGTGGTGATCCGCAGCAGTTCGACATGCCGGCTGCCCCAGCGTTCGGTAGTGACGAACTGACATTCGAGATTGCCGAGAACTACTGGATGGCCGCACTGCGCGACGTACCTTTCTGCGATTACGACAGCAGTCCTCTGGCACAGGTTGCCGCACTTGAACTGACCGGTCTGCGGAACGCGGCCGTGGTCGAACGAGCTGCGGCTGGCAAGCCAGCTGAGGAGTTGGCGCCAATCGCTGCCGGTGCCATTACGCCCCAGTTACTATTCCGAGGTCTGACGCCGGGCGATCGCGTTGGACCCTACCTGTCTCAGTTCCTGATCCATCCCGTTCCCTTCGGTGTCCAAGGGTTCCATCAGCGCAATAAAACTCTTCGAGCCGGTCAGGACTTCATGACTGCCTGGAATGAGTGGCTTGCGGTTCAGAACGGTGCAAAACGCGATTTCGTACCGAGCCACTTTGACGACGAATTGCACTATGTGCGTAACGGTCGCGACTTGTCACAATGGGTGCACATAGATGTGCTGTTCCAAGGCTATTTCAATGCGTGCCTTATGCTTTTGCACGGCTCAGGGGCTGCATCGTCCATAGGCGGTGGCATCGGCGCCAATGCGTCACAGGTAAACCCTTACGCTTTGGCAGGGTTGAAACAGGAGGGCTTTGGTACCTTCGGCGGGCCGGGCCATATTGGCATGATGTGCGAAGTAGCAGCGCTGGCGCTCAAGGCCGTCTGGTTCCAGAAGTGGTATGTGCATTTGCGCCTGCGGCCTGAGGTATATGCGGGTCGCATCGACCTGGAACGGCGCGTGCCCGGCACCTTCAACCTGCCGGCCAACCTGATGAATTCAACGGCTGTACAAGGCAACCTATTACGATACGGTTCGGCTCTGCTGCCTATGGCATTTCCTGAAGGCTCGCCGATGCACCCGGCCTACGGTGCCGGCCATGCCACGGTAGCCGGTGCATGCGTGACTATCCTGAAGGCGTTATTCGATGTGAGTGGGCAGTTTCCAAATCCGATAGACATGAGCGTTGACCAGACTGGTCGGGAAACGCTCATGGCCTACACCTGTGGGCCACTGACGATCGAAGGTGAGCTCAACAAGTTGGCTTCCAATATTGCATTAGGGCGCAACATAGCTGGTGTTCACTGGCGTTCAGACGGAACCTATTCGCTGCAGCTCGGCGAACAGGTAGCAATTAAGCTTCTCGAGGCCTATGCGCGTAGCTATGCCGAACTGGCCCCCGGCACACTAGTATTCCGATTTAACAAGTTTGATGGCGGTCAACAGGACATTGTTGCGTAACATCAAACGTTGATGGTGAACAAGGACATGCAGTCGACGCCGCGAAGCGGTGTGGCTGCATGCCCGGCGTTGGGTCCCCTGCCTGAAAATGGGATCCGTATAGGAGAAAATGGGGCTCCGTGCTCGACTTTGCACCGTGTGATGGCTGTTTGTTGAATCGATATGGTATTGTGCCTATAGGGATGGGGTCGGATCTTGAATCCTGCAGATTGTAGAAGAACTCTGCAGTGGGAGGTCCTGACTTGCTACATTGTGAACAGCCATGATGAGTTATGAATACCGTTCAATATCCTAAGTCTCTTACGAAACGTTAGTCATCGGTCTGGCTAGAAGCTGTTACGGTTGGTTCTTGGCAGACGAACGGTAGGCAAGGTGCAGGGCAATGCCTAGAATGATAGAGAGAAACAACCCGACGCCAAGCTGAAAGTCGAAGCTCAGTGGTCCAACATAAATTTTATATAGCTGCAAAATGACCAGGGGAACGATCACTGCCAGAATGAGTGCGATCATGTGCCGTCGCAAATAGATCGGCTCGCCTGGTTTGCGTCCACCTCTTCCCACTCCGGTCACTCCTCGATGGTCGAAATATCTCCAGGGTCTTGTCCGAGCTCTTTTGCTTTCAAGACGCGGCGCATGATCTTGCCGGACCGGGTCTTGGTACAAGGTAAGGGGTCGGATACCTTTATGGCACGTTTAGGAGACGTGGATGAACAGTTCTTCTATCGAGCCTTGTGTCTTAACCGCTTGAGGGCTTCCTGATAGACCGCGAGATCTTCTCGCCTCCCAATGGCGACGACTTCCACCACGATTTCTTGGTCAATGATCCGGTACACGATACGGATCGATTTCTTTGCTGCGTAGAGCTTGTAGTAGCCGGTGAGATCAAGACCTGCCCGATTGCCAAGATGTTCGCCGAGCAGTGGAGCGGTTTCGAGTTTTCTGAGCTGCTTCGCAACCGGTTCTTTCAGCGATCCATCAAGACATCGAAAGTCCTCGGCGGCTGCGACAGTCAGGACGACGCTATATCGCAAGGCGTTGCTCCTTCAGCAACGCCTCCAGTGGGACGGTTTTCTTCACTTTCTTGCGTGCCCGCTGTGTGACAAGGCTGTGGATCTCCATGTGTTCCAAGAGATCGAGTGCCTCCGCCATTTTTTCATAGTCATCCACCGGTAGGATCACAGCTTCCACTCGATTGTTTTTGAGGACGACCACCCGCCGTCGATGCTGGGCCTTCAGATCTGTCAATACTTTCCCGAAGGAGCGCGCGACTCGAGATGCGCTGAGGATTTCTTCTTTCTTGTAGGCCACGGCCATGGGTTACCTCAGGGTTTGAGTGATGTGTACAATATAACGCACAATTATGCGCAACAACAAGGTTAAGAACTCAATAGGACAATGAATTGAAACAGGCAGTCAAGTTTTCTTTGGGCATCCCGAGGGCCGATGCAACAGCCAAGTTTCTCTTACGGCTGGTTTTGAGCGGATGATCGGTAGGTGTAGTAGAGGATGAGACCGGCTAGGATTGAGACAAGAATCCCAAATCCCATCTGCGCACCGAAGCTCACAGGGCCGATGTAGATCTTGTAGAGCTGCAACAGCACCACCGGCAGGCCCACTGCCAGGGCAAGCACGATCAAGTGCCGTCGCAAATAGATCGGCTCCCCTGGTTTTCGACCGCCCCGTCCCAATGCAGTCACTCCTCGATGGTTGAAATATCCCCTGGGTCTTGCCCAAGCTCTTTCGCTTTCAGCACGCGGCGCATGATTTTTCCGGAGCGAGTTTTTGGCAGTGACGACACAATGTCAATTTCAGACGGGACCCCGATCTTGCCCAATTCTTTGAGGACCTGATCCTTGATCGACTTAATCAAAGCCGGACTGTCCTGTTCTCCCTGCTTCAAGATGATAAAGGCCTTAATGGATTCGCCGACCGTCTTATGCGGTTTGCCGATGACGGCAGCTTCCGCAACGGCGGGGTGACTGACCAATGCGCTTTCCACTTCAGCCGTGCCAAGCCGATTGCCCGCGACCTTAATCACGTCATCTGCGCGGCCCATGAACCAGAGATACCCATCGGCGTCTTTGTGGCAGATGTCACCGGCCGTATAGCAGTTGGGAATCGTATTCCAATAGGTTTTGTACCGCTCCGGATCTTTGTAGATGGTCCGCATCATGGAGGGCCAGGGTTTCTTGATAACGGCAAAGCCACCGGCGTTGGCGGGGAGACTGTTTCCCTCGCGATCGACGACATCGGCTTCAATGCCAAGAAAGGGGCGCGTGGCTGAGCCTGGTTTCAGCGGCACGGTGGGAAGCGGGGTAATCAAGATCGATCCCGTTTCCGTCTGCCACCAGGTGTCCATGATCGGTTTGTCCCCGCCCGTCACGCGGTGATACCATTCCCAGGCTTCTGGATTGATCGGTTCTCCAACACTCCCGAGAATACGAAGCGTGGAGAGATCAAATTTCTTCGGCCAATCTTCGCCGTAGCGCATGAGCAGGCGGATCGCGGTTGGGGTCGTATAGAAAATCGAGACCCCATACCGCTCGATGAGATCCCACCAGCGCCCAGGATTGGGATAATCCGGTTTCCCTTCCGCAGTCAGAATCGTGGCACCATTGAGCAGTGGACCATAGACGATATAGCTGTGGCCTGTGACCCATCCCGGGTCAGCCACGCAGAAATATACGTCATCATCTTTCAGGTCGAACACATATTTCGTCGTGGTATAGGTGCCGACCATGTACCCTCCATGGACATGGACGACCCCCTTGGGTTTCCCGGTTGTCCCGGACGTGTAGAGGATATACAGCGGGGCTTCGGCATCCAGCTGTGCTGCTTCACAAATTGGTCGCTCAGATTCAATCCATTCTTTCCAGCCAATTTCCTTTGGGGCGGAAAGAGCTGGACCCTGGACCTCGCGGCGTACGACCACGACATGGTCGATCGTCGGGCAGGTTTTGATGGCCTCGTCCACCACTGGTTTTAATTGGATGGTCTTGCCGCGGTCAAACCCGACATCAGCTGTGATGACCAGCTTGGCCTCGGCATCGTTGATACGGTTGGCGAGGGCAGGGGCGCTGAACCCTGAATAGACGACGCTGTGGATCACGCCGATTCTGGCGCAGGCCAGCATGGCGATGACTTGTTCGGGGATCTTGGGTAAATAGATGGTGACACGATCGCCTTGCTGAAGGCCAAGCTTTTTGAGGGCGTTGGCGCAGCGGTTCACTTGTCGGTACAGTTCGGCATAGGTGAAGATACGTTCCTGATCGTTCTCGCCCACCCAGATCAGGGCTACTTTGTTCTTGCGCCAGGTCTTCATGTGGCGGTCCAGGCAGTTATAGGCGATATTGCATCGTGCGCCGACAAACCATTTCGCCCATGGATAGTTCCACTCCAGGACCTTGCCCCAAGGAGAAAACCACTCCAGCTCCTTGGCTTCACGGTTCCAAAACGCTTCAGGATCGGCGATGGATTTCTTGTATTCGCTTTCGTAGTCTTTGATGTAGGCTGCGGCTATCGTCTTGGCGGTCGGCTGGTACGTCCGACTTTCCTTCAACAGGGTTTCAATCTTTTCGCTCATGGCGGTCGCGTCTCCTTCCTCGGCACGGTACATCATCGGCTGCGCAATTATGGAGAAAGTCGAGGATGCCTGCAACCATACAGTTGTTCCGTAGCCTGCTAGAGGCTTCTCTCGATTCCGTTTCTTGACACCTGTCTAGGCCGGAGATAGGCTGACTCAATGACCAGCGAACGGCATTGTAGGAAGAAGAACCTGTTGCGTGGGCTCGTGAGGCTGCTCTTACGGGGCGTTCATGTGTTTGGGCTGTTTTCAGTCGTCGCCCTGTCGACTGCTGAAGCTCAATCGGGAAAGCCGGAAGGCCTGTACTACAAGTCCTGGGCGATCATTATTGGGATCGAGAACTACGTTTTGGCTCCTCCCGTCCCGGGAGCGATCAGCGATGCCAAGAAGGTGGCCGAGGCGTTTCGACGGTTAGGGTTCGACGAGGTGATCGAGTTCTACGACAAGGATGCAAGCTCGCGACGCCTGCACCAGTTGTTCAACGACATGTTGCCGAGAAAAGTTGGGCGTATGGATCGGCTCGTTGTGTTCTTTGCAGGCCATGCCGGGTCCATGCAGGATCCTGATGGGTACGATCGAGGGTATCTCGTGCCGTTTGATGCGCCGGTCAACAATGCCACGAAGTCGATCACGGTTGAGCACTTAAAAGAATTTACGAGGCGGTCGGCTTCCAAGCACACGCTCCTCATTCTCGATGCGCCGGTATTCGGATGGGAGACAACCGAGTCATCGAGACTGTCATTGGAAGGGCGTTTGGCTCCAGAATCGGAGACGGATCGGCGTGCAGTCCAAGTCATCAGCGCGGCAGGTAAAGGAGAGACCGCTGTTCGCGCTGAGAAAAGCAGTCGTTTTGTGCAGGCACTATTGATCGGACTGTCTGGTGCTGCTGATCTGGACGGAAACGGGTGGCTCATGGCTTCCGAGTTGGGGACCTATTTGGTGCGACAGGTTGAGGAGGCCTCCAATGGTACGCAACGTCCATCCAGTCTACGCATCGAGGGGGATGGAGACACGGCGTTGGTCGAAGGCCGGAGGTCAGCGTTTATACTTGATGCCGGTCCTCGGACTCCCTCTGAGCGGCAACGGGAGGCGAAGGCTCACTACGAACGAGCCCTCGCGCTGTTGCAGGAAGGAAAATCAGGAGAAGAAGCCTTAGAACGACTGGATCGCGCGATCGGCTACGATCCGACCTACGGCAATGCGTACATACTGAAGAGTTATGTTCGATTGGAAGTGGTGCCGAATCTCGAAGAGGCCTTGGCGACCGGCCTTCTCGCGGTGAAATATGCGCCGGGGAACCCCGATTCGTTTTATACGCTGGGATTGATTCACGAAAAACGCGGCGAGTTTGCGGAAGCTGAAGCGGCTCTCCGACAAGCCTTGCTTGTGAACAACACCTATCAGGATGTTTACTTCACATTGGGGGCGCTGTATGCCGATCATCTCAATGATCAGGCTCAGTCGGTAGAGGCGTTTCGCCGGTATTTGGAACTGGGTGGCACCGATCCTCGCGCCCGTGCCACTGTGAGTCAAGCCGATCGCATTTCCGTGCCCTAGGAGCCTGTCCGACATTAGCTCTGAAATACTTGCGTGCGGCTGCCGACTCCTCTATAAGCACGGCTACGTAGTGTCAAGCGAGGGGGCCCTCTCAAGTGACCCCGGTTGTCAATAGTGGACGCCATGAGTTGCAGCCTCACGCCGCCGGCTGTTGACGGACCCACTGTTGGGCAAATGCAGCTGGCGAGCAATTTCCCAGCCGGGAATGCCGCCGCTGGCGG
>Ga0224500_10000591_pt1 | contig 24231 bp, 23 predicted proteins | sample SF_Oct11_sed_USG_FD_168126 | JGI IMG/M metagenome (GOLD analysis project Ga0224500, IMG submission 168126) | Sediment microbial communities from San Francisco Bay, California, United States - SF_Oct11_sed_USGS_4_1 | ecosystem: Environmental > Aquatic > Marine > Sediment | place: USA: California... | reverse complement strand
CTATCCGAACCCCCTGCCGTACGCGGACGCCGTAACCTCGACCACGCACAAGACGCTGCGCGGACCGCGTGGCGGGATGATTCTCGCACGCAAGAACGACGAGCTGACGAAGAAGTACAACGCGATGGTCTTCCCCGGCACGCAGGGCGGCCCCCTGATGCACGTGATCGCGGCCAAGGCGGTGGCGTTCAAGGAGGCGATGGCGCCAGAATTCCGGGACTACCAGCGGCGGGTCATCGACAACGCGCGGGCGATGGCCGGGACCCTGATCGAGCGCGGTTACCCGATCATTTCCGATGGCACGGACAACCACCTGATGCTCGTCAGCCTGATCGACCGGGACATCACCGGCAAAGACGCGGACGCCGCGCTGGGCCGGGCGAATATTACGGTCAACAAGAACTCGGTACCGAACGACCCGCGTTCGCCGTTCGTTACCAGCGGCCTCCGTCTCGGTACGCCGGCGATCACGACGCGGGGCTTCGGCGTGTCCGAGACCCGTAAGCTGACGCACTGGATTGCGGATATACTGGACGACATCAACGATGACGTCATGATACAGCGCGTGCGCGGCCAGGTTATCGAGCTGTGCGGAAAGTTCCCGGTCTACCGTTGAGCGCCGGGGACGCACGCGCGGATGACAGCGGGGGCCCATGCACTGTCCTTTCTGCGGCCACGAAGAAACGAAGGTCATAGACTCCCGGCTTGCGGCCGAGGGTCGCCAGATACGCCGGCGCCGGCAGTGTCTCGACTGTAGCGAACGTTTCACCACGTTCGAGTCGGCCGAACTCGTGATGCCTCGCGTGGTCAAGAGCGACAACCGGCGCGAACCCTTCGATGAAGAAAAGATGCGCCTCAGCATGCAGCGAGCCCTCGAGAAGCGGCCGGTTGCCGCCGACACGCTCGAGGAAACCGTCGGGCGCCTGCTGCATCGCCTGCGGACGATGGGCGAGCGAGAGGTCGCCTCGCGCCTTATCGGTGAACTCGTGATGGAGGAGCTCCGAGGGCTCGACGAGGTGGCCTATGTGCGATTCGCCTCTGTTTACCGCAGCTTCCAGGACGTCACCGAGTTCGAGGACGAGATCCGGAGACTGCAGGAGATCTCCGAAGCATCCGCCGGACGTGAACAGATGTCCTTTCTGCCCGACTTGTTCGGCAAGAAATAGCGGCATCGCCGCCGGAACAAGGATCCGCGATGGCCGACTTTTCCGCCGCAGACAGCGAGCACATGGCCAGGGCCCTGCGCCTGGCGCGGCTCGGCTGGTACACGGCCCACCCGAATCCCAGGGTCGGCTGCGTGCTGGTCCGAGACGGCGAGGTCGTCGGCGAGGGTTGGCACGCGGTTGCCGGTGAGGCTCACGCCGAGATCAACGCGCTGCGGATGGCGGGTGAACGGGCGCGTGGCTCAACCGCTTACGTGACGCTCGAGCCCTGTGCGCACCACGGCAAGACGGCTCCCTGCGCTGACGCGCTGCTGGGTGCCGGCATCGCGCGCGTCGTCGCGGCGATGCAGGATCCGTTTGCTGATGTGGCCGGCCAGGGATTTGCGAGGCTGGCCGACGGTGGCGTCGAGGTCGAAACCGGGCTGCTGGAGACGGAGGCGCGCCTGCTCAATGAGGGCTTCCTGTCACGGATCGAGCGCGGGCGTCCGCTGTTGCGCCTGAAAATCGCGGCGAGCCTCGACGGCGCAACCGCGATGGCGACCGGTGAGAGCCACTGGATCACCGGGCCCGAGGCGCGGCGCGACGTGCAGCGGTTCCGGGCGGCTTCCGGCGCCATCATGACCGGCAGCGGCACGGTGCTGGCAGACGACCCGGCACTGACGGTGCGCGATGAGGGTCTCGGCGAGCGACAGCCGCTCCGGGTGGTGCTGGACAGCCGGCTCCGCACGCCGGCGACCGCCAAGATGCTCCGGTCCGACGGAGAAACCCTGATTTTCTGCACGGACGACCAGCGGCGCGGCCCGCTCGAGGCGGCGGGCGCCGTCGTTCAGAAGCTCGGCGCGGGATCCGGCGGACTCGACCTGGGCGAGGTTCTCAGGATCCTCGGCGAGCGTGGCATCAACGACCTGCTCGTCGAGGCCGGCCCGCTGCTCTCGGGCGCGCTGCTCGAGGCGGGGCTCGTGGACGAGCTTGTCATTTACCAGGCGCCCCATATCATGGGCAGCCAGGTCCGACCCATGTTCGCCACGCCCGGCTGGATCCGCCTCGAGAATCGGCGATCGCTGCGGATCACGGACCTGCGCGCGGTCGGTCGTGATATTCGCATTACCGCGCGTTTCTCGCCGTCGATCGCGAGCGGCAGGCCCAGGGGACAGGGTTAGTGTTTACAGGCATCGTCAGGGCCGTCGGCCGGGTCAGCAGCCTCCGCAGCAGCGGCGGGGACCTCCGCCTGGGTGTGCGCGCGGACGGATTGCCTTGGCGGGAATTCCAGGTCGGCGAGAGCATAGCCGTCAACGGCGTATGCCTCACCGCCATCGCCCTGCACGATGACGGGTTCGATACGGACGTATCGAGGGAGACGATGAGCGTCACCGCGTTCCGGAATCTGGAAACGGGCAGCCGGGTCAACCTCGAACCGTCGCTCGCGCTGGGCGAAAGGCTGGGCGGCCATCTCGTTACCGGCCACGTGGATTGTATCGGCAGGGTCGTCGGGCGGAACAGCGACGGCAAGTCCTTGCGCCTGGATGTCGAGATTCCCGTCGAATACAGCCGTTACGTCGCCCGCAAGGGATCGGTGTGCATCGACGGCGTAAGCCTTACCATCAATGCGGTATCCGGGAACCGGTTCTCCGTCAATATCATTCCGCATACTGCCAATGTTACGATTATCGGCGGATACGAGGTCGGTACCGAAGTCAACATCGAGGTCGATCTCCTCGCCCGTTACCTCGAACGGCTGCTGGACGCTCCCGATGACTCCGGCATTTCGCGCGAATTTCTCAAGGCACATGGCTATGTCGACTAACACGAAACTCAACGCGCGTCCCGGCGAGGATACGTTCTCGGATATCGAGGAGATCATCGCGGATATACGCGATGGCAAGATGGTCATCATGGTCGACGACGAGGATCGCGAGAACGAGGGCGACCTGATCATGGCGGCCGAGCGGGTTCGGCCCGAAGACATAAACTACATGGCCCGGTACGGCCGCGGCCTGATCTGCCTTACGCTCACGCGCGAACGCTGCTCGCAGCTGCGGCTGCCGCTGATGGTCAACGATACCGATGAACGACACGCCACGAATTTCACCGTGTCGATCGAGGCGGCTGAGGGGATCACGACCGGCATTTCCGCGCATGACCGGGCGAAGACTGTACGCACGGCCGTCGCCGCCGATGCGAAGCCGGAACACCTGAAGCAGCCGGGACATATCTTCCCGGTCATGGCCCAGCCCGGCGGCGTGCTGACGCGCGCAGGCCATACCGAAGCCGGATGCGACCTCGCGAGGCTTGCGGGACTCGAGCCGGCGGCTACGATTGTCGAGATTCTCAACGACGACGGCAGCATGGCTCGCCGCCCGGACCTGGAACGATTTGCGCGCGAGCATGGCGTGCGCATCGGCACGATCGCAGACCTGATTCGCTACCGGCTCGAGAAGGAACGCTTCGTCGAGCGCATTGAAGAGAAGCCTGTCAAGACGGCGCACGGCGACTTCACGCTCTATTGCTACGAGGATCACGTCAACCAGTGCGTGCACGTCGCGCTGGTCAAGGGGCAGATTGGTGCCGGTTCGGATCCGCTCGTCAGGGTGCACATCCAGGACACGCTCGGCGATATACTCGGTATCAAGAGCGCCACGCTCGGCTGGCCCGTCGGCAGCGCGATCGAGCGGATTGCGCGCGAGGATTGCGGCGTCGTCGTCGTGCTGAGGGAGCAGGAAGGGTCGCGCGAACTGATGGAGGCCGTCGAAAACCTGGTGACGTCCGCGGACGAGCTCCGCTACCGCCGCAGCGGCGAATCGGTGCTGCGTACCTATGGCGTCGGAGCGCAGATCCTGCGTGATCTCGGCATTACGCGCATGCGCGTGCTGTCGGCGCCGAAGCATATGTACGGTATCTCGGGCTTCGACCTCGAAATCAGCGAATACGTCGATCACTAGCGCATACGCTATGGAAAAAATAAAGACTACAGAGGGCGACCTGGTCGTGCGCGATGCGCGCTTCGTCATCGTCGCATCCCGATTCAACGACTTCATCGTGGATTCCCTGCTCCGTGCTGCCGTTGGTTGCCTGCGACGGCATGGCGCGATCGATTCGAATATCGAGATCGTCCGGGTCCCGGGCGCCTACGAGATGCCGCTGGCGGTCGACCGGATCGCACAGGGGCGTCGTGCCGACGGCATCATCGCGCTGGGCGCTGTCATCCGGGGCGGGACACCTCATTTCGACTACGTCGCGGGCGAGTGCGTAAAGGGGCTGAGCGGTGCCTCGCACAGGCACGGGGTGCCGGTCGGTTTCGGCGTGCTGACGGTCGACACGATCGAGCAGGCCATCGAGCGGGCCGGAACCAAGGCCGGTAACAAGGGCGAGGAAGCCGCGCTGGCTGTCATCGAGATGGTCAACCTGCTGCGTCGTCTCGACTGACGCGCCGGCGGCCGACATCATCATGAGCAAAGCAGGTTCCGCAGGCGCCCGCAGTCGCGCGCGCGAACTGGTGCTGCAGTCGCTTTACCAGGCCCAGATCGCAGGCCATGACAAGAATGAACTGATCCGGCAGTTTCGTGAACGGCCGGAGTACGAGCGCGTCGACAAGGAGTATTTCGACGAACTCCTTCCTGCCATTTGCGACGGGCGCGACGAGCTCGAAAAGCGAATCGCCGAGTTCGTCGATCGGCCGCTGGCTCAGCTCGATCCGGTCGAAATGGCGATACTGCTTATCGGCTGCTACGAACTGGAGTCCCGAATCGACGTTCCATATCGCGCCGTCATCAATGAAGCGATAAATCTCGCAAAGCGTTTCGGTGCCGAAGACGGGCACAAGTACGTCAATGCCGTACTCGATCGCGCAGTGCGAGTACTTCGACCGCAAGAGGCGGTCAGGAACTGAGTCCCGGTCAGTGGACGAGTTCGAGCTGATACGCAAGTACTTCACGCGCGCATCGGCCGATCCCGACGTATTGGTCGGCGTCGGCGACGACGGCGCCGTGTTGCGCCCGGCGCCGGGGCGCGACCAGGTCCAGGTCATCGATACGCTGGTCGAAGGAATTCATTATCCCCGGGAGCTCTCCGCAGCCGATATCGGCTACCGGGCCGTTGCCGTCAACCTGTCCGACATAGCGGCGATGGGTGCGCGGCCGCGCTGGATGACGCTTGCGCTGACGCTTCGCGCAGCGGACCCGGCCTGGCTGGCAGGTTTTGCGGAGGGTCTGTTCGAGGCGGCCGGCGAGCACGGTGTCACGCTCGTCGGCGGAGACACGACCCACGGCCCGCGAACGGTCATCAGCGTGAACCTGACCGGCGACGTCGAGCCGGGCAGGGCGCTGACCCGGTCGCGCGCGCGGCCGGGCGACCGTCTGTTCGTCTCGGGTCATCCCGGCGACGCGGCGGCCGGCCTCGAACTGCTGCAAGGGCCGGCGGCCCGCCAACCCGACGCGGAGCGACTCGTCGACCGGTTCCGGCGGCCTGCGGCTCGCCTCGAACTGGGTGCTCGACTGGCCGGCCTGGCGACGGCGGCGATCGACGTTTCCGACGGCCTGTACGGCGACGCCGGCAAGCTGCTGGCGGCGAGCTCTGTCGGAGGGCGGCTCGACATCGGGCGGTTGCCGCTCTCGCGCGAACTCCTGGCGGTCGCCGGCCGTAGCCGGGCGTCAGATTACGCGCTCGGCGGCGGGGACGATTACGAACTGTGTTTTTCCGCACCGGCGGATGCCGCGGAGCAGATCGCCGCACTTGCCGCGAAGCTCGGGCTGCCGCTGACCGACATCGGCGAGGTCGTTGCAGGCGCCGGCCTGAGCTGCGTGGAGAATGGCGCGCCGGTCGAGTACCGCCACGCCGGTTACCTGCACTTCGGAGAACCCTCGACATGAGCGCTTTCGACAGGGGTCTGGCGCGCACGGTGCTTCGCGACCCTGTTCACTGGCTGGCTTTCGGGCTCGGCACCGGCCTGTCGCCGGTCGCGCCCGGTACTGTCGGCTCCTTGCTGGGAGTCGCGCTCGCATGGGCTACGCTGCCTTTGGGAACCGGCGCACAGATTCTGGTTGCGATTGCGCTTATGTTAAGTGGTATTGCAATCTGCGGCGTCAGCGCGCGGCGAATAGGAGTGCACGATCATTCCGGCATTGTCTGGGACGAAATTGCCGCGATGTATGCCGTGCTGATCATGGCACCCGACGGTGTGATCGGATGGACGGCCGCGTTCCTGCTGTTCCGGCTGTTTGACATCTGGAAACCGTGGCCGATTCGCGATCTGGATCACAGTATGCGCGGAGGGCTGGGAATTATGCTGGACGACATAATTGCTGCCCTGTATGCCGCGTTGTTGCTGGGTTTATGGGGCCGGCTCACGACATGACCGAGTCGAGGAACCATGGCCCGCAATATCGCCGAAATAAAAAGACCCGGTGACGTCCCGGACAAGATCGGCAAATACGTCATCATCAACAAGGTCGGCAAGGGCAGCACTGGCACTGTCTTCCTGTCGCACGATCCTTACTATCGTCGCGACGTCGCTATCAAGGTCTACAACATCGAAGAGAACTCGGACCCGGACCGGGCCCGCGTTTCCCGCAAGATGTTTTTCAATGAGGCGCACATGGTCGGGATGCTGCAGCACCCGAACATCATGCCGATCTACGATGCGGGCGAGGAAGCCGGCAAGTACTATGTCGTCACCGAGCATATCCAGGGAGCGCGCACACTGGCGGCCTACTGCAGGCCCGACAATCTCCTGCGCGTCGATGACGTCGTGGAGATCATCTACAAGAGCGCGAAGGCGCTGCACTATGCGCATGGCCGCGGCGTAATCCACCGCGACATCAAGCCCAGCAACATCATGCTGACGACCGACAACGACGTCCGGATCATCGACTTCGGCATTGCTATCGTCAGCGGTTCTGACGTGTCTCGCATCGAGGGCATCGCGGGCTCGCCGAGCTACATGTCGCCCGAGCAGGTGCAGTCCGAAGAATTGACGCCTGCGTCCGACATCTACTCGCTCGGCGCCGTGCTGTACGAATTGCTGACCGGCTTCCGGCCGTTTCGCGCCGACAACCTGTCCAAGCTGCTGCACCAGATCGTCTATGCGACACCGCCGCCGATCCATACCTATCGGGACGACATCTCCGAGGAACTGGAGCAGGTCGTCGCGATGTGCATGCAGAAGGATCCGGCGAAGCGCTACCAGAGCGGCGCCGCGCTCGCCGCAGACCTGACCAGGGTCTACCAGGAACTCAGGGCAAAGTACGACAGCCTGGACAACCAGGAGCACTTCAATGTGCTGCGTACGCTGAAATTCTTCCACGAGTTCTCGCACGCCGAGATATGGGAAGTGCTGCGCGCCAGCGACTGGCGCGAGTACCAGGACAGCGATCAGATCGTGCGTGAGGGAGAGATTGACGACCGCTTCTACATCATCGTCGCCGGTCAGGCTGCCGTCGAGGCGAACGGCCGCGAACTGGGGCAGCTGGACGACGGCGCCTGTTTCGGGGAAACGAGTTACGTGCGCGGCGCCAAGCGGACGGCATCGATCCGGGCGCGCGGCCCGGTGACCATACTGCGGGTGAGTTCGACCTTGCTCGAACAGGTCAGCACGTCCTGCCAGCTCCGCTTCAACAAGTGCTTCCTGCGGACGCTGATCACGCGCCTGCAGGGCGACGGGCAGGTCAAGACGAATACCTGAGGTCCCGGCTCGGGCCGTGCGGCCTCAATCCCCGGCGTCGAATTCCTCGAGGGCCTCCTCGCCGCCGGCGCTCTTCACGAGCAGCTGGACCTTCTGCTCCGCGTCTTTCAGCGCGCCCTGGCAGGCCCGCGTCAGTTTGATGCCCTCCTCGAACTTCTGCATGGCCTTGTCGAGGGGCAACTCGCCCGATTCGAGCTCGTCGACGAGGGCCTCGAGCGTGCCCAGGGCCTTTTCCAGGTCTACGGTCTTCTTCGCGGTCATAGCAGGCTGCCGACGGTGACGACGCGCAGCAGTTTGCCCGACTTCGGACTTTTGCTCCACCCCGTGCACTGGTGCAAACTGTCACACCTCCGGCAGGCCCCGGTTCGTTGACATACGGGGTGGCCGGTCGTAGAGTCCCGCTACGCTTTAGACTTAGTCTAAGTCCCGTACGACACGTCAGAGGAAAGATCATGGCACTCAAAGGCAGCAAGACCGAAAACAACCTGAAGGATGCGTTTGCCGGCGAATCGCAGGCAAACCGACGTTACCTTTATTTCGCGGCCAAGGCCGACGTCGAGGGCTACAACGACGTCGCCGCCGTGTTCCGCTCCACCGCGGAAGGTGAGACCGGCCACGCGCACGGCCACTTGGAGTACCTGGAGCAGGTCGGCGACCCCGCGACCGGTATGCCGATCGGCGCCACCAAGGCCAACCTGGCTGCGGCCATCGCGGGCGAGACCCACGAGTACACCGACATGTACCCGGGCATGGCCAAGACGGCGCGCGACGAGGGCTTTGACGAGATCGCGGACTGGTTCGAGACCCTGGCGAAAGCCGAACGCTCGCATGCCAACCGCTTCCAGAAGGCCCTGGATTCGTTGGACGACTAGGCAGTCAGACGCGCCGGGCCGGACAGGCGTCCGGCCCGGTCGGATTCCGGACATGAGCGCACCCACCGACAGGCGCGAGGGCAGCCTCGAAGCCCCCACGCGGCACCCGATACCCTGGAAGACGGACGAGTACTACGACGAGGCCGCGCTCATGGCGGAACTCGAGCGCGTTTACGACATCTGTCACGGCTGCAGGCGTTGCTTCAGCCTGTGCCACTCTTTCCCCACGCTGTTCGACGCCATCGACGAGTCAGAGACGATGGAACTCGACTCGGTACCGAAGGAGGTCTACTGGAACGTAGTGGATCACTGTTACCTGTGCGACATGTGCTACATGTCGAAGTGTCCTTATGTTCCGCCACACGAGTGGAATATCGACTTCCCGCACCTGATGCTGCGCGCGAAAGCCCAGCGTTTCCGGAAAGAGGGTGCCAGCAGGCGCGACCGGCTGCTGAGCTCGACCGACTCGGTCGGGCGCTTCGCGGGCATCCCGATCGTCGTCATGGCCGTCAACGCGAGTAACCGCGGCAAAGCGACCCGCAAGCTGATCGAAAAGACCCTGGGCGTGCACCGGGATGCGCCGGTGCCCGAGTATCATTCGAAGACCGCCCGCAGGCGCCTGCGGGATCGCCGCGGGGCCAGCGGCGACGGGGCCGTTCCTGCCTCGTCGACCCGTGGCCGGGTAGTGGTCTACACGACCTGCTACGGAAACCGGAACATGCCGTCGCTCGTCGAGGACCTGGTTGCCGTCTTCGAGCACAACGGAATTCCGGTTGCACTCGCCGAGAGAGAAGTCTGCTGCGGCATGCCGAAGCTCGAACTCGGCGACCTGGCGTCCGTGGAGGAGGCCAGGAATATCAACATACCGGTGCTCGCGAGCTGGGTGGACGAGGGTTGGGATATCGTGACGCCGATCCCGTCCTGCACGCTGATGTACAAGCAGGAGCTCCCACTGATGTTCCCGGACGATCCGGAGGTCCAGAAGGTCCGAGGCGCGATGTTCGACCCGTTCGAGTACCTGATGCTCCGGCATCGCGAGGGCAAGCTGAAGACGGAGTTCCGGGAGACTCTGGGCAAGGTGTCATACCAGGTGCCCTGCCACCTGCGAGTGCAGAATATCGGACTGAAGACGCGAGATATCCTGGCGCTGGTCCCTGGTACCGAAATTGACGTGATCGAGCGGTGCTCCGGCCATGACGGTACCTATGCAGTGAAGAAGGAGTTTCACGACATATCGAAAAAGATCGCACGGCCCGTGGTCAACAAAGTAGCGAAGAGCGAGGCCCGGCACTTCATCAGCGATTGCCCGATGGCGGCGGCGCAGATCGCCCAGGATCTGGATAAGACGTCGCCCGAGCATCCCTTCGGGCTGCTCCGGAAGGCCTACGGAATCTGAGACACCTTGATGAACAAACTGACCAGAGACGATCTTTACAGCCTCGAGAAATACGCCGAGGTTCGCGATCGGTTTCGCGCAGACGTCATGGCTCACAAGCGCGACCGGCGGCTGGCGCTCGGCACGAACGCAACGCTTTATTTTGAAGATCGCCTGACGATGCAGTACCAGGTGCAGGAGATGCTACGTATCGAGCGGATCTTCGAGGCGCACGGAATCAGCGAGGAGCTGGACGCCTACAACCCTATGATTCCGGACGGCAAGAACTGGAAGGCGACGTTCATGGTCGAATTCCCGGAGATCAGCGAGCGGCGCGCAATGCTGAAGCAGCTGATCGGGATCGAGAACCGCGTGTGGATGCAGATCGGCGACAGCCCCCGCATTCGCCCAGTAGCCGACGAAGACCTGGAACGGTCCGACGCGGAGAAGACGTCCGCCGTGCACTTCCTGCGGTTCGAACTGAGCGACGAGCAAATCGGCGCTCTCCGTCGCGGTGCGCCGCTCGCGGCCGGTATCGACCATCCGAACTACCAGGTCGAAATTCGGCCGGTGCCGGATAACGTCCGCAAGGCGTTGATAGGCGACCTCGACTGATCGGTCGCCGCCGCCCTGGCGACGGGAGTCGGCCGACCATGAGAAGTCTGCGCGCGACTCACCGGCTGCAGCAAACATCGTCTTTTCGGGCTTGCGCGATCGCGAGAGCTTCCTGCTAGAATCCCGCCTTGCTCGACTTCGCTTGGCTTGGATCGGATACTGAATGAGCAAACGCTACGATGCGGCTGACATCGAGGTGCTGTCAGGCCTCGAGCCCGTGCGTCGTCGCCCGGGCATGTATACCGACACGACCCGGCCGAATCATCTTGCGCACGAAGTGATCGACAACAGCGTCGACGAGGCGCTGGCAGGTCACTGCAAGGAAATCGAGGTCACTCTCCACAAGGACGGGTCGGTCGAAGTCAGCGACGATGGCCGTGGCATGCCCGTCGACATCCATCCGAAGGAAAAGATTCCAGGCGTCGAACTGATCCTGACCCGGCTGCACGCGGGCGGCAAGTTCAACCGGGAGAATTACCAGTATTCAGGCGGCCTGCACGGCGTGGGCGTGTCCGTCGTAAATGCCCTTTCGAAGAACCTGGAGGTCTGGATTCGGCGCGACGGCAAGGAATACAACATGAGCTTTGCCAACGGCAAGAAGCGCGGCAAGCTCGAGGTCGTCGGTAAGGTCGGCAAGGCGAACACGGGAACAACGCTCCGATTCTGGCCCGACCCGTCCTATTTCGACTCGCCGAACATATCCGTTTCCAGGCTGAAGCATGCGCTGAAGGCCAAGGCCGTGCTGTGCCCGGGCCTGACCGTCAAGCTGCATATCGAGAAGCCCAAAGAGGACATCCAGTGGTGTTACTCCGGAGGGCTCGAGGAGTACCTGAAGGAGGAACTGGGGCAGGTATCGCACCTTCCGGCGGAGCCTTTCGGGGGCAGCCTCGCGGGCACACACGAAGCGGTCGACTGGGCCCTGGTCTGGCAGACGGACGAGGGCACCGCGGTGCAGGAGAGCTACGTGAACCTCGTGCCCACGCCGCAGGGCGGCACGCACGTGAACGGCCTGCGCACCGGCCTGACCAACGCGGTACGCGAGTTCTGCGAGTTCCGGAGCCTTCTGCCGCGTGGAGTCCACCTGGCGCCCGAGGACGTATGGGATGGACTGAATTTCGTGCTGAGCGTGAAGCTCGAGGACCCGCAGTTTTCCGGCCAGACCAAGGAACGATTGTCGTCGCGAGAGTCTGCGGCGTTCGTTGCCGGCGTCATCAAGGACAGCTTTTCGCTGTGGCTGAACCAGCATCCCGATACCGGCGACCAGATCGCGCAGCTGGCGATCAGCAAAGCACAGAAGCGGTTGAAGGCCGCGAAGACGGTCGTGCGAAAGAAAGTCGTCGCTGGTCCCGCACTGCCCGGCAAGCTCGCGGACTGCACATCGCAGGAGCCGGAACTCTGCGAACTATTCCTCGTCGAGGGAGATTCAGCGGGTGGTTCGGCCAAACAGGCACGCGACCGCAACACGCAGGCAATCATGCCGCTGCGCGGCAAGATCCTGAACACCTGGGAGGTCGAAACGGCGGAAATCCTGAGCTCCCAGGAAGTACACGATATCAGCGTCGCACTCGGCGTGGATCCCGGCAGCAGCGACCTCTCCAACCTTCGCTATCACAAGATTTGCATACTGGCCGATGCGGACTCCGACGGTGCCCATATAGCCACGCTCCTTTGTGCGCTGTTCCTGCGTCATTTCCGCGAGCTCGTACTCGCCGGTCACGTCTACGTGGCGATGCCGCCGCTGTACAGGATCGACGTGGGCAAGGATGTACATTACGCGCTCGACGACTCCGAGCGTCAGGGCATACTCGACCGGATAGGGGCGGAGAAAATTCGCAGCAAGGTGACCGTTACCCGCTTCAAGGGCCTGGGCGAGATGAGTCCGCAGCAACTGCGCGAAACGACGATGAGTCGGGACACGCGTCGTCTCGTGCAGCTCACGGTACAAGCCAAGGACAACACGGATCAGCTGATGGACATGCTGCTCGGCAAGAAGCGTGCGAGCGACCGACGTAGCTGGCTCGAAACCAAGGGCAACCTCGCGGAAGTCTGATCATGCAGAATCAACTGAACCTCGAAGGCGTCGAGCAGCTGCCGCTCAAGGAGTACACCGAGAAGGCGTACCTCGACTATTCGATGTACGTCATTCTCGATCGGGCGCTGCCGCAGATCGGCGATGGATTGAAGCCGGTGCAGCGCCGCATCATCTATGCGATGAGTGAACTCGGCCTGTCGGCCGGTCAGAAGCCGAAGAAATCGGCGCGAACCGTTGGTGACGTCATCGGCAAATACCATCCGCACGGCGACAGCGCGTGCTACGAGGCGCTGGTACTGATGGCGCAGGATTTCTCCTATCGATACCCGACCGTCGACGGGCAGGGAAACTTCGGCTCGACCGATGACCCCAAGTCTTTTGCGGCGATGCGTTATACCGAGTCGCGGCTGACGCCCTACGCGAAGTTGCTGCTCCAGGAGCTCGGCCAGGGAACCGTGGACTGGGTGCCGAATTTCGATGGCACGATGGACGAGCCGGTCGTCCTGCCCGCGCGGCTGCCGAACCTGTTGCTGAACGGCGCTATGGGCATCGCGGTCGGGCTGTCCACGGACATCGCGCCCCACAACCTGCGCGAGGTCGCGGCGGCTCTCATACACCTGATCGACAAGCCGGATGCCACCGTCGCGCAGCTGATGAAGCATATCAAGGGACCCGACTTTCCGACCGGTGGCGAGCTGATTTCGCCCAGGGCCGACATCCGGCAGATATACCAGACCGGGTCCGGCACGCTGAAGCTAAGGGCTTCGTACAAGCTCGAGAACGGTGACATCGTGATCAATTCCCTGCCCTACCAGATATCCGGCGGCAAGGTGCTCGAGCAGATCGCGGCGCAAATGCGCAATAAGAAACTCCCGCTGGTCGAGGATCTTCGCGATGAATCGGATCACAATGATCCGATCAGGCTCGTCATTACACCCAAATCACGCAAGGTGGACGTCGACGAACTGATGTCACACCTCTTTTCGACCACGTCCCTGGAGCGGACGGTCCGGGTCAACATGAACATCATCGGCCTGGATGGCCGGCCGAAGACCTTCAACCTGGTCGAATTGCTCGGCGAGTGGATCGAGTTCCGCAAGGCGACCGTGACCCGCCGCCTGCAGCACCGCCTGCAGATTGTCGTCGACAGGCTGCACATCCTGGATGGGTTGCTGGTCGCGTTCCTGAACATCGACGAGGTCATCCGGATCATCCGCACGGAAGACGAGCCGAAACCGGTGCTGATGAAGCGCTTCAATCTCAGCGACGTCCAGGCAGAGGCCATACTCAATCTGCGCCTGCGCAACCTGGCGAAGCTCGAGGAAATGAAGATCCGCGGGGAACAGGACGAACTCAGCCAGGAGCGGGACGGGCTCGAGAAGACGCTCAAGAGCCCCGCGAGACTGCGCGACCTGATCAAACGCGAGATTGCCGAGGACGCGGAGGCCCATGGGGACGCGCGCCGCACGGTGATCGTCGAGCGCGAGGCGGCGCAGGCTCTGGACGAAACGCAGCTCGTCGCGAGCGAGCCGGTCACGGTCGTTCTGTCGCAGCGCGGCTGGGCGCGCTCGGCCAAGGGCCACGAGATAGATCCATTGACGCTGAGTTACAAGTCCGGCGATGGGTTTCTCGCCGCCGCTCATGGCAAGAGCAACCAGCTCGCGATGTTCATCGACAGCACGGGCCGTGTGTACAGCGTGCTCGCGCATATGTTGCCCTCGGCTAGGGGGCAGGGCGAGCCCCTGACCGGCCGCTTCAAACCACCTGACGGCTCGGAATTCTGCGGCGTAATGATCGGTGAGCCGGAGGACAAGTGGCTCCTGGCGAGTGACGCGGGTTTCGGCTTCATAGCCCGTCTCGAAGATCTCGTTACCCGCAACAAAGCGGGCAAGGCCGTGCTGAGGGTGCCGGCCGGCGGGCGGGTTGTCATGCCGGCGTCGGTGCCTGCGGGCAAGGAATGCCTGGTCGCGGCCGTCAGTTCTATCGGCAGGCTGCTGCTGTTCGAGATGGAGGAGTTGCCCGACCTCGCCAAGGGCAAGGGCATAAAGTTGCTCAATATCCCGTCCAGGAAATACCGGGAAGGCGAGGAGAAGCTCGTCGCGGTCGCAGTCGTGCCCGAGGATGGCAGCCTGGTCGTCGATACCGGCACGCGCAGCATGACCATCAAGTGGGGCGATATGGACGATTATTACGGCGAGCGGGCGCTACGCGGCCGCTTCCTGCCAAAAGGCTGGCGCAAGGTCGTCGGCCTGAAGGGCGGGGCCGACCAGTAAGCGGGATCAGGCCGGCCCGCAATCGGGCCGGCGCCGGTTCAGCCGATACGCTTCTTCGTATTGACGTGGCCGGATTCGACATCCATCTCGATCGTCACGTCGTTCTCGGGGCGCGGCATCTCGGCGGTCGGTTCCTCGCCGAGGTCCCGCCCGTTTCCGTTGCGGCCGGGCATCCTGGCCGTCAGTTCGCTCGTATCGTCCGCGCGCGCCCGATTCGGCATCTCGGCCGTTACATCCATGTCACCCTCTTCGGTACCGTCCATCATGACGGTCGCGTCGGAGAGGTCGGCATCGTCCAGGTCGACCTGCAGTTTCGACGTCAGCTCGGCGTTTATGCCCGTGTCGTCGAGGTCGGAGAGGGCACCCTCGTCCGGCAGTTCGAAGTCGAGCCCGAGGGCTTTCAGGTCCATGCGCGAATCGGCGACGGCGGCCTCTTCGGCCTCGTCCATGCGCTCGGACAGCTCCAGCGCCGCCCGGGCGATATCGGCATCGATCGACTGGGTCGCCGCATGCTCCTTCTCGTAATCCTGTTCGATCAGGCGCGTACCGATATCGTCGTTGATCGTGTAGGAGCCGGTGTCGTCGTCTGAATCCGCTTCATTGACCGGTACGGCAAAGAGGTCTTTCTCGGTGACGTCCGTGTCTTCGAAGTTCTGCCGGGTTGCATCGACGATCATCGAGAGATCGTAGTCGTCACTCGTGTTCGGCAGCACCTCGCTCTCGAGGATGGAATGGATCTTCGGCAGGTGTGGCTCGATGACGTCCGTCGGTTGAGCCTCAGGCTCTTCCTCGGCACCCTCCGGAATCATCATGTCGAGATCGGCAGCGAGATCGCTGGTCGTCGAGAAACCGAAGTCCTGCGCGACATCGATATCGTCGGAATCCGATAGCCCGGTTCCTATGCCGAGGTCCGCGTCCAGCGCGAAAGCCCGACCGTCGGCCGCCGTCTCTTCGACGGTATAGTCCGGCTCGTCGGCGGCGAGATCCTTCAGCCTGGCCTCGGCTTCCTCGCGCTGCTTGCGCCGGCGCCGGCGCGATGGCTGGGCGGGAGCTCCTACGGGGACCGAGCCGAAACCATCCTTGTAGCGGCGTGCGAGGTAGACGACACCCGCAACCACTGCAATGCCCGAACCAATGAGCCACACCAGCCAGGACCAACCGCCGGCCGTCTCGCTCGATCGTACGACGGCGGTACGGGCCGGGGCGCTGGCCGGGCGCGCCGACTCTGCCGGCGTGGCGACGGCCGATGCCGCTGCCTCGCGGCCCGACGGGAAGTCGTTGCCGACGATGACGTCACCGGGACGCAGCGCCGCAGCCGGCGATGGCGCGGCGAGTTCGCCGTTTGCCTCGGCAGCCGTTTCCGTCCCGGTCGATGTCGCCTCCGCCGAAGCGGCACTTTCTGTCGGCGTCGATTCCGTCACGGGCTCCGTGCTCACGGCCGGCGGCGCGGATGCCCGGGATTGTTCCAGCGTCGGCGTAGCCGGGTAACTCTCGTAGGTCTCGGCAACCGGGGTGGGGCGTGCCGGCATGACGGGCGCCGAATTCTGCGCCATCTGCCCGGGTTTCGCCGTGGTGCTGCCGCCGAAGGCCGGTATCTCGAGGACGGCACCGGCCTTGAGCAGGTTGATGTCACCGTCCAGGAAGGCATCGGGGTTGGCCGCAAAGATTTCGTTAATCGCCGGCCAGAGTCCGACCGGCCGGGCCTCGATGCGTTGGGCAATGCCGGACAGGGTGTCGCCGACCTGTACACGGTAGGATGTGCCGCTTTGGATCGGCACGCGCTCGGCCACGGACGCGGGCGCTGCCGCGGGGCGACCGCGGGGAGCGCTGACGGCGGCCGGCGTCGTTCGCTCCGCCGCGCGCGGCGGGGAGGAGCGGCCGGATGCCTGCGCCGGTTCGGCCGGGTCCAGCATCACGGTGTACGCGCGTGTCAGGTTGGCGGTGTAGGGGCAGTCGATGCTCAGGTTCAGCCCGAGGATCGGCTCGTTGATTGGCGTCGCGCCGGTCAGCACGATCCGGCCGTTACTGACCGACAGCACCGCCCGGCTGATGGTCGGGATGCCCGCGCCGGGGCTGCCGGGGCGCAGGAAAATGCAATAGTCGTGCAGCTGCTCGTGCTGGTTCAGCGCATAGGTGATGCTGGCCCGCAGCGGCTGGCCGAGTGCCGACTCGACCGTCAGCTCGCCCAGTTCGAGGGCCGCTGCCGGCAGGGCCGCGATGCCACAGGCACCCCCCGCGATCAGTGCGGGCCACAGGCGCGTCGCCTGCCTCGCGCGCTCCGTCGCCGAAGTGGGCCTGTGTCCCAGGAGCCTTTCCCGTCCCTGCTTTGCGTTCACTGAGCATGTCTCCACGCTGAAGTTGTCCGAATCGAGCACGTCATATCGGCGGAGGCTAATCGCATTTGCAGGCCCGATATATGAAGCCATTCTATGTTTTGTAAATTGATGCCAGAAGGGCACGGTCGGCGCTACGAACTGTGATTCGACTCACATTGCCGAACGGCGTCGATTTGACAGAATCTGGCGGCTGAGAGGCGGCCCGGTCGCCCCGCGTTAGCGCCCGGCGATGGCTTCGAGGCTGGTTGTCGCAACACTTACCGGCTCCTGCAGGACGACCTCCGGCTCGTGCACGTAGTGGCCCTGCATGTAATGGAATCCGAGCTGGAACAGCACGGCCATCGTATTGGCGTTTTCGACGCGTTCGGCGATCGTCTCGATATTGAGTTCGGTCGCCTTCGCGACGAGGCTCGCGACCTTGGCCTGCAGGTCCATGTCGGTCGTCAGTGCGTGCATCAGCTCGCCGTCGACCTTGATGTAACTCGGTTTCAGGATGTCCAGGATCTGCAGTCGCCTGCCGTCGACGCCGAAGTGCTCCAGCGCGAAATCGACGCCTGCCTTACGGAGCCTGGAGACCAGCGAACGCGCGGGCTTGATGTAACGCGCAGCATCCTGCTCGGCCGTCTGCACGCAGAGCTTGGCGGGCTCGACCTTGTTCCGCTTGAGTTCTTCGGCGATCCAGTCGGCCAGGGTTCCGTCCTGCAGGGAGTGGCTCGACAGGCGAACGAACACCCGGTCGGCGTGCTGCGTCTTGCAGTGCTCGATCGACGCCGTGATCATCCAGCGATCCAGCGTCTTCATCAGGTTGTTGCGCTCGGCGGCCGGCAGGAACTCGGACGGAAGCAGCGTTTTGCCCTGTTCGTCCAACATCCGTATGAGCATGTCGTACATTGCGCCGTTGTCGCTGCGCAGGCCGGCTATCGGCAGGTGTGCCAGGCGGAAGCGGCGCTCGATCAGCGCCGCCTTGATCCGCTTGACCCAGATCTGGTCGTGGCGCTTCAGTTTCGTGTCTTCGTCCACTGCGGTGTTGAGGGCAGCCTGGTTGCCACCGGCATCCTTGCCGCTGCGGTGCGCGGCCTTTGCGGCGGATATGAGTTCATCGAGATTTTCGAACACGTCGCTGACCGGGCAGATACCGACCGTGCAGGTCAGGTTGAGCTCGCGTTGCCCGGCTGCGAAGCGGTGTTTCGCGACGTGCCGGGCCAGCTGCTTGCCCCAGCCTTCGGCGTCGCGTTCGCTGCCTCGTTCGAGGAGTGCGAGCAGGGCGGTGCCTTCGAATCGGCCCGCCAGGTCCCGCGGGTGCAGGCGCTTGCGCACCTCTTCGGCGAAGAGACCCAGTACGTCTTCGGATGCGATGATGCCTGTCTTGTCGATGACGTCGGAAAAAGAGTCCGGCTTTATGTAGGCGAGAAGATGGAGGCCGGACGCCGGCTTCTTCGCCATCCTCTTGACCATGCGCTCGAGAAACTGGGCGCGGTGGAAGAACAATGTCGTCGGATCGCGCTGCAACGCGTCGTGGACAAGTTTCGTCGGCTCCTCGGCCTTTTTCTCGGGCGGAGCTATTCGTACCTGGACATGAGGCCCATCCTCGAATTCGGCGAGCTGGAATTCGACTTCGACCGGCTTGGCGTCAGGGCCACCCAGTCTTGACTTGGCCTGCAGCCTTTCGTCCGGTTGCCACTTCTTGCGCGTCGTGGCAATGATTGCACCCTTCACGGCAGCCTGGCTTTCGGGCTCGAAGGCGTCCATCAGCGGCATGCCGACGATTTCGTCCTTGCTGCCGATGCTGAACATCTGCAGCCATGCGCGATTCACGCGGGTGACGATGCCCTCCTGCACGTAAGCGATCGCGCTGTTCGATCCTTCCATGTAGTCGTGCAGCTGCTTGCGGTAGGTCGTCGCCGACTGGAGCGTTACATTGAGGGCGCGCTCTACCCTGAAGGCGCGCAGTTCGCGTGTTACGACGGCCTGCAGTCGCTTGCGGTTGGCCAGCGACACGAGATCGCAGGCACCCTGGCTCATCGCATCGGCCATCGTCGCTTCATCGGTCTTCGCGTCGACGGCGAGCACCGGCACCTCGGGCTGGAAACCGTCGCGCTGCTTGCAGACCTGCCGGATTGTGTCCTGGTAATCGTCACAGTTCAGCAGGATCAACTCGAGCCGCCGCTCGGCAAGTACGCGGTCGAACAGTTGGTTCTGCTTGACCCAGTAGCAGTGGACCGGGTGTCCGGCATCGCGCAGGCTCTGATTGACGATTTCCACGTCGTCCTGTTTGCGGGACAGGACGGCGATCGAAATGCGCTGGTTCTCGGTCAATTCAGTCTTCCGGTGTAAGGTCGCGACTCGAGGTCACGGACATTCTGTCAAGAGAATAGAGTCTAGCGGAGTGCCCCAGACTAAACCCGGCAGCCGTCGCAAAACCGTGACTTGAATCTAATAACGGCGGGCGGCGACGATTTGCGGCGCCGGCTGGCCCACTCAGGCGGCGACTTTCCGAAGGCATGTTTCAAGCCGCCGGGCGAACGGTTAGAATGACGCGCCCTCCGGGGCTATTGACCATAATGCGCCGCAGCCCGACCGGCCAGCGGCACCACGGAAATCGGCACATGGCTTATTACAGCACCAGCGAATTTCGATCCGGGCTGCGCATCATCCTGGATGGCGACCCGTTCCTGATCGTCGAGAACGAATTCGTAAAGCCCGGCAAGGGCCAGGCTTTCAACCGGGTTCGGGTCAAGAACCTGAAGACGGGACGTACCGTCGACAAGACCTTCAAGTCCGGCGAGAGCGTCGAAGCAGCAGACGTCGTCGACGTCGCAATGCAGTATCTGTACTACGACGGCGAATTCTGGCATTTCATGACTCAGGATACTTTCGAGCAGTACGCGGCCGACGAGAACGTGGTCGGGGATGCGAAAGACTGGCTGAAAGAACAGGACGTCTGCCAGATCACCCTGTGGAACAACGTGCCGCTGGCGGTAATGCCGCCGAATTTCGTGGAACTCGAGATTGTCGAGACGGATCCTGGCATACGCGGCGACACGGCGACGGGTGGCGTCAAGCCGGCCAAGCTGTCCACCGGCGCGGTGGTCAGGGTGCCGCTGTTTATCGAGCAGGGCGAGGTGATTCGCGTCGACACTCGCAGCGGCGAGTACGTTTCGCGCGTCAAATAAAGCCGGGAGGCCTCGCGTCGCCCACGGTCAATGCGGCGCACAATGTCCGGCACAGGCGTTCGACTCCTGCCTGGTCCGCTGCGTCGAAGCGGGATGCGATCGGACTGTCGATATCGAGTACCCCGAGGAGTTGCCCGCCGGCACTGAGCGGTACGACGATCTCCGATCGTGAGGCCGGGTCGCAGACGATGTGCCCGTCGAACTCGTGTACGTCCGCGACGCGAAGCGTGCGGCCGCTGGCGGCGGCCGTGCCGCAGACCCCGTTGCCGAGCGGTATGCGCACGCAGGCCGGCTTGCCCTGGAACGGGCCGAGTACCAGCTCGTTGCCACGCAAAACGTAGACACCCAGCCAGTTGATCTCGGGCAGTGCGTCCCAGAGCAGCGCGACGAAATTCGCCGTGTTTGCGAGCGAGTCCTGTTCGCCCGCCAGCAGTGCCGCGAGCTGACTGTCGAGCAGCCGGTAATCGACCTTGGTGTGCATGTCCTTGTCCTTGATCAGGAAGTCGTCTCAAACGGGAAATGCGTGACGGACCGGATATCGTCCGCACCGCATGCCAGCATGACCAGGCGATCGAAGCCTATTGCGACGCCGGCGCAGGGTGGCAGCCCGGCCTCCAGCGCGGCCAGGAACGGCTGGTCCGGCGGCCGTGTTGCCAGGGATCGCTGCCGCCGCTCTGCCTGGTCTGCATCGATGCGCGCGCGCTGTTCGGCCGCATCGGCCAGTTCGACATAGCCGTTCGCGAGTTCCAGTTCGCCCGCATAGACCTCGAAGCGTTCCGCGACCTCCCGATCGGCGGGGCAGAGACGCGCGAGCGCGGCCTGGCTGGCGGGATAATGATGCAGCACCGTCAGCGTGCCCGGCTCAAATCCCGGGGCGACGCGGGTCGTCACGAGCAGGTCCAGCCACGCATTCCGGTCGTCGCCGAGCGAGGCGCGCAGTTGCCGGTCGGCGCCGGCCGCGGCCGCCAGCTCGTCGATCGTGGCGCTCGCCGGATCCGTCTCCGCGTAGCGCCTGACGGCGTCTCCATAGCTCGTGAATTCGACCTCGCCGGAAAACGAGCCGGTGACCGCTTTGATGAAGTCGACCGTCTCCTGCATCATGTCCCGAAGGCCGTATCCCAGCCGGTACCATTCGACCAGGGTGAACTCCGGCTGGTGGCGGCGGCCGCATTCGCCGTCGCGAAATACCTTGCCGATCGAATAGATGTCCGGGAAACCTGCGGCGAGCATGCGCTTCATGCAAAACTCGGGCGAGGTGTGCAGGTAATAAGGCCGCCCCGGGTCCAGGGCCAGCCGCGCCTCTACACTTTCTATATTGACGTCCGAGACCGCCGTCGCCGACAGGAGCGGCGTGTCGACCTCGAGCACGCCGCGATCCGAGAAGAACGTGCGGGCACTGTGCAGCATCGCGGCTCGGCGCCGGGCGATCTCCGGCCCGGCAACGGGTCGCCAGCGCAGGCTCGGGGGCATCGTGCTCAACGGCGTGCCGCGCGCGCCGTGCCGATGCGTTCGCCTACCCGGAGTTTCATACCGGTGACGAGCGCATCGCGCCAGTCGCAGGCTCCGCGGGGCAGGAGCACGATGACGGTCGACCCGAAGTTGAACCAGCCGAGCAGGCCGCCCTTCGAGACGTCGCGCGGCACCGAGGGATCGAGTCGCAGTAGCTCCACCATTCCGTCGCGGCGCGGCCGGAGCTCGCCGGTCCACGGCGTGGTGATGCTGCCGACGTGCAGCGCGCCGACCAGGATGACCGCCACCGGACCGAAGGCGGTGTCGAACGACAGCACCAGGCGTTCATTGCGGGCGAAGAGGCCGGGCAGCAGGCTGACCGTCGCGGAATTGACGCTGAACAGGTCGCCGGGTACGTAGCGCACCGAAAGGAGGCGGCCCGCCAGGGGCGCGTGCACGCGGTGGTAGTCGTACGGCGCCAGGTAGATCGTCGCAAAGGATCCGTCGACGTATGCCGCCGCATCGTCCAGGTCGGTCGCCAGCAGGTCGGCCAGGCTGTAGCGGTGGCCCTTTGCCTGCAGGAGTCGATCGTGCTCGATTCGGCCCGCCGCGCTGACGGTGCCATCGGCGGGAGCAACGACAGAGTCCGCCGATTCGTCGATCGGACGGGCTCCGTCCGCAAGTTCGCGCGTGAAGAAGTCATTGAACGACCGGTAGCCGTCCGGAACCGGGCGTGCGGCCTCGTCGATGTCTACCGGGTAAAGAGCGGTGAAACGGCGGATCATGAAATTCTTGATTCCCGTCGTCTCGATATGGCTCAGCCGGTACATAAGCCGGGTGGACAGGTATTTCGGCAGCAGGTGCTGCAGGACGAGGAAGGCATGAGCGGTGACAGTACGCATGAGGGTGCCCGTCAGTTGGAATCGCCGGCGTCGCGGCCCTGCAGCTCGACTTCGATGACGAGCAGCACGTTGCCGGATTTGCCGATATGCAGTTTGACGCGGCGTCCCGGGCCGGCCTCGCCGCGTGGTCCGATCAGCATGAGATGCTTGCCGTTTTCCGTCAGCATGACTTCGTCGCGCGGCGGGACCGTCAGGGCGGCCAGCCTGCGCATCCGGGCGGTGTCGTTCTGTATTTCCGTCTCGTGCAGCTCGACTCGCTCGAAGTCCGGGCTCTCGAAGAAGTCCAGCTCGATGACCTCGCCGCTGCGGTTCTCTATCGTCAGGTACGCAACCGCCATGGCAGAACCCGGCAGCGGGGCGAAGATCCGGGTATCCGTGGCGGACAGCGGCGGGGCGTCGCCGCCGTTGCATGCCGCGAGGACGAGGGCGGATACCAGGCACCAGGCGCGCGCCATCACTCCCTGCCCATTAACAGGCCGACATCGTGCGCGATCGCCGCGACGTCGTGGGGCGGGCCGAAGATCGCCTTCAGTTCCGCCTGCGGATTGACCAGCAGAACGGCGACCGTGTGGTCGACGGAATATCCCGAGTCGCCGACCGGGGCGCCCTTCGCATGGAAAATACCGAGCGAGCCGGTCAATACCGCGAGTTCGGCGGCGTTCCCGGTCAGCCCGTTAAACCCGTCCCCGAACGGGGCGAGATAAGCCCGGACGACGGCCGGCGTATCGCGCTCCGGGTCGACACTTATAAATATGATCTCGGGCAGGCGGGCCCCTGGATCGTCTTCGGCCAGCCGCTTCCGGGCCATTGCGAGCTGCCCCAGCGTGACCGGGCATACGTCGGGGCAGTTCGTGAAGCCGAAAAACATGAGGCTCCAGCGACCGGTGAACGCCGCGCGGCCAAAGGGCCGCCCCTCGGCGTCCAGAAGCTCGAACTCGGGCAGCGGCTTGCCTTCCGGCAGCACCGTGGCGCGCAGCGGCGCGACCGGCTTGATTCCGACCAGCCCCGAGGCCAGCCAGGCGATGGCGGCGCCGGCCAGCATGAGGGACGCAATGAGGCCGGCGCGTCCCGACCGGTAGATCGAACTGGTAGGATTCATAGCGGCGGCATTCTACCGCAGCGGGCAAGGTGATAGGTTCCGGGTTCCGCCGCCGCCGCAAGCGCAACCGCCCCGCCATCATGAATTCCACCGACAGACAGCACCCGCCGCCGACCGTACAGGACCTGATTCGCCGCATAGCCGGTCAATTCGAGGCGGCGGGGCTATGCTACGGGCACGGCACGGACAATGCGGTCGACGAAGCAGCGTACCTGGTGTTCGCGTGCCTTGGACTCGATCATGCGGTCGTACCGGCGGTGTACGCG
>Ga0224500_10000590_pt1 | contig 24253 bp, 16 predicted proteins | sample SF_Oct11_sed_USG_FD_168126 | JGI IMG/M metagenome (GOLD analysis project Ga0224500, IMG submission 168126) | Sediment microbial communities from San Francisco Bay, California, United States - SF_Oct11_sed_USGS_4_1 | ecosystem: Environmental > Aquatic > Marine > Sediment | place: USA: California... | reverse complement strand
AATGGACATTTTATAGGCATCAATTGCTCGTTGATAATCCTCCATACTTTGGTGTGCAAGGCCGAGGCTATAGTACACCTCATCTTTATCGTCTGCCAGCAGCAGCGCTTGTTCATAATTTTCTATCGCTTCTGCATGATTGCCTTGCAACGACAATATTGAACCTTTTGTAAGAAAGATTTCCGGGTCGTTTGGTTGCAGGGCATGTGCCTGGTCAAGCAAATCCAATGCTTGACCATATTCTTCTAGATTCGAAAGAATTTGTGCTTTTAGTGTGATTAGCTCTATAGAGAATGGATATTGGCTGATGGCCTGATTAACTGCGTGAAGAGCCTTGCTATGCTTACCCCGCATCATATAATGATCAATGATCTGCTCGTAGGCATCTAAATCAAAAAACTCTGCTTTCTTTTTCCGGAGGTGGTCTTCAAATCGTTTTATCAGCTCATTTCCTTCTTCTCTTTTACGATATTCTTTCGCCATGGACTAAAGGTTTTCCTAAAATAGCTAAATCTGAGGTAAAGCTAAGACCTTTCTGCCAATTTTCCAGATTTCATTTTTTCCGCATAATAGGCGCAGCATCTCTGCAAGGTTTTATCTATAGGCCGGAATTCAAAATTGAGCCTATTCTTGATTTTTTGGTTTTCGAAAATGAATTGACCCCCGGCAAGTCGTGCCGTTTCACGGGTAAGGCGCGGTTCCACGCCGGCGATCCTGGAACGCAAACCCTCGGCGAAAGCACCAATTCCTAATAGATTTTTGGTTAGCCTAATCGAGGGGCCTTTTTTATTGAATTCCTTTGCAACCCTATCAAAAAAATCTTTAAAGGATATTTTTCCGGCCGAAGCAATAAAGCGTTCACCCTCAATACCGGAATATAGTAGTGCATAGATTAGATCCGCTACATCAATTACATCAACATAATTAAGGGGCCCATCAAAATAGAACGGTTTTTGATCCCATACATATTTAAACAATTGGGCGCTGCTCAAGTTCCAATTAGCTTCGGCCAGGATCACCGAGGGGCTAATTATGACTGTGCTTATGCCTTCTTCCTGGCCACGAAATATTTCAAGTTCCGCCAGGTATTTTGCTTTTGCGTAAACGCTGTTCTGTGGAGTATCCACCCATTTGTTATTTTCCGCGACAGATTTATCCCCTTTTTGCCTACCGAGGGCTGCTACAGAACTTACATGTACCAGTCGCTGTATCCCCTGTGCAAGACAAGTATTTACGACATTGCGCGTACCCTGAACATTGATGTCTAATACTTGCGCTGCTCTTCTTGGGTTGAAGGAAACAGCAGCGGCAGTATGAATGACCTGGGTTACATCCTTAAATGCTTCGCTTAGATTCACCGTATCCAGAATATCGGCTTCGCACCAGGTTACCTTGTTATTGACGTCGTCTAACAACGAAACATCACTTCCTTCGCGTTTGATTGCTTTAAAAGTTTCGTTCTGCTGGATAAGTTTTCTTACCACAAAACTACCGAGTAGGCCGTTTGCACCAGTAACAGCGATCATGATTCCGGATTTATGAGTTCAAGAGGTAATGTCAAAGAGAATTATTAAGGAGGGGCAGAGAAAGCGCTTTTTGAAAGTATTTAAGTTGCTGTGCTTCTTCGACGAGTCTCACATGTTGCAGATGATGACAATCACTCCCAAGAAGATGCACCCAACCTTTGTCGATTAATTTGTGGGCAGTAGTCTGCACGATCTTCGAATAGAATCCCGTAATTGAACTGATATTCATTTGAAAAAGGACACCACGATCAATGAGATCTTCCGCTTTCTCCAAATTATTCTGCAGGTAGAGATAGCGTTCAGGGTGAGCCAATACGGGTTTATACCCCTTGGTGGTTGCAAGAAAGATGAACTCCTTCATATTGAAGGGCTCATTCAGAAAATTGGTCTCAAAAAGAAGAAAGTTCTTGCCAAACGTCAGCATTTCTTCGTTTTGCTCAACCATTTGATATACTTGTTCATCAAGGTAATATTCAGCAGCAGCCTCAATTTGCATGTCAATTTCCTGGTTCTCCAGATACATTCGGAGTTTGTCAAGTCTTGCCAGGATTTTTTTGGTTGTGTTTTTATAGGCATCGCTCATTACATGCGGGGTCGTAATGAGTTTTTTATACCCTAACTTTTTGAAATGCAGAATTACATCTTCAGATTCTTCATAGGACTGCACACCATCATCCAGCCTTGGCAGGAGATGAGAATGGATATCAATCTGCAAAGGATCGATAGTCTTAATCGGCTCTTTTTTTCTTACCCAATCTAGCACTATGCCTTAAAAATTTTGTTTAACCAATTATTTCTTCCTGGCTCTTCATAATAACCATAACCATAACTTTGTTCTCCTGTGTTCGGCAAAGCATTAAGGAGCGTTGTAATATTTGAGAATTTGTTAATGTTGATTATCCGTTGCAAGTTGTAAAGAAAATCTTTCTTTGAATAATTTGCCCGGAAAATATAGATGGAAATATCTGATCGTTTCATCGCCATAATTCCGTCGGTGACAAGCCCCACGGGGGGTGTGTCCAGTATGATGTAGTCGTAACTTTTCTTCAAATCTTCCAGTAGTCCTTCAAATTCTCCATTCATGAGTAGTTCAGAAGGATTTGGTGGGTGTGGACCCGAAGGTACATAGTGTAAATTTTCCAATGGCGTTTTCGTTATGCAGTTGGCCCACTTTTCTTTCCTTATCAAAATAGTGCTGATACCCTTTGTTTTATCTTCGATATCAGTTGGTGCGTTAGTTTTTGGTTTGCGCATGTCCAGGTCAAGTAGGATTACTTTCTTATTGGATAACGCCATTACGCCTCCAAGGTTCATAGCGATGAAAGATTTCCCCTCACCCGATACGGTAGAAGAGATGGCAATGACTTTCTTGGGTGTATGAACATTGAAATAATCGAGATTCGTGCGAAGTGTCCGAATGGCTTCCGAAACCATAGACTTGGGGTGGTCGATCACATGCAAACCAATTTCATTTAGGTAGCGGGATGATGGGACGATACCCAGCACCGGTACGCGTTCTAATTTCTCAATTTCCCCAAGGCTTGTTATTTTGTTGTTTATGAGATAAAGCGAGCCCAGTACGAAAAGCATGAGTACGATACTGGCAACAAACCCAACGCCGGCGATCATTAGTTTATTGGGTGAAATTGGCTTCGCAGGCACTGTCGCCGGGGATAGGATCTTGAAGTCCGGAATGCTGCCGGCCTGAGTAATCTCAAACTCCGATTTTGATTGCATGAGCGACAGGTAAAACTGCTCATATAACTTGTAGTAGCGCATGTTCTTTGAGTATTCTGTAGTTTTGTCCGGCAGGTTGACAAATTCATTTTCTAACCTGGCTCTCTGTTGATTTACGTCCTGAAGTTTTTTGAGTGATTCAGCTTTTTGCTCAGCTAACTGATTGTATGCGTTTAACTCGATCGTCTCAATTGCTTTTTGTTTTTCCCGATACGCAAAAGTTATTTCGTTGTATGAAAGCTTTAATTTTTCTTGCTCGAGATGAAGCTGCTCCAACAACGCGAGATTATTAGCCAGGGTAGGCGGGAGTACCTGTCTTTGTGATAGCGAAATAAAATAGTCCCCTGCCTTCAGACCGTCCATTAGTGAATTTATTTGACTGATTTTCTGTGTCAGATTGAACCGCTGGGAATCAATTAGATTGATCAATTCCACAGTATTCATTAGTTCTTCATCAAGGTTGTTGGTTCTGTTTTGAAGTGTAAAGTTTTCAAAATAGTGCTCATAGTTCTCCATGCTCTTTTCAATACTTAAGAGTTCATTTGAGATCCAATCAATCTTTTGCTTAGTTGCAAGATTCTTTTGCTCGTTACTGTATTGAAGATAAATGGTGTCAATCTTACTTAGTATTTCATGTGCCTTGAAAGGATTGTTGTCCTTGAAAGATATTCGGACGGTGTTGGCATTAAAATTCAATGGTTCTGCGGTAAGGTTTCCAAGCAGATAGTCGAGTAGAAATTCTTTACTGTTAATAACAAAGAAATATCCAATTTCATCGCCCTTCGTAAATTTATTGTTCTTCTGAAAAGAAAGTTCGAGACCATCAATTGTTATGCTGGAGTTGTAGGAGCCTTTGATTGGTTCTCCTTTGTTGCCACAAGTTAATATGAATTCATTTGGGCCGCTTTCGTCAAAATAAATAGGTGTGTTAAACAGATTTTGGTTTTGCGCCTTATACTTTACCGTAAAGGGTTGATTTTGATAAAGTTCATCATTTAGCACCCTGCCGATACTGTAATAGCTTACGTCTAACGATGAATAATCCAATAGGCGGCTTAAGAAGAGACGAGATTGAATGATCTCAATTTCTCCTGATATTAAATTTAGACTTTGATCCTCAATGGCGCTTTTGATCCCGAATTCAGATGCCTCTTGTTTAACATCCAACTTAAGTACCGAAGATGATTCATAAAGATTCTTAGTATACCGGACAGCCAGGTAAGCTATTAAATTCACGCTCAGAAAAATCGCGACAAGCCATACCCAATTGGATCGCAAAACAATTTTGAGCTTATTGAAATCAATACCCTCAGCTTGCAGCGATTGAACCTTAATGTGCCTGTCACTTTCCACAATTCTTTATTTAAATAAAACGATAACCAGGGTGGTTAAGCTTGTCAGTATGCTAAAGATAATACCGTAATCGCGCAAACCTTCGCTAACAGGTCTTCGTACCGGTTCTACGTAGACGATGTCTCCGGGCTCGATGGCGATATTGTTTTTCAGGTACCCCTCAATGGTACTCAGATCGGCCACAAACACATCGTCACCTCGCAGCACCCTTATGTTTTGTGCCTTGGCGTAGTTATTCAAACCTTTGGCGAGGGCTAATACTTCCACGAGGTGCATATTCTCATTTGCCAGTGGGATTACCTGCCCCTCTGTGGCGCCAAGTATGATAACGCGTTTGTTGATGTATCGGAGAATTACATACGGATCCCGATAGAAAGCCGAGTAGGATTTTTGAAGTATTTCCTCTGCTTGTCGAATTCCCAGGCCTTCAAGCCTAATTTCTCCAATCATCGGAAATTTCACAACCCCGTTTATATCAACAAGATACGTCTCAACGGGTTTTGAACTCAGATTCTGATTACCGATGTCCTGGCTAAGTTCCAGGTCAGGATCAATGATTCTCTCTCCTTTGTTTGTATAAACATCAATTTGCAGATAGTCATTTTTTTGAATGATGTAATTTCTTTCAGCGGCCTCAGCTTGTTGCTTCACGTTATATCCCTCAGGTACTTTAAACATGATATTCTGTTTGTAGCCACAGGAGACAAGCATTAGACCCAAGATAAGATAAGAGTAGTTACCAGAACGTAATTTTTTCAACGTATAGAGGATTGATTCGCTAGGGTAAAATTACTGATTTTCTTAACAACTCAGCCAGTGAGGGTAGGTGCAGATCCTTTTCAGATAAAATAGGATCTTTAACCTGCCAATCAATGTTCAGGTCTGGGTCATTCCAGACTATTCCTGCTTCAGCCTCACGGTTATAAGCGCAGGAGCATTTGTAGAAGAACAATGAGTCTTCAAGGGCAGCAAATCCGTGGGCAAATCCTTCTGGAATCATGAGCAATTTTCGATTTTCGCTGTTCAACAGGCAATAGTACACCTGTCCAAATGTTCTGGATTTCTGTCGCAGGTCGACAACAACGTCGAGTACTTTCCCCGAAATTACAGTAACGAGCTTTGCCTGCGAATGAGGGGCAAGCTGCATATGCAGCCCGCGGACTACGCCTTTTTTTGAAAAGGACTGATTTTCCTGTACGAACCGATAATTGATATTTTGCGCTCGATAAGATTCTTCTTTGTAGAATTCATAGAACCAGCCCCGGTCATCACTGAACACGGTAGGAATAATTTCAACCAACCCATCAAAACCGGTTGTTTTTATTTCCATAGATCAGGTCGGATTATGAGGCCTTTTTAAGGCTAGCCAAGGTTGATAGATACTTATTTATAACAACAGCTTCATCATATTCAGTCTCCATCTTTGTCCTTCCATTCCGCCCAAATGCTTTTAGTTTTTCGTCTTCCAGGCTGGCCATAACTGTCATTTTTTCAGCAAGGTCACCAGCATCTTTAAGCTTGCAGAGCAATCCGTTGAAATTGTTCTGCACCACATTGTTGCAACCAGCAACATCCGTAGCGATAATTGGTTTTCCGGAACTGGCAGCCTCCAGAAGCGTCCTTGGTGTACCCTCGCGGTATGACGGCAATACGATGCAATCTGCCTTCTCGATATATTCTCTTACATCATCCGTTACGCCCAAATATTCAATAGTCCCAGAATCGATCCATTCCTGGATTACCTTAATTTTTATACCTCGCGTGTGCTGTGGATCCATTGGGCCAAGAACTTGGAATTTAGCGTTCATACCCTTGGCTCTTAATTTCCGTACAGCTTCTATGAATTCGAGGACGCCCTTGTCTGTTATAAGTCTGGATATCAAAAGAAAGGTAAACTTATCGTTGCGCTTGAAGGTTGATGGTTGAAACCTCTTCAGATCTATCCCCGACCCGGGTAAAATATCAGCAGCGTCCGCCGGGACTAGTCTCCTGTCCAGGAAAAGCCTCAGGTCTTCAGGGTTTTGAAAATATATTTTGCTGGCGAATCGGAAGCTGATTTTATAAAGTGAAATGGCAATAAATGAGACGAAATTTCTTCTTAAAAACACTGTACCCAGCCCGCATACATTATTTACAACAGGAATTTTCAGCAGAGATGCGGCAATTGTTCCGTAAACATTGGGCTTGATTGTATAATGGAGAATAACATCAGGCTTAACCCTTTTGTAGATCATGAACAATTCAATGATAAGGGCGGAATCCTTTATGGGATTTGCGCCCCTACTATCCATCTTAACCCGGTGGTGAACACAACCTGCTTGGGTTAATAAATGCGTATAATCATCTTCCGGCGCGAGGGTATGAACTTCGTGCCCTTTTGCTAACAGGGCATGCACAAAATTCATCCTGAAATTGTGGATATTCCAAGAAGTGTTAACGACAATCGCAATTCTCATCTTATCCTGGGCTCTGATTATGAGAACTCCTCCGACCCCAAACTCGACAAGTGGTCGAAATATCAGGCTATCTTCAAGAATCTCTGGTTTAGATTTTTCAAAGATAAAGAAAGTAACTTTGTCAGAAAACTAAGTATCCAAATTATACTTTATGTTTGGATTGTTTAATAGAAATTAATGACTCCACAGGACAACAAGGCCGTATTGGTCGCATTGGGCAACGCGCAGCAAGCTGAAGTTACAAAGGAACACCTTGATGAATTGGCTTTTTTGGCAGAAACGGCTGGAATAAGATCAGTCATGCGATTCGTACAAAATCTGCCACACCCGGATTCCCGTACTTTCGTCGGGAAAGGTAAACTACTTGAAATTAAGGCATTTGTGAGGAGTGAACAGGTGGTACACGTAATTTTTGACGATGATCTTACCCCCTCGCAGTTAAAAAACCTGGAAAAGGAATTTAACACAAAAGAGAATGAAGATCACTATAAAGTCAGGGTATACGACAGAAGCCTATTGATTCTTGATATCTTTTTGTGGCGCGCACAGACAGCGCAGGCCAGAACGCAGGTTGAACTTGCCCGGAATCAGTATCTGCTTCCTCGTCTATCCCGACTTTGGACACACCTGGAACGGCAACGTGGCGGGACCGGTACGCGGGGTGGCGCTGGGGAGCGGGAAATAGAAACTGACAGAAGGAATATCCGCGACCAAATTAGCGTGCTCAAGGAAAAACTTGAAAAAATCGAGAAGCAAAAATATACGCAGCGCAAATCACGGGCAAATATCGTGCGCGTAGCATTGGTGGGCTATACCAACGTGGGAAAATCAACCTTGATGAACATACTTTCTGGATCTGGCGTACTTGCGGAAAACAAGCTCTTTGCCACTGTCGATGCGACAGTAAGGAAGGTTGCCTTTGGAAATGTACCATTTCTGCTATCCGATACTGTTGGGTTTATTCGCAAATTACCGCATCATTTGATAGAGTCCTTTAAGTCAACATTGGATGAGGTACGAGAGGCTGATATTCTTTTGCATGTCGTGGACTTCGCTCATCCTTTTCACGATAATCAAATAGAAGTTGTCACGAAGACATTACAGGAAATCGGCGCCGCCAATCTTCCAACAATTTTAGTTCTGAATAAAATAGACTTATATATCCAGCGAAACCCGGACGCAGATCTTGAAGAAATGATTGGATATTACCGTCAAATGGGTTTTGCACATGTGCTATTTATCTCAGCTACCGCAAATCAGAATATAACCGAACTTAAGCGCATAATCTTCGAAGAAGTGAAACAAAAGCATATTCAAATCTATCCAAACTTTTTCAAAGATGGATATGCGTTTTCTCCCTGGCCACAGGGATAATCCGATTTCAATTGAATCATCATTCCAGTCCAATCATCATAAAAGCACCCCAGTAAATAGGCTCTGGATATTCCACGCGAAGTTCCTTTTTAGCGTCGATGAAACTTTGTCGAAGATTATCGGAGTTCAACCATTTCTGATAAAACAAAAGCATTAGCTTTTGTGTTGCATCGTCGTCAACTTTGAACATGCTCATGATCAATACTTTTGCGCCTGCAACCAGGAAAGCTCGCTGCAATCCGTAGACGCCTTCTCCTGCTTCCAGGTCACCGAGCCCGGTTTCACAGGCACTTAATACTACAAGATCTGTTTTATCCAGATTCAGGCTCATGGCTTCGTAGGCGGTAAGAATACCATTCTCTACATTGTAGTTATAATCTGTCTTATCCATTAGGTCGCCGGCGCCGCGCAATAGCAAACCTGTACGCATGAGCGGGTTTTGGTTTATCGAAGCTTCGCTTTCCTGAAGTTCGTCCTGCAATGTGGATTGTACGGTTGGCTTATAAAATCCATGTGTTGCGATATGAAAAATCTTAGGGCTGTTCATGTCCTTGACATTTTCCTCTGAAGCAGACTTTTCAACATACTCTGTCGTTATCCATCCTTTTTGCTTCAGCATGAACTGAAGCTGATTTACTTCTTTCTCCGTCCCGGGCAAAGCTGCAACTGAATGATCTGCCGAGGCTTTGGCATAGAAGGTCGGATTTCCAAACATAGAAGCGGTGTTTTCCGATGCAGTTACTTTCGATTTTAACTTCTTCAAATACATATCTTTGGTATTGCTTACCAATACAATGTTCGCATTGTCGATCACGTATTTGCCATCGGGAGTGGGTATCGCTTCCAGGTTTATTTGATTGTATACGCCATCAGCGGAAAGATAAATTATTGAAGATTGTCCAATCCCCTCCGTGATAGGCTTCCAAAAAACATTGTAAGAGACCGGATCCGGGATTTTGCCAGTGATTGCATTTCTGTAGAATTTGAAGAATCGCGTCTCCATTCTCGTTCCGTCCGGAAGCATAATGACTTTTGGTCTGGAGAAATCATCTTTCAAATAAAGTGCTGCGTAAATAACGGAATCCGAAAAGTCATGCTGAAAGTAACGATAGCGGACCATTTCGATTGCCGTTTCGTTCGGACGCAGGGATTTCTTTACATCATTATAGGTGATGCGCTTATTTTCAAAACTCTGTCCAAAAAGTTCTGACTGCTGACTCAAGTCTTTTTCCAGACGTTCAACTTCCTGCTGAAGCTCGACAGGATCTATTTTGTTTTCTATAAGGTCAGACAGGCTCATAGAAAGTGCCAGCGTAAGCAACTCTTTCTTCTGAAGCCAGGTGTTGTATTGCGTCTTGAGTTTTTCATCCGTGCTGTTAAGGATTCGCTCTCTGATCTTTATTGAAGAGCTCAGCAGCAAAGCTTTCGTTAGTAACTGATAATTATAAATCTTGCCTGAAAGATCTCTGAAGTCGTCCAGGTTGCTGAACGCCAGCGTATTGTAGAATTCAAAATCACCTTTTATTGTGTTCCAGTACTTGGCCTTCTCGCGTTCGCTTAGCGCCGGGAAATATTGTTTGATAAAGTTTTCGTAATTCGTAAGGGACTCTTCAATCAATCGTTTGGACCGCTTGAAGTCCTTCTGCATATAGTATACTTTACTCAGTTTGGAGAGTACCTTAACATACTCTGGATGTGTGGTACTGAAAAACTTTTCGTACAGATCCTTTGATTGAATATAAAATTCTTCCGCCTTATTATAATTTTTCTGCTGGTAATACACATCGCCGGTCAGTGTGTATATGCTTGCAGTGTTAATGTTATTCTTTTTGCCCGCTTTTGCCCGCCAGATATTTTCTGCCTGGGTAAGTGAACTAAACGCAACATCAAATTTCTTTTCAGAAATGTATAATACGGCCATGTTCTTAAGAATTTCAGCATATTGTGGGTTATCCTTTCCGAGTTTCGCGGCAATGATATCCCGTGCTTCGAGCATAAGCGTTTCAACCTCCTTTCGATTATCACCATTGTAGAACTTTATCAAGGCAATCTGAGAAAGTGACTTGGCCACTTCAATATGATTTCTTCCGAATTGTTTTTCCTGACTGGCAATGGCTTTCGCAACATTTCTGCCAGCTTTGTCATAGTCCCCCAACGTGTAATAGATGTCACTCAGTAATTTTTGTGTTGGAGCAGTTTTTGTTGAAATGTCGCCATACGTATTAACGGCCATTTGGTTAGCACTGAGTGCGGTCCTTTCTGCTTCCGTATAGTCACCTTTGGCTAATAAAATCCGACCTTTGTTGATAGTAGGTTCAATCAGCCGAATTGAATTCTTGCCATAAAGGTTTTCGTACTCAGGTATCTGCGTATTCAAGAGCCTTTCTGCATCTGAATAGCGACCAAGCTGGATAAATAATGACGTCAATTCCTCTGCGGCAGACAGTTCATTCCCGATGACGACGTCGGATTTGCCTATCAGTTTCCGTGATCGATCTAAATTTGATTGGGCTTCATCAAACAGTCCTTTGATACCAAAAAGATTAGCCTCAGTCTCAATGGCGTGAACATAGTCGCCTATACGATCGTCATCTTTGCGAAATTCTTCCAGTATTTTGATGGACTTGGATACATTCAATTCCGCCTTTTCATATTGCCCTAACTTGATTTGAAGCTGTGCTATGCGATCAAGCTCAATTCCGTATTCGGGATCTGAATCACTAAATTTAGACCGGGCAACGTCGGAAGCAAAATCAAGCGTGGCAGATGCTAACGCATACTTGTCTGCAAATTCATAAAGTTTTGCCAAATGATTGAGTATAGACAAATGGTCCTTATGCCAGGGGCCAATTTCCTTTGCGACAACTTTTGTGTAACTCTCTTCAAAAATCTGTTGAGCTTCTTCAATCTTATTTGTGTAATCAAGATAGTAGCTTGCCAGCCTTACCTTCGCGAGGTGATATTCAGGCGACTGGTCCCCACAAAGTTCTTTTTTAATATCTGCTAATTGCGTAAGATAATTTTCGGCATTTATATAGCGTTTTCGTGTTTGTGATAGTTCGAATAAAAAATTAAGAATATGTTCTGTTGTCCTGTAGTTTTTGGGTAATGATTTTGAGTCAAGGATGTTCGTAGCCTCTTTTTCAAGATTCTTTGTCGCGTCATTTTCAAACCTGGCATCGAATTCAACTGCCTTGAGGTTGATTTTCAAAAGGCTTTCCTTCGGAAAATTACTGTCTATAACTTTTTCATACTCCTGTTTCGTGTTGATGTATCGCGCCCGATTGTCTTCGACAAGAAGCTGGTGCAAATAAGCAAGGTATATATCATTGGCCAGCGTATTCGTTGGATTTGTCCTCTTCTTCAGGCTGTTCAATATATTTTCGAACTCAAGCTCCTTTTCACGTTCTTCATTACCATTGTCAATCAACATCTTGGCATATAAATAGTTAGTTTGAACAAGCGCAAGACTTGTTTCACCCATGTAGCGAAGGTTTTTACGAATCCAGGTTTGTGCAGCCTTAAAAGCGGAATCAGCAGATAGCAAATTCCCTTTCATACTGTAAGCATTTGCAATGAGCGTGAGCACCTTTGCATAGTCGCTGTATCTTGTTGAAAGTTCATCTTCAGGCACGCGCAGTGTTTTAATTGTGCCGCCCGAGACCCTGACTTCCTTCTCTACGGCCCTTCCTGCAAAATAGGCGTCTGAACTTTTCAGGAGATCAATCGCCTCATTGCAAAATCCCTGTCCGGTCATTGCCTCCGCTTCAACCAGAATAATAAGGCCGTTTGTGTAACCTGTTAGTTCATTTGTGCGGGTGAGGAGTTCTTTTGCGTTTTTGAGGTACTCTCTACTTTTCCTGAAGTTGCCATACGTGTTGTAGATTTCTGCAACATCAATCATAGTGCCTGCATAACTCGCGCTATTCTCGCCGAATGTTTCGAGACTGATGGCGAGCGCACTGCCCAGCGTTTTGTCGAAGTCATCCAACATTCCGGAGGCCAGGTTGATCCTTGCCTCCCGCAAATAGAGCCCTGGCATATAGGTATTTTTCTGGCCCATTTTAGCGGTAATGGACTTCGTGGCTGCCTGAAGAGAACTCTTTGCCTTGATGAAGCTTCCCTCAGCATAATAGGTGTCTACCTTCCGCAACGCTTTATCAAATTTCTTATTTTGTGAGCGTGCAGCCTGGAAGACAACTAGATTCAAAACAATAAGCAAGGATAGCCTGTAGATCTTCATGATCGGGGATTTGAACTTTACCACTAATCTAATAAAATTCACTGGGAATTGGGGATACCACGAACTCTTGGCTTGTAGTAGAACCCCATTGGTTAACTTTTTGCCACTACCGCTCAAGAAGTTTAGATAAAATTTCTCTTGCAGCTGATGTTATTACGGTTCCCGGGCCAAACACAAAAGACACGCCTGACAGGAAGAGGAATTCAAAATCCTTTTCCGGTACAACGCCACCCACAATAACCATAATATCGGGACGACCAATTTTTCTCAGTGATTCAATTAATTCCGGAATCAGCGTCTTATGGCCACCTGCGAGACTGGAAGCGCCAACAATATGAACATCATTTTCAGCGGCTTGCATCGCCACTTCCTCAGGGGTTTGAAATAGTGGACCAATATCAACATCAAATCCTAAATCAGCAAAGCTTGTTGCGATCACCTTAGCCCCCCGATCATGTCCATCTTGTCCCATTTTAGCGACCAGCATTCTGGGCCTGCGTCCGTCAGATTCAGCAAAGCGGTCAGCAAGTTTCCTAACTTCGTCGAATTCAGTCTGATCTTTCATCTCCTTCGAATATACGCCTGAAATTGAATTGATGGTTGCTTTATACCGGCCAAATGTTTTTTCGATGGCGGTAGATATTTCGCCCAGGGTGGCGCGTTTGCGTGCGGCATCAATGGCAAGGGTAAGGAGATTTTCTTTTGTATCCAGCGCACCCTTGGTCAACCGCTGAAGAGCAATTTCCACTTCGTGACCGTTTCGCGCTGCCTTTAAATGCTTGAGGCGTTCAATTTGCTCTTCTCTAACGGTTGTGTTATCAACTTCAAGAATATCGAAGTCTGGTTTTTCCGTTATGGGAAACTTGTTCACACCCACGATGACGTCGCGTCCAGAATCTATTCTCGCTTGCTTTGCCGCTGCCGCTTGTTCAATGCGCATCTTAGGAACACCACTTTCTATGGCTTTTGTCATGCCACCCAGCTTTTCTACTTCCTCGATTAAAGTCCAGGCGCTTTCTACAAGTCTGGCGGTAAGCCACTCCACATAGTAGGATCCCCCCAACGGGTCAACCATGCGCGTCAATCCGATCTCTTTTTCTAAGTATAATTGTGTGTTTCGTGCAATGCGCGCAGAAAAATCAGTAGGCAATGCAATCGCCTCGTCCAACGAATTTGTATGCAGCGATTGTGTTCCACCAAGCACGGCTGCCAATGCTTCAATGGTTGTGCGTGTGACATTGTTGTATGGATCCTGGGCTGTAAGACTCCACCCTGAAGTTTGGCAATGCGTGCGGAGGGCCAACGACTTTGGATTTTTTGGATTGAATTGCCGCACGATCGCTGACCATAGCAATCGTGCAGCGCGCATCTTGGCGATCTCCATAAAAAAATTCATGCCGATACCCCAGAAGAAAGAAATTCGTGGCGCAAAGTCGTCAATTGCAATTCCCGCTTTAATACCTGTTCGGATATACTCCAGTCCGTCGGCTAAGGTATAGGCTAGTTCAAGATGTGCAGGAGCACCGGCTTCATGCATGTGATAACCACTGATGCTGATTGAGTTGAATCTTGGCATGTACCTCGACGTGTATTTGAAGATATCACCTACAATACGCATAGAGGGCTCCGGAGGGTATATATAGGTATTGCGCACCATGAATTCCTTGAGAATGTCGTTTTGGATTGTTCCACTCAATTGATCAGGCTTCACGCCTTGCTCTTCCGCAGCCACAATGTAGAAGGCCATTATGGGAATGACAGCGCCATTCATAGTCATGGAAACGGACATTGCATCGAGTGGAATTTGATCAAAAAGAATTTTCATGTCCAGCACGGAGTCAATAGCAACACCTGCTTTGCCGACATCCCCGGCTACCCGGGGGTGATCGGAGTCGTAACCGCGATGCGTTGCAAGATCAAAGGCAACAGATAGACCACGCTGACCTGCCGCAATATTTCTTCGATAAAACGCATTGGACTCCTGGGCGGTTGAAAAACCTGCGTATTGTCGAATGGTCCATGGTCTGGTAGAGTACATTGTTGCATAGGGGCCACGCAGGTAGGGGGGTATTCCTGCTGTAAAATCAAGTTGAACCAGATTGATGATGTCATCTAGGCCATAGGTTGTTTTGATTTCTATATTTTCCGGGCTTTTCCAATTCTCCGTCATCGAGCGTACAGTGGGGGCTGGCGGAGGAAAAGCATTAAAATTCAACGTAGAAAAATCAGGCTTCATGATGACTTCATTTTTAGCTGGAAAGCTTTCCATGCCGCTTGTGCAATTTTATCCACCATTGCATCCAAGGCATAGGCGCCTGCCACTGGATCGGCAACCTTGTTCAGGTGGGCTTCTTCCCGAAAGATGTTGGAAACATTCAGGGCTATGCGACTCATCATGACGTTGTTTTCATCTTCGGCCATAATGGTTATAGTATCACATCCGCCCAGGATAGCTGAAAGTGAGGCCGTTGTTCCGTTTAGCATATTGCTGTGCGGCTGGAGTCTTTCATCAATCCATCGCTCAGATCGGGCATGGATTTGAACATCCGATGGTACATAGGTTTTTATCCCAAAGGCAAGGGCAAATTGATACCACAATATCCTAATCGCTTTGAGTTTAGCGATGCCGACAAGAAAATCTGCTTCAATCGCAAACGATAGGCATATACTTCGCAAGGCAATTTCTTTGTCGATTCCCTGGTCAGTAAGCATATCCATCAGCAACGCAGCTTTCGTCAAGGCTTCAGAAATTTCGAGGACAGGAGAGGAAGATTCGATGTAAATACCGAGTGCATGAAACTTAAGTCCCCTGGGTAGCACCTGCAATTTGGTCATGATGTCGTCTGGGGTGTTTTCCCAAAACAAAGACCCAGTCAGTAACTTCGGATCATAATCTTTTCGTTGGATCAGCTCAGCCAGCGGAGTAACTATACTTGTTGCGGGGCTCACCAAAAAAGAAAGGTTGCAATATGGCCAGTCAATTCCTTCCAGTAACGTATTGACATCAACGGACTTAAGGTTGCGTAGGTCAAAAAAAAGTCCATCTACGCCTTGCACTAAATAACGGAGAGCTAATCCATTCGCTATTTTACAGTCAGAAACTGAAATTCTTGGTAAACTTTGCCAGGCGCGTGAACCCCCATTTGGGTTGATAGTGGGGGGAAGTTCATAATTCTTCACATATTCAGCGCTTTTAACATCATCTGCATCATAATATGGAAAAAATTCTAATCCATCCTTTGTTTTCCAGCCCAATGTTTCAAAAGGATTCTTTCCTTTAAGCTCCTGAGAAGCCTTGACTGCCCAATCTTCCTTGTTCGATTTTGGGAACAATTGCAGTAACAGGTCATGAATAGAGAACTTTGACATCAATTTTAATTTCAATTCAATTTTAATCAAGTTTTTTATCATGCCTTTGTGTTTTAAATTTTAAAATTTTACCATCATTTTTTTTTCTGAAAAATCAAGGACCTATTGACTTGTTTTCTTACACTCTTTTTTTACATCTTTGTCTCCCCTTTCCACTTAGAACCTAAATCCTACAGAACTGAAAGATTAATGGAAGTTAGCAGCGGCACCGTATGGAATGATTGTCTGGAAGTAATTCGCGAGAACGTCGGCGAAGAGAATTTTAATACATGGTTCAAGCCTATTTCACCCTTACGCGTTGATGGTGATGTGCTTACCATACAGGTTCCCTCTCAGTTCTTCTATGAATGGCTGGAGGATAACTATGTCCCTGTGCTAAAAAGGGCCATACACACGGTATTGGGGCCGACAGGCCGCCTTGAATATTCGGTTGTTGTCGATAGTGGTAATCAGCAGGCACCGGTTGTATCGGTAAACTATCCGGCAAATGGTGCAGGCAACAGGAGAAGTACCATGAATGGCATCTCAGACGAGTATTCCCCCTTTTCCTTTAAAGCGCTAAACCCGCAAACAGTTAATTCACGCCTTAATGCAGCCTATAGCTTTGATAATTTTGTAGAAGGGGACTGTAATCGGCTTGCGCGTTCGGCAGGTGTGGCAGTGGCAAAGAAGCCAGGTGTTACTTCATTTAATCCTTTAATGTTGTACGGTGGTGTTGGCGTAGGTAAAACACACCTGGTCCAGGCTATTGGCAATGAAATCAAAAACAACATGCCAAATAAAGTGGTTTTGTATGTTGATCAGAGCGATTTCACAAATCAATTTCTGAATGCATTGCAAAATCATAAGCTCCAGGATTTTCAAAGCTTTTATCAACAAGTTGATTTGCTGATTCTGGACGATGTTCAATTCCTCGCAGGACGCGAAAAAACACAGGAAATGTTTTTCCATATATTTAATCAATTGCATCAATCCGGAAAGCAGATCATCATGACCAGCGATTGCCCGCCACGGGATATGAAAGGTTTTCAGGAAAGATTGCTTTCGCGCTTTAAGTGGGGATTAACGGCAGATTTGCAGGAACCTGATTTTGAAACTAAACTGGCTATCATCAATCGTAAGATGCTTGCCGATGGGATTCAAATTCCAACTGAGGTTTCAGAATACCTTGCCTACAGCGTCGACACCAACCTCCGTGATATGGAAGGTGTGCTCAATTCATTGATCTTCCACGCGACCTTGCTGAAAAAGGAAATTGACCTTGAGCTTGCAAAAGAAGTACTAAAGAATATTATCAAGGAAATCCAGTCAGATGTAAGTGTTGATTTTATTCAGAAGACCGTGGCTGAATCTTTTAAAATTGACCTTGAAGTAATGAAGGGTAAGGTCAAAAAAAGAGAGATTGTGATCCCGCGACAGGTTGCTATGTATTTTTGTAAGCGATATACCCAATTGACACTTGCTTTAATCGGAGAAAATTTTGGTGGACGCGATCACAGTACGGTCATTCATGCGCTTGAATCTGTAGAAGACATGATGAAAACTGACCCCAATTTCAAAGCCACGGTAGATGACTTAGGCAAGAAGCTGAAATTGCGCGTATCCTAAGCGTTCGCTGGAAAAGCAAGTACTTATCTCCGTTTGGCCTACCTGACCACAAAAGGAATTTCGACTTGCTGCCTGGAACTGTTTATGCCGTAAAGCGCTCCGCGACCTCTATACTTCGCAAAGAATTCTATAACCTCTTCAGGATCTTTTACGCGCGCTCGGTTGATTGCGATGATGGTAAAATTCTCGGGCACCCCAATCTTCTTCAAAACACTATTCTCCTGGATCTTAAATACTTTTACACCATACTGTGTAGCTTCCAGTTGTGCGCCCAGCACCTCATTCTTGACAATTTTACGCGTAAGGATCTCTGTCGTACCATTCAGGTTAACGAGATCCAGACTTGCTGTTTTTGTAGCGTTGCCCCGAACGTAGGTAATCGTGATTTTATCGCCAGGGTAATGGTAACTTAATTCCTCCTCAAAGGCACTCTGTGAATTTATTACTTCATTGTTGATTCTTATAATAATATCTCCTGGCTTCAAGCCTGCTTCCATGGCAGGCCCATTCTTCTCCATGCTTTCAAGCAGAACGCCCACATAGTTTTGTGTTTTGGTATCCAGATCATACTTCTTTGCGTTTTCATAGTTATACTCAACAACGGCGCCACCGATAAAGCCTTGTTGCACGATGCCGTACTTCACTAAATCGTCAAAGACTTTTTTAACGATATCAACAGGTATCGCAAAAGCATAGCCCGTGTACGACCCTGTCCGACTGAGAATCGCTGAATTTATGCCAACGAGTTCACCGCTTCTGTTCACCAGCGCTCCACCCGAGTTTCCAGGGTTAATTGCAGCATCGGTTTGGATGAAAGATTCAATGGGAAATTTGTCCTCGAGGATGCCAATTCGTCTTCCTTTCGCACTCACAATTCCTGCTGTTACCGTAGAGGCGAGAGAAAATGGATTTCCAACTGCAATGACCCATTCGCCTACCTGAAGATTTTTTGAACTCCCAATGTCAATGGCCGGCAAACCGGTTTCTTTGATTTTGATAACAGCCAGGTCCGTGGCAGGGTTGGTACCGATTAATTCAGCAGGGTAATTGCGCTTGTTATAATTGACCTCTATGCGTTCTGCCGATTCGATGACGTGATTGTTTGTAATGATATACCCATCTGCTGTAAAAATTACCCCTGAGCCACTGCTTACCTGCGTCCGGCCTCCACCTGTAGCTTCCCCAAAAAACCAATCCCAGGTGGTATAGCTTGCGCCTCGGGAGATGCTATTAATGTAAACTACACTTTGCGTTGCTTTTGATGCAGCCTCGCTGAAGTCGACAGGAGCCACGCCAACAGGTATTGAAGATGTTGGCGGAGTGCTCGCCAAAGGCGTTTCGTTGTAGCTCACTGGATTGAATACAGCTTCTGTCTGAGGTCCTGCCAGCAATACGGGTTTGACAAAATAGTAGTAGAATGTAAAAGCACCGGCAAAACCGGCTACAAAACCCGCAATTACAATTTTTAATGTGTTTTTCATGAATGCTATCGTATTAACGCGTTAAACAGTAAACTGGATGAACGTGAAGGTCAATAAGTTTTAAATTATATCAAAAACATAGCCAGCCGCACGGAAGTTTATTGAAATCATACTAAAATGGACGCTTATTCTGATTTATGCAGAATAATTCAAGTAACAACCGGTGACGGGGCTTACTTGATCAACAGTCAATTTTGTTAGTTTTGCAGGATATGGGGTTACGATCACGTTTGGCAAAACCGTTTGCGGCTTACGTCGCTGCTCAAACCAAAAAATGGGCGACCAACCCTTTCCAGTATCAGGAAAAAGTGTTCGATTACTTACGTGAAGAAGGAAAATCTACCGCGTTTGGGCGCGACCATGATTTTGAATCCATAAACAATTACGAAGATTTTAAAAAGCAAGTACCTGTTCGCGATTACGAGCAGTTAAGACCCTATATTGAAAGAGTCTTGCATGGAGAACACAACGTGCTTTGGAAGGGTAAACCAAAATATTTTGCCAAGACTTCCGGCACAACCTCTGGGACAAAATATATCCCCATAACAAAGGAATCTGTTTCAAATCATTTCAATAGCGCTCGCGATGCTTCATTAAATTATATTCACGAAACTGGTAATGCCTCATTCCTGGATGGTGGATTAATATTTCTTTCGGGGAGTCCTGTACTGTCGGAAAAAGCGGGGATTAAAACAGGTAGGCTCTCTGGTATTGTGAATCACGAGATTCCGGCAATGCTGCGCACCAAGCAGAAACCAAGTTATGCCGTAAACTGTATTGAAGATTGGGAGGAGAAACTGGAGCGAATCGTAGACGAGACACTGCTGGCGGACATGCGCATGATTTCGGGCATTCCGCCATGGGTTCAAATGTATTTCGATCGAATACAACTGCGTACCGGGAAAAAGATCAAAGACGTTTTTCCTAATTTCTCGCTCTTCATTTATGGGGGTGTGAATTTTGAGCCGTACCGCGCCAAACTTATGGACTCCATCGGAAAGAAAATTGATTCAATTGAAACTTATCCTGCATCCGAGGGATTTATTGCCTACCAGGATTCACAGGTTGAATCCGGGTTACTGCTGTTGCTCAACACCGGGATATTTTTTGAATTTATTCCCGCGGCAGAATACTTTGACGCAAACCCAAGAAGAATCAACATTGAGGATATTGAAGTGGGGGAGAACTATGCGCTAATCATCAATAACAATGCGGGGCTTTGGGGTTACGCCATTGGTGATACGGTAAAGTTCATTTCCAAGGCCCCCTACAGACTGCTTATTACAGGAAGAATCAAACACTTTATTTCTGCATTTGGTGAGCATGTGATAGGAGAAGAGGTGGAGAAAGCCATGAAGTTTACAATGGAAAAATTTCCGGAAGTGGAGTTGGTAGAATTTACGGTAGCACCGCAGGTCACCCCTGAGGATGGATTGCCGTACCACGAGTGGTTCATTGAATTTGCAAACCCACCGCATGACCTCGTCCAATTCTCCCTTGAGTTGGATGAACAATTGCGAAAGTTGAATGTTTACTATGACGATCTGATCACAGGAAATATCTTGAGGACACTGTGTATCCGAAGTTTGCGCAGAAATGCCTTCATCGATTATATGAAATCACAAGGGAAGCTTGGCGGACAGAACAAGGTGCCACGCCTGTCAAATGATAGGAGCATAGCAAATATCCTCTCTGTGTTGCAGTAGGAAAACAAATTAATTATCCAGTATATTGACTGCTTTCAAGAAACGAATCGCCATTTTAGGATCAACCGGATCCATTGGTACGCAGGCCCTGGAGGTCGTCGCTGCGCATCCGGATAATTTTGAAGTGGAAGTACTTACCGCCCAAAACAACTTCGAGCTACTGGTTCAGCAAGCGCGGCGTTTTAAACCCAATGCAATTGTAATTGCAAATGAAGCGCACTACCCCTTTGTAAAAGCCCAGCTCGTAGCAGAACCCATAAAAGTATATGCCGGCACTAACGCTCTTGATGCCGTGGTACAGATGGATACTGTTGACCTTGTCCTTACAGCATTGGTGGGTTATTCCGGGTTGAAGCCCACTATGACGGCCATTCAGGCGGGGAAGACCATCGCGCTGGCCAATAAGGAAACGCTTGTTATAGCCGGCGAATTGATCACTAGGCTTGCACGTGAAAAGGGTGTAAACATTTATCCCGTTGATTCCGAACACTCAGCTATTTTTCAATGTATTGTGGGTGAATTCCACAACAAAGTGGAAAAAATAATTCTGACGGCCTCCGGGGGCCCCTTTCGAGGAAAGAAGCGTAGTGATCTGAAACTTATTACCAAAGCCGAGGCGCTTAAGCATCCAAACTGGACGATGGGTGCCAAAGTAACCATTGATTCAGCGTCTCTGATGAACAAAGGGCTGGAGGTGATTGAAGCAAAATGGTTGTTTGGCCTCAGCGCCGAGCAGGTTGAAGTCGTGATCCATCCACAATCCATCATTCACTCGATGGTTCAGTTTGAAGACAGCTCCATAAAAGCACAACTTGGACTTCCCGACATGCGTTTACCCATTCAATTTGCAATGTCATATCCAGAGCGTTTGAAATCGGACTTTCCACGTTTTGACTTTGCCAACTATCCTGCGCTGACCTTTGAAAAACCCGATACGGAAACTTTTCGTAATCTTGCGCTGGCATTTGAGGCCATAAACAGGGCTGGAAACATGCCTTGTGTCCTGAATGCAGCAAATGAAGTGGCTGTGGCCGAGTTTTTGAAGGATAGGATTGGCTTCCTCGAAATGTCGGATATAGTGGAGGAATGCCTTGAAAAAATGGACTATGTCAGGAATCCGGGGTACGAAGACTTCGTAAATACTGACAAAGAGACACGGATTAAGGCTTTTGAACTTGTTAACCGTTGATTTGAGTTATGATTAGAAGCATGCATACAGAAAAGTTGAAAATGGATCTGGCTATGCATTATACATGTTAAACTAAGAGAATAAATAATGGATTGGATGATAATGTTGGCTCAGCTATTACTGAGTTTGTCCTTTTTGGTCGCAGTTCACGAAATGGGCCATTTGCTGGCGGCGAAATATTTTGGAATGCGTGTTGAGCAGTTCTCCATAGGGTTTCCACCAAAGATTTGGTCTTTTACCAAAGGCGAGACGGAATATGCGTTAAGTGCGATTCCCCTGGGTGGATATGTCAAAATTTCAGGAATGATTGATGAATCTTTGGATACGGAGGCCATGAAGCTTCCCCCTCAACCCTATGAATTTCGGGCGAAACCGGCGTGGCAACGTCTTGTTGTAATGCTAGGTGGCATCATTGTAAATGTGGTTGTTGGTGTAATGATTTTTATTGGTATCACCTACACCTACGGTGACACTTACATTCTAAAAGATGTTATTAATAAAAACGGGGGCTTCTATGTAGGTCCGGTGGGCGAAAGCATCGGTCTGAAAACGGGAGATAAAATTGTAAAGATCAATGGGGAGAATTTTGACTACCTCCAGGATATCGTCAACCCTGAGACATTGTTGAGCACGGATGGATATTATACGGTTGATCGCGACGGTCAATTGATAGACATTGCCATTCCGGCAGATTTCATTCAAAAATTCAATAAGAAGAGCAGCGCAGGTAATTTCTTGTGGATGCGGTTATCACCTGTAATTGCCGAAGTTGCCAAGGGTTCTTTTGCAGAAAAAGTTGGTTTGCGGACGGGTGACAAGTTTCTCGAAGTAAATGGTATTCCTGTTACGTATAACGATGAGGTTGTATCCATTTACAAAGCATCAAATCTGGATTCCATCACTTTTAATATTTTGCGCGGCAATGAAACCCTTTCTTTTCATGAATATTTCAAGGGTGAAACCAGCATCGGCTTCTATCCTAATGCGGTGCCTTCTCAGGAATTTTTGAAGAACGCGGAGCAGAAAATAACATACGGCTTTTTTGAATCAATACCCAAAGGAACCGGGCGTGCCTTTTCAACCCTTGCGGTTCAGGTTAAGGCTTTTGGAAGGGTCGTGACGGGTGCGCTATCCCCGAAAGAATCGTTGTCCGGCCCCATCGGAATCATGCAGGCTTTTGGAGGTGAATGGGACTGGTCCAGGTTCTGGTCGCTAACAGGTGTGCTCTCCCTGGTATTGGCTTTTATGAATTTACTGCCCATCCCCGCATTGGACGGTGGGCATGTGATGTTCCTGAGCTATGAAATAGTTTCCAGGAGAAAACCTACTGATAAGTTTCTGGAAACTGCACAGAAGGTAGGCATGGTATTCTTGCTTGCCTTGATGGTGTTTATTTTCGCCAACGATATCATTAAGTTATTCTGATAGAAAAGTTATTTGTAAAAAAGGCTGTTTTCATCGAAGACGGCCTTTTTTTGGTATTAAGGCCAAGTGAATATTCGGCACAGCTTGGATTTGCCATTTGTGTATTTAAATTCGCTTTACAATGTTTCAAGCGGGAGTAGCTCAGTTGGTAGAGCATCAGCTTCCCAAGCTGAGGGTCGCGAGTTCGAGCCTCGTTTCCCGCTCGTTGATATTCAAGCAGTTACTTACAAATTGCTAGAATTTATTTTCAGTTGCTAAGACCTTGGTAACACATCTTTAGCCATATTGCCGAATTAGATTAAAGTTGTGCAGGGGAGCAGCGATGCGAAGTTGCACCATGTGAACCTAGCCCTTATCAGGCATTCAACTGCTCAGCCAGTAACTTCGCCTGCTCTATCACAGTCTCCGTTGCCTTCACCTCCATATCTGGATTTTATTCACAGCGATGCGCATTTAATCAAATCAACTCATGGATTTGGTCGAAAAATTATTAAGATGGTCACGACAATGCCCAATTATGCTAACCTGCATCGCGATTGTCAATATTAACAACAGGTTCTTCATTCAACAGTACTGATACCGGCTCTGAAATCATCAACAACACTTTTGTGTTTTTTAATGGCCTCGGATAGTGTCTTCCTTTTTAGTTCAACGTAATTCGTTTTCATGTGTCAATTACTTAATGGGTACTTCCAAGATAAACCATTTTTCGAGCGGGTCATCAAGGCCAAAATTATTGCAGTCAAGTGGGTTAGCATCCCGAAGTTCTTTGCTGATAATAAAATC
>Ga0224500_10000587_pt1 | contig 24316 bp, 25 predicted proteins | sample SF_Oct11_sed_USG_FD_168126 | JGI IMG/M metagenome (GOLD analysis project Ga0224500, IMG submission 168126) | Sediment microbial communities from San Francisco Bay, California, United States - SF_Oct11_sed_USGS_4_1 | ecosystem: Environmental > Aquatic > Marine > Sediment | place: USA: California... | reverse complement strand
CGAGGTCGCGGCACACCTGCAGCGTTCGCCCTTCCCGGCGCGAGTCCAGCACCGTGAGGATATCGCTCGGGAGATCGAGATCGAAGGCGAGCTCCGGGATATCGACCACCGCCGTCGGCAGGCCTGTCTCCGTCGCCGTCTGCAGGTGCCGGCGGTAGGAGTCGTGACCGAAGTGGGCCTCGATCGCGGTGGGTGGACGGCGGATCAACAGGTTCGTGCCTCCCTCATCGGAAGAGGGCGCCACGACGACGGCGCCGAGTGTGCGCAGAGCACTCGTCAGTGCCGCGTGGGTCACGAGCGGCGTATCGGGAAGGAGCACGGCCAGGGCGTCGACGAGGCGGCCCTCCGCCTCCTCCTCGATCTGGAGGATCGCGTTCGCGAGCGGGGGCCGCGCTTCCTCGATCGCATGGGCGTCGCGCGCCATCGCGATCTCGATCACGGCCTCGTCGGGTGAGATCACCCACGTGTCCCACCCGGTCAGAGCCTGGGTAACGTCGAGCACATCTTCGAGCATCGCGAGCGTGAGGGCGCCGCGCTCGAGGGGGGTGAGCAGCGGGTCGAGCCGCCCCTTCGCCTCGGACAGCGACTTCACGGGAAGGGCGATCACGCGCACGGCTCGAAGACTAGCGGCTGCCGGAGAGCTCGCCCGCTTCGGTCGCCGCGATAGGCTCTCGGCCTGCCGGAGGACACCCCATCAGGAGGGACCGCTCATCGTGTCGACCATCGCCATGGAACTCGCACCGTCCCGTTCCGATGCCGCCGCCCGCGTCGCGTTCCACGTCGCGTGCGCCGTCGCCGGGAGCCTGCTGGTCGCAGCGCTCGCCCAGATCTCGTTCACGCTCCCGTTCACCCCCGTGCCGATCACCGGCCAGACGCTCGGCGTGCTCCTGGTCGGCGCCGCGTACGGGCCGGGGCTCGGGGCAACGACCCTCGGCCTGTACCTCGTGTGGGCCGTCGTCGGCCTGCCCGTGCTGGCCCCGGAGGCGGACGGTTCGCATCGCAGCGGCATCGAGGTGCTCCAGCTCGCCTCTGCGACCGGAGGGTACCTCTGGGGGTTCGTCGTCGCCGCTGCGATCACCGGGTGGCTCGCGACGCGAGGGTGGGACCGGTCGATGCGGTCGTCGATCTCGGCGATGCTGCTGGGGTCGATCGTGATCTACGCCTTCGGTGTGCCCTGGCTGATGGCGGCGCTCGACGTACCGCTGCAGCAAGGGCTCGAATTCGGTCTGTACCCGTTCGTGATCGGCGACACCCTGAAGCTGCTGGCCGCTGCAGGGTTGCTGCCGGTCGCCTGGACCGCGATACGGCGCCTGCGTCCCGGCGGGGAGGACTGACGCTGGCCGAACCCTGGTACCACGTCGCGAAGGCCGTCGCGATCCCTCCCGTGCGGGGGTGGTTCCGGCTGAGCTACGAGGGGCTCGAGCACATCCCCGCGTCCGGCCCGGCCATCGTGGCGTGCAACCACCTGTCCTACCTCGACCCGCTCACGAACGCGTCGGCGGTGATGAAGGCGGGCCGCCGACCGCGATTCCTCGCCAAGGACGAGTTGTTCCGCATCCCTGTGGTGGGATGGGCCTTCGAGGGCGCCAAGCAGATCCGCGTGGTCCGCGGCTCCGGCGATGCGACCACGGCGCTGCGAGCGGCGGAGCGGGCGATCGCCGACGGCGAGGTCGTGGTGATCTACCCCGAGGGCACGGTGACGACCCGGCCCGACCACCTACCGATGCGAGGCAAGACCGGGGTCGTCCGGCTGTCCCTTGCGACCGGCGTGCCGATCACGCCGCTCGCCAGCTGGGGGTCGCAGGCGGTCTGGCAGAAGTCGGGGAAGGGAAGCCTGAGGTTCGGACGCCCCGTCTGGACCCGAGTCGGTGCTCCCATCGACCTTGAGGGCCGATCTGGTTCCACCGCCGACGCCGAGGAGATCCGGGCGATGACCGCCGAGCTCATCGCGACGCTGACCGCCATGGTCGAGGAGCTGCGGGCAACCTACCCGCGCCGCTGGACCGACGGCGGGTAGGCTCGGACGGTCATGACCGGCGAGCGGGGATTCTCGACCAGAGCGGTGCATGGGGCCACGCCGGCCATCGAGCAGGAAACGCCGAGCGTCCCCCTCTATCAGACCTCGACGTTCAGATTCCCGAACTCGGAGGCGTACGCGGAGACGATCTCGTTCCGCGCACCGGGCTACACCTACACGCGAGGCTACGGGAACCCGACCGTGGCGGCGTTCGAGCGACAGATGGCGGCGCTCGAGGGAACCGAGACCGCGTTCGGCTTCGCCTCGGGCATGGCGGGCATCCATACCGTGCTCACCGCCCACGCAGGGGCGGGCGACCGCGTGGTGATGAGCACCGAGCTCTACGGAGGGACCTTCGGGCTGGCGACGACGGTGCTCCCGCGCAACGGCGTGAGCGTGACATTCGTCGACCCGCACGACCTCGACGCCGTGCGCGCGGCGCTGCCGGGAGCATCGCTGTTCCATGTGGAGACGATCGCGAATCCGAACGCGAGTGTCGCCGATCTCGAGGCGCTCGGCGCGGCCTGCCGCGAAGCCGGTGTGCCGGCCTCGGTCGACAACACGTTCGCCTCTCCCTACCTCTGCGCTCCGGCCACGTACGGGTTCGACTACGTGTGCCACTCGGCCACGAAGTACGTGGGAGGGCATCACGATCTGATCGCCGGCGTCGTGTGCACGGCCGAGGACGGCAGAGCGAGGCTTCGTGACGTCGCGATCGAGACCGGCGGAACGATGGCGCCGTTCGAGGCGTGGCTCTGCCTGCGGGGACTCATGACGCTCTCGCTGCGCATGGAGCGGCACTCCGCGAACGCGATGGCGCTCGCCGGCATGCTCGAAGGTCACGACAAGATCGAGCGGGTGAGCTACCCGGGCCTCGCCTCGCACCCCCAGCACGGCATCGCGGTCCGCCAGTTCGTGCGAGGGCACGGCGGCATGATCGCGCTGGAGGTCGCCGGAGGTGTCGAGGGCGGCCGGCGGTTCTGCGACGCACTCGAGCTTGCATGGGTTGCCACCAGCCTCGGCGGTACCCACACGCTCGTGGGGCATGCCGCGTCGACGACCCATCGCCAGATGGATCCCGTGGCTCGTCGAAACGCAGGCATCGCAGACGGGCTCGTGCGCATGAGCGTCGGCATCGAGGATCTCGACGACATCGTCGACGACGTCGAGCAGGCCCTGGAGAAGGTGTGACCGGGCGTCGGCGCATCGTGGTGCTGTTCGGTGGAAGGTCTGCCGAACACGAGATCAGCTGCATCTCTGCCCGCTCGGTGATGGATTCCCTCGACCCCGACCGGTTCGAGGTGGTGCCGGTCGGTATCACGAAGGAAGGCGCCTGGCATCTCATGCCGGGTCCGCCCGCGCTGCCGTCGGAAACCGGTCGCATGCCGGAGGTCGCCCCCGGGGCGGCTGCCCGCACCGGGGTCGCACTCGCGGGGGAGGGCTCCCCGCGGGAGCTTGTGGCCGCCGACGGAACCCGCGCGCGGATCGACGTCGTGCTGCCGGTGCTGCACGGTCCGATGGGCGAAGACGGCGCGGTGCAAGGCATGTTCGAACTCGCCGATGTGCCCTACGTGGGGGCCGGGGTGCTCGGGTCGGCGATCGGCATGGACAAGGCGATCCAGAAGGTGTTGTTCACGGCGGCCGGACTGCCGGTGGGACCCTGGGAGGTGGTTCGCGAGCCGGCGTGGCTCGAGGACCCTGAAGGGGTATCGGCGAGGATCGCGGCGCTCGGATATCCGGTGTTCACCAAACCCGCGACCCTCGGTTCGTCGGTCGGCATCTCGAAGGTGCACGACGCCACCGAGCTCGACACCGCGATCGGCGAAGCGTTCCGGTTCGCGCGCAAGGCGGTCGTGGAACATGGGTTCGAAGGGGTCCGCGAGATCGAGTGCGCGGTGCTCGGCAACGACGACCCCGTTGCCTCGGTCTGCGGCGAGATCGTGCCGACCGGCCACGAGTTCTACGACTACGCGTCGAAGTACCTCGACGACGAAGGGGCCCGGCTCGAGATCCCGGCCGATCTCGGTTCGGACGTGCAAGCTCGCGTGCAGCGCATGGCGGTCACCGCGTTCCGGGCCGTCGAGTGCTCGGGCATGGCGCGGGTGGACTTCTTCCTTCGCGGCGACGAACTGTTCGTCAACGAGATCAACACGATCCCGGGATTCACCTCGATCAGCATGTACCCCAAGCTCTGGGAAGCGAGCGGGCTCGCCTACGCTGACCTGATCGAGCGGTTGATCGAACTCGCGATCGAGCGCCACGACGCCGAGCGCGGCAAGCAGACGATCGCGCCCGAACTCGAAGCTCCGTCTTCCGGCTGACCGGGCCCGCCTCTAGAGGTGCACGACAGGGCACGTCAAGGTTCGCGTGATGCCCTCGACCGCTTGGATACGGGCGACGACCAGCTTCCCGAGCTCGTCGACGGTCTTCGCCTCGGCGCGCACGATCACGTCGTAGGGGCCGGTGACGTCTTCGGCCTCGGCGACCCCCGTGATCCCTCGAACCGCGTCGGCGACCGACGCTGCCTTCCCTACCTCGGTCTGGATCAGGATGTACGCGTGAACCACGGGTGCTCCCTCCGCTCGTTCGGGAGGCTGATGCTAGCCGTGGACGAGCGCCCCGTGCAACGCGCATGCTTCATGCGTGTTCACCGATCGCGTCGATGCAGGCCACCGACTTGGGACCGAGCTCGCCCGCACGCTCGAGCCGCCGATCGTCGTGCTCGGTGTCGCGCGTGGCGGTGTGATCGTCGCCGGCGAGGTGGCTCGGGCCCTGGGGGCACCGCTCGACGTGGTGATCCCGAGGAAGCTCGGCGCTCCGGGCAATCCCGAGTTGGGCATCGGCGCCGTGGCTCCGGGCGTGCAGGTCATCGATCGTTCCGCGGCTCGGATGGTCGGTGCCGACGAGGCCTACCTCGAGGCCGAGGTCGGACGGCAGGAAGCCGAGATCGAGCGACGCACGGCCCTCTACAGAGACGGGAGACCCCCGGTGAACCTCACGGGGGTCACCGCCGTCGTGGTCGACGACGGAGTCGCGACCGGGGTGACGGCCGTCGCCGCACTCCGGTGGGCACGGGCGCGGGGGGCCGCGCAGGTCGTGTTCGCGGCGCCTGTCGGCCCGGCCGGGGTCGAGCGGCGCTTGGCATCCGAGTGCGACCGATGCGTCGTCTCCGAGACGCCCCGCCACCTGCGCGCCGTCGGACAGTGGTACGAGCGGTTCACCCAGACCACCGACGAGGAAGTTCGTGCCGCGTTGAGGAGCACAGGGGAGGACCGATGAAGGCCGTCGAGATCGCCGGTGCGGTCGTCTTCGCCGGGCTCGCGGTGCGCTCCCTGGTGCACTGGGTCCGAACGCCGTACGAGAGCAGCAAGGCATCGGACCTCGCGCTCTACGCGCTCTTCGTCACCGGCCGCGTCGGCATGTGGGTCGTGTTGACCACGGCCTTCGTGCTCTACGCGCTCACCGATACGCAAGGTCGCGCGTTCATCGACGACGCTCGTCAGTTCCAGTGGTTGTACATGGTGTTCCTCGCGCTCGGGGCGTTGCAGTTCGTGGCCGCGTTCTTCCTCGGGCAGCGAGCCAAAGGACGCTGAACGTGGTTGGCCGGGCGGCTGCTCACCCCGACGATGCGATCGTGTCGGGGCGGAGGTCGACCCGGCGCAGCAGCTGGGCGTTCAACGCGACCACGATGGTCGACAGGCTCATGAGCGCTGCGGCCAGGGCGGGCGGCAACACGATGCCGGCCCAGGCGAAGGCGCCGGCTGCGAGGGGGATCGCCGCCACGTTGTAGCCGGTGGCCCAGGCGAGGTTCTGCTGCATCTTGCGGTAGCTGGCGGCCGAGAGCCGGCGCACCGAGACCACCCCGCGCGGGTCGTCGCTCGCGAGCACGACCCCGGCCGATTCGATGGCCACGTCGGTGCCAGCGCCGATCGCGATGCCGACATCCGCTCGGGCAAGCGCAGGGGCGTCGTTCACGCCGTCGCCGACCATCGCGACCCGGAGTCCCCGCGCCTGCAGCTCGGCGACCTTCGAGTCCTTCTGTTCGGGCAGCACCTCGGCCATCACTTCGTCGACCCCGAGCTCTCCGGCCACGGCGTCGGCGACCTGCTGCGCATCGCCGGTGATCATGACGACGCGCACGCCCAGGTCGTGGAGGGCCTCGACGGCTCGTCGTGACTGCGGGCGCACGGCGTCTTCGAGCGCAAGCGCGCCGGCGACTCGGCCGTCGTCGACCACCGTGAGCACCGTCGCGCCGCGATCGCGCCAAGCCTCGATCTTGGGCTCGAGCCCGGACGGCAACTCGAGCCCGCGTTCGTCGAGCAATGCGGGGCCGCCGACCGAAACGATGCGCCCGCCGACCTCGGCTTCGACGCCCCGGCCCGCGATCGACCGGAACCCGGTCGCCGAGGGGATCGCGCCTCTGTGCTCGGCGGCGGCAACGATCGCTCGAGCGAGCGGGTGCTCACTGTCGGCCTCGACCGCGGCCGCCACGCGGAGCAGGGCGTCGTCGTCACCATCGAGTGCCACCGCGCCGTGCACGGTGGGGCGGCCCTCGGTGAGGGTGCCGGTCTTGTCGAACAGCACCGCGTCGACCGTGCGCATGCGTTCCAGGGCGATGCGGTCCTTCACGAGGATGCCGTTGCGAGCCGACATCGCGGTGGACAGTGCGATCACGAGCGGGATCGCCAGGCCCAGGGCGTGGGGGCATGCGATCACGAGCACGGTCACGGCGCGCTCGAGCGCTTGATCCGTATCGCCCAGCGCGAGCCAGGCGGCGAACGTCACGATGCCCGCCGTCAGCGCGGCATAGAACAACACCGCTGCGGCTCGGTCGGCGAGCGCCTGTGCCCGAGATCGTGACGCCTGAGCGTCGGCCACCAGCCGACGGATGCCCGCGAGGGCCGTGTCGTCGCCGACCGCGTCGACGCGGACCCGCACCGACGAGTCGGCGGCCACCGTGCCCGCGACGACTCGTTCGCCCACGTCGCGAGGCGCGGCACGAGACTCGCCCGTGATCATGGACTCGTCGAACTCGGCCCGGCCCGTCTCGATCGTACCGTCGGCGGGTACCCGGCCTCCGGGTCGCACCAACACCAGATCGCCGGGCTGCAGATCCGAGATGGCCACTTCCTCCGTGTCCGCGCCCTCGACGCGTTCGGCGATGTCTGGCAGGAGCGCGGCGAGTGCGTCGAGGGCGCTCGAAGCTTGCCCGATCGCCTTCATCTCCTGCCAGTGCCCGAGCAACATCACGTCGATCAGGAGCACGAGTTCCCACCAGAAGTCGAGGTCGAGCAGATCGGCCTGACTGGCGAGGCTCGATGCGAACGCGACCGTGATCGCGAGGGAGATCAACAGCATCATGCCCGGCGCGCGGTCACGCAGCTCGTTCCACCCTCCCTTGAGGAACGGCGACCCGCCGTAGACGAACACCGCGGTGCCGAACACCATCGGGATCCACCGGTCGCCGGGCACGTTCGGGGCCGTGTAGCCCAGCAGGTCTTGGAGCATCGCCGACCACATCAACACCGGAACGCTGAGCAGCAGGCTCAGCCAGAACCGGTCGCGGAACATGGCGACGCTGTGGCCCTCGTGCTTGTCGTGGGCGGCGTGCTCGTCGTGGCTCTGTGGGGTCACCGCCGCGGTGTCGGTCGCCTGCGGATGATCGTGGGTCTGCATGCCGTGCTCCTTCCCGAGGGTCGCGAATGGCATGCGGGATGTATATACCCCTAGGGGGTATCCGTCAAATGAGCTCCGCTCGATGGCCTTCTCACACGCGAAAGCCCGGGTGGGGTACCCGGGCTCGGGGTGTGTCTCGCGTGGACGTGAGGCTCAGCCGACGGCCTTGATGATCTCCTCGCTCAGCTCGGTGAACTGTTGCAGATGGGCGACCCGTTCGGTCTTCAGCCGCTCGACGATCTGCGCGTAGTCGTCGCCGCGCCCCTGGCGTTCGTACAGCGTGCGGGGCCGCAGCCTCTCCTCGTCGTCGAGGTCGGGCACCGACGTCGCAACCTGGTAGCCGAAGTCGGGGTCCTCGTCGAACTCGATCGTCTGCTCCGCGATGCCCTTCACGCATGCCGACGTGTCGGGGATGCGCAGCTTCTTGGACCGATCGTCGCCGTCCTTGCCGCCGACCCGGCCGGTGTTCAGCAGGTAGGTCTCGATCGGGTGGGTGGCGAGCAACTCGAGGAGGCGGTTCCCCTGCAGCCCGTGGGGCAGCGGGAAGAACGGGTTCGTGCCCGGTACGCGAAGGAACTTGCCCTCTTCGGCGGCGCCACCGGCGGCGGTGCCGGTCGTCTCTCCCAGCATGAAGAACGCCGCCGCCTGCTCGAGGTCGAGCTTCGAGACGGCGGGGATGATGTTTTCGTTGCGGTTCAGGATCAACAGGTAGTCGACGGGTCCGACATCGCGGGCGTCGCCGAACGTCATCAGATCGCTCATCTCGAAGACCGCCCGACCGTTCTTCGTGTAGTGCTCATTGAAGAAGTCGACCGTGCCATCGTCGGTCATGGACACGTTCTCGAGGTAGGCCGTCGGCTTCACGACCGCGCCATGGATCGAAGGCTCGAAGTCGGGGTCGAGTCCGAAGGTCTTCGCGAAGCACCCGTTCTCGGTGCCGTAGGCGTGGCCCCCGGGCATCAGGCCAACGAAATCGTCCTGGATCGGGAGCGAGCCGTTCTGCGTCGTGAAGGTCGTCGTGGTCTTCCCGGTGCCGGAGAGTCCGATGATCATGAAGACCTTGTCGCCGTGCGCGGTCGGGATCACCTTGAGGCCGGCGTGCAGGGCGAGCCCACCCTTGTTGTAGACGATGTCGTTCCACATGCGCAGGCCGCCCTTCTTGGACTCACCGAAGTAGTCCGAGTTCAGGACCCGCGTCACGTAGTTGTCGAGGTCGACCGCGATCACGCGGTCATCGGGGTAGCCGGGCGCGTCGAGTCCGGGCGTGTAGATCACCTGGACCTGCGGTTGGGCTCCGTCGTTGCGATCGAAATAGAGCTTCTGCTGCATCCCGGCGATGTTCGCGTACCGCTTCTCCATCAGCAGGCGTGCTGCCGTGCGCATCGCTGGGTCGTTGCCGATGTAGCCGTCGATCTGGATCATGTCGTGCTCAGCGATGTAGGCGTCCTGCGTGGCGGCGATCGCGTCGTAGTCCTGGCGCGTCATCGTCTTCCCGCTCGACTCGCGGCCGACGACGTAGGTACTGGCCGCGCTCCGCGAAAGCACCGTGGTCTGGGTGTTGGTGTTGCCGTACTCGGAGATGCGCGTTTCGGGCATCTCCTCGGTGAACGTCCTGAGTTCCTCAGGCGTGGGGTTGACGAGAACCTCTGCCACGGTGGGCCTCCTCGGAGGGGTCAGATGAGTCGACACGCCGGGCGATGGACGCCTGTGCGCGCAGGGAGTTTACCGAACGGCGCTCAGGACTCCAGGCGATCCACAGGGGCGACCTCATCCGGGACATCTGTACGGAACGGACAACCGGGCCGCCACGCCGGTCAGGTCAACGCCGCGGGCGGATGGGAGCGCTCAAGCAGAGTGAGGGATGCGCGTGACCTTGCCGGCCTTGATGCACGACGTGCAGGCGTACACGCGCCTGGGCGTGCCGTCGACCAAGGCACGGACGCGCTGAACGTTGGGGTCCCAGCGACGGTTGTTCCTCTTGTGGGAGAACGTCACGGCTTTGCCGAAGAACGGCTTCTTGCCACAGATGTCACACACGGCTGCCATCGCGCGACGAGGCTACCAGACGCCCGCTCCGGCCTCGTCAGCCCGCGATCTCGTCCAGATGCTCCTCGAGTGCGCCTTGGCTGAGCTCCCCGTCGACCTTCGCGACCTGATCGCCCGCCGCATCGAAGAAGACCGTCACGGGCAATCCGAGGCTGTCGAGATCGGTGCGGATAGCCCCCTCGGGGTCGAACAGCGACGGGAACGGCACCCTGTACTCCGCGATGAATGCCTCGGCCCCCTCGCGGGAATCCAAGGAGTCGACCCCGAGGAACTGCACGTCCGGGGTGCTCCGGGCCGCCTCGGACAGCATGGGCATCTCTCGCTTGCACGGCTCGCACCACGAGGCCCACAGGTTCACGACGACAGGCGTCCCTCGCATGTCCTCGACGAGCGCCCGGAACGCGCCGGCGTCGGCGTTGGGCAGCGCGGCCACGGTGTCGGGAAGCCCGTCGACGCCGTCAGCGGCGACGATCGCCGGAGAGGAAGACCCGCCGCCCGCGGTCGTCGGCGAGGCCCGGTCGCTACACGCGGCGATGGCCAGCGAAGCGACGACGACGGTGACCCCGATCCTCGGCAGCATGGCACTCCATGCTAGATGCGCCCGCCGCGCGATGGCGTCGCGGCCTCGTGATACAACCGCCGCATGAGCGGCGCTCCCCTCACCCTCGCCTCTTCCATCGAGGACATCGACCCCAAGATCGCCAGGCGGCAGGTCGGAGCCCGGAGCAAGGGTCCGCCGGCCTTCGAGGTGCTCGCCGGCAAGCCGTTCCAGATCCGCTCGGTCGGCGATCTGCTCCAGCATTACCCCCGCCGCTACATCGACCGATCGCGGGTGGCCCCGATCGGCAGCGCGAAGATCGGCGCCTACGTCACGGTGATCGGCACGGTGCACACCGTTCGTAAGCGACCGACGAGGAACCGTCGGACGACGCTGGTGACGGTCACGATCGGCGATGGCAGCGGCTTCCTCGACCTGACGTTCTTCAACCAGCCCTGGATGGCGAACGTCTATCGCACGGGTATGGAGGTCGCCGTCTCCGGGGTAGCGACGCTCTACAAAGGAAGGCTGCAACTCGCCCAACAGGAGGTCGAGATCCTGCGTGGGGACGAGGCCGACCTGGTGCACACCGGTCGCATCACGCCGGTGCACCCGGCGACCGAGGGCATCAGCACGCGCACGATCCGAGAACTGGTGCACGGCGCGCTTGCCAGGCTCGGCTCCATCGAGGATCCGTTGCCGGCGGAGATCGTCGATGCCGAGGGACTGGGCTCGTACGATCGGGCAACGCGGGACATCCACTTCCCCGCCGACGAGGTGGCGCTCGAGGCGGCGATCGAACGCCTGAAGTTCGACGAGCTCTTCACGCTGGAGCTCGGCGTCGCGTTCCGAAAGCACCGTGTGGAGGCCGAGAGCGCGGGCGTCGCACACGGATCGGGTGGCGCGCTCGTCGATCGCCTGCTCGCAACGATCCCATTCGAGCCCACCGACGCTCAACGGCGGGCGATGGACGAGATCGCAGCAGCGATGGCGAAGCCCCGTCCCATGAACGTGCTGCTGCAGGGTGATGTCGGCTCGGGGAAGACGCTGGTCGCCGTGCACGCTGCGCTCGTCGCGATCGGGTCGGGTCATCAGGTTGCGATCATGGCGCCGACCGAGGTGCTCGCGGCCCAGCACTTCCGATCGGTGGGGGCGCTGATCGCCGGCGCGGGCGGCGTGCCGTACCTGGAATACACGTCGTCGCGGCCAACCGCCGCCGCCGGGCAGGCGTCGCTGCTCGACTCGCTCGAGGCTGACGTTGCCGCCCACGATGCCGACGAGCCTTCGCTCACCTACGCCCTGCTGACCGGGGCCGTCACCGGCAATCAGCGCCAGCGCATCGTCGATGCGGTCGCCGACGGCAGCCTCGACCTCGTCGTCGGAACCCACGCACTGGTGCAGGAATCGGTCACCTTCGCCGATCTGAGCCTCGCGATCGTCGACGAGCAGCACCGATTCGGCCTGCACCAGCGAACGGCGCTGAAACGTAAGGGAGGGGAGGCCGACGTCCTGATCATGACGGCCACGCCCATCCCGCGCACGCTCGCCCTTACCTACTACGGCGACCTCGATGTCGTCGTGCTCGACGAACTACCGAAGGGCCGGCGGCCGATCGCGACGATCGCCGCGCGCACCCCCGATCAGCGATCGGCCGCATACGAGCTCGTGCGCGATGAGGTCTCGGCCGGGCGGCAGGCGTTCGTCGTGTGCGCCGCGATCGACGAGGGCAATCGAACGCAGGTCAAAGCCGCCGAAGCCGAAGCCGACCGTCTCGCCTCCGACGTCTTCCCCGAGCTGCGTCTCGAGCTGCTGCACGGGCGTATGCGTCCGAAGGACAAGCAGCAGGTCATGGAACGGTTCCTCGCGGGGGAGGCCGACGTGCTGATCTCGACGACGGTGATCGAAGTCGGGGTCGACGTACCCAACGCCACCGTGATGCTGGTCGAGAACGCGGAACGGTTCGGGCTGGCGCAGCTCCACCAGCTTCGTGGGCGCATCGGGCGTGGTGAGCATCCGAGCACGTGCGTGCTGTTCGACGAATCCGACGAACAGAACGTCGAGGCCACCGCGCGCATCGACGCGATGGTCGGCAGCACCGACGGGTTCGCGCTCGCCGACGAGGATCTCCGGTTGCGTGGCGAGGGCACCCTCTTCGACACCAAGCAGTCGGGCATGCCCGATCTGCGGCTCGCGAGGCTCGCCCAGGACATGCCACTGGTTGCCCGCGCGCGGAAGCGCGCCTTCGCCACGATCGCCGAGGATCCGACCCTGGCTCGCCACCCCGAGCTCCTCGACGAGCTCCGGCGTCGCTTCGAACGTTCCATCGAGTGGCTCTTCCGCTCCTGAGGCGGCCGCGTTCGCCCGCTAGGCTGGCTCGATGCGGATCGTGGCCGGCTCCGCGAAAGGAGTGCGTCTGGGGCCGGTGCCACCCGCCGTGCGCCCGATCTCCGACCGGGCTCGGGAGGGGTTGTTCTCGAGCCTGGGACCCGATGCTCTCCACGACGCCGTCGTGCTCGACCTGTTCTCAGGAACCGGGGCGGCAGGGATCGAAGCGCTCTCACGGGGGGCGGCCCGCGCCGCCTTCGTCGATCGGGCGCCGGCCTCGGTGAGTGCCATCAAGCGGAATCTCGTGGCGACGAAGCTCGGGCATCGTGGGGAGGTCTTTCCAAGCTCGGTGACACGGTTCTTGGCGAGGGACGACCGTCCCGGGGGGCCCTACGACCTGGTGATCTGCGATCCTCCGTACGATCTGGGGCCTCCGGAGCTCGACGATGCCCTTCAGAGGTTGGCCGGAGGATGGCTGCGAGACGATGCTTGGACCGTCGTCCTGACCAGGGGTCACAAGAGTTCCACGCCTGTCATTCCGCTACACTGGGCGCTCGCGAGGCGGCTCCGCTACGGCGACAGCCTCGTGATGTTGTTCCGGCCGAGAGGATCTGCCTGAGAACCTGGCCAGCGGCCACACGATCACGCCGACGTGGTTCGACCAGGGTGACCCTGACCGACGAAACCTGCCGAGGAGACCATGGAGGTTCCATGGGCCTGACCGCCCTGTGCCCGGGGACGTTCGATCCCGTCACCAACGGCCATCTCGACATCATCGAACGTGCGAGTCAGACGTTCGAGGCAGTCGTGGTGGCGGTGCTCGAGAACCCCTCCAAACAACCGATGTTCAGCCTCGAAGAGCGCGTCGCGATGCTCGAGAAGGCATGCTCCGGCATCCCCGGGGTCGAGGTGGCCGCCTTCTCCGGCCTGCTGGTGGACTTCGCCCGCGAGCGACCCCAGGTCGTGATCGTGAAGGGCCTCCGGGCCGTCACCGACTACGAGTTCGAGATCCAGATGGCGCAGATGAATCATCGGCTGGGTGCGGTCGAGACCCTGTTCATGCCGACCAACCCTTCGTGGTCGTTCTTGTCCTCGTCTCTCGTGAAAGAGGTCGCTCGGTTCGGTGGCGACGTCGATGGATTGGTGCCCGAAGAGGTGCGTGCCCAGCTCCGCGAACGGCTCGGACCGACGGGCGGTGATCGCTGATGGACATCACCGCCCGCTTGGCGCAGCTCGACGAGATGGTCCGCGAGGCGAAGGCGATGCCGTTGTCGTCTTCCGTGCTCGTGAACCGCGACGAGGTCCTCGAGATGATCGCGGAGATGCAGGAAGCGTTGCCCGACGAGATCAAGCAAGCTCGGTGGATCGTGCGGGACCGAGAGGACCTGATGTCGAAGGCGCGCGTGGACGCCGACGGCATCGTGGCGCTCGCCCGCGAGGAGCAGCTGAAGATGGCTCGTCAGGAGGAAGTCATCGCCCGGGCCACCGATGAGGCCGAGCGCCTGGTCGGTGAGGCCGAAGGTCAGAGCCGTGCGATGCGTCGCGAGGCCGAGGAGTACGTCGACGCCAAGCTCGCGCAATTCGAAACCGCTCTGCGCCGCGTGCTCGAGGACTCGCAGGCGTCGGTGCGTTCCATCGCCAAGACCCTCGATCAGGTCGAACTCGGGCGGGAGAAGCTTCGGGCTCCTGGCACCGTGGCCGCACAGGCACTCGCCCGCCCCGACGTCGAGGAGGCTCACAGCGACGTCTCGGGCGACCGGGAGGAAACCCCGCTGTTCGACGAGGAGGAACGTTGATCGAGCCCATCGACGTTCGGGATCTGTTCGGCCGGCCCGGGACGTCCAAACTCCACAAGGTGGCCGCGCCCGTCGACGAGCTGCAGACCGAGCTGGCGGGCGTTCGCGATGATCAGCCGGTCGATGTCGACCTCCTGCTCGAATCGCTCGTCGAAGGCATCCTGGTCTCGGGCACCCTTCGGGGCACGTTCGCCCTTCGATGCGCCAGCTGTCTGAAGGAGTTCGACCAGCCGTTCGACGTGTCGGTGCACGAGATGTTCGTGATCGATCCCGAACCCGACACCGACGACTACCCGCTCGACCCGGAAGGCATGCTCGATCCCGGCCAGATGGTTCGCGATGCAGTCGGCGTCGAGCTTCCTTTCTCCCCGCTGTGCCGTCCGGACTGTCAGGGCCTGTGCCCCGTCTGCGGCGGCGACAAGAACGCCGACGAATGCCCGGGCCACGCCGAGGTCGACCCACGCTGGGCGGCGCTCGATCGGCTGGTGCTCGAAGACAACTAGTGGCACGGATCTACGAGACGAAGGAGCGACACGATGGCGGTACCCAAGAAGAAGCAGAGCAAGTCGCGCGGTCACAAGCGGGCAGCGAACTGGAAGTCGACCGCGCCGGCCTTTTCCGAGTGCCCGCAGTGCAAGCAGCCGAAGCTCTCGCACCGGGTCTGCGGCAACTGCGGCTACTACGCCGGCCGGCAGGCGGTCGAGGTCGAGTAAGACGCCGTGGCGGACGCGCAGATCCATGCCCGGTCCGAGGCCGGGCCCGTGCCTGTCGCCGGTGCCGCAGCGACCGAGCCGCTCGAATCGCTCGATGCTGCCCTCGGGGTCGACTTCTCCGACCCCTCGCTGCGTGAGGCCGCCCTCACCCACCGATCCTTCGCCTTCGAGCGGGGTCTCACGGTGACGAATGAACGGCTGGAGTTCCTCGGCGACTCGGTGCTCGGGCTCGTGGTCACCGACATGGCCTACGCCGAGTATCCCGACATGCCGGAGGGGTCGCTCGCGAAGCTTCGGGCGGCGATCGTGAACATGGGCGCGCTCGCCGAGGTGGCGCGCTCGTTGCACCTGGGGGACGTCGTGCTCCTCGGCAAGGGCGAGGAACAGAGCGGCGGGCGCGACAAACCCTCGATCCTCGCCGATGCCCTGGAGGCCGTGTTCGGGGCCGTCTACCTCGATCGAGGGCTCGAGGTCGTCACCGAGCTGCTCGAACGGCTGTTCCGCCCGCGTATGGAGGCGTACGTCCGCGGGGAAGGCGATCGCGACTACAAGACGATCTTGCAGGAACTCGCCTCGCAAGCCCTGAGGTCGATCCCCGAGTACCGCCTCGAGGAACGGGGTCCCGACCACGAGAAGGAGTTCACGGCCACCGTGCATCTGGGCGGCGAGCCGATGGGTACCGGCATCGGCCGGTCGAAGAAGGAGGCTGAGCAGCGTGCAGCCGCTCAGGCGTTCGAGCGCATCTCCGAGCGCCTGGCGCCGGGTTCGGAGGCTTCATGAGGGGGGACCAGGGTGGAGCTGCCTGAAGTCGAAGTGATGCGCCGCGATCTCGAGAAGGACGTGGTCGGCCTGCGCATCAAGAAGGCCGAGGTCAAGAGCTCGAAGAATGCGATGCGCTCGATCCGTCGCCACAAGACCCGCAAGGACTTCACGTCACGGCTCGTGGGCCGGAAGATCGCCAAGGTCGAGCGGCGAGGGAAGTACATCCTCGTCACGTTGGATTCTGGCGACGTGCTGGTCGTGCACTTCGGCATGAGCGGCCAGTTCCAGCGGGGAACCGGGCGGGTAGCACTGCCGCCGCATACACATGTGCTCTTGACGTTCGCCCAGCGCGGCGACCTCCGCTTCGTCGATCCGCGCACCTTCGGCGAGCTCTTCGTGACGGCCGGCGACGATCTCGGCAAGGTCAAGGAGCTTCAGCACCTGGCGATCGACCCGCTCGACCAGGTGTTCACATGGCCGACGTTCCAGTACCTGCTCGCCGACCGCGCGTCAAAGATGAAGCAGCTCCTGATGGACCAGAAGTTCATCTCGGGGCTCGGCAACATCTACTCCGACGAGGTGTTGTTCCACTCCGGCATCCGATACGACCGCATGAGTGACGCGCTGTCATCCCAGGAAGTCCGCCGTCTCTACCGAGCGATCCAAGAGGTCTTGCAGGAAGCCATCAAGCTCCGCGGGACGACGCTGGAGGACGAAGCCTACGTCGACCTATTCGGGGACCCCGGCGGATACGGTGAGGAGCTCAAGGTGTATGGACGCCTTGGACTGCCGTGCCGCCGCTGCCGCACGCCGATCGAGAGCGTGAGGATCTCGCAGCGCACGTCGTACTACTGTCCGCAGTGCCAGAGTTGATCGACGGCCCCCACCTAGACGAGATCGGCGCCGGCGTCCCGCATGCGGGCCATGGCGGCGGCACCGTCCCCAGCGTGGAGCTCCACGGCTCGCATGGCGTCGGTCAACACCTCGACCGGGTAGCCCAGCATGCGCGCATCGAGGACGGTCTCGACCACGCAGTAGTCGGTCGCCAGCCCGCAGATCGCGAGGCGCTCGATGCCCTTGCCGGTGAGCAACTCGTGCAGCACAGTGTCTCCCCGCTCGCCGGAGATCGGATCGCGGACGCTGAATCCCGAGTAGCCGTCGCGCCCGTCGTGGCCCTTGCGAACGATCTCGTGGCCGGTCACGAGCAGGTCCGGGTGCAACTCGGCGCCGGGAGTCGACGCGACGCAATGCACGGGCCAGATGCCCCCGTCGGTTTGGAAATGTGGCGTGCGCTCCGGATGCCAATCCTGGGTGTAGACGACGAGCGCCCCCGCCTCGCGAGCCCGTTCCACCTCGGCATTCACCAACGGCACGATCTGTTCGCCGCCCGTGACGTAGAGGCTGCCCGATGGATCGGCGAAATCGTGTTGCACATCGACGACGATCAGGGCCGTCCGAGCGTCGTAGGCGACCATCTCGCTCAGCCTATCGAACCCGGTGACCCCCCCGATGGCACCATGGAGGCATGCGACGAGTGCATGTCGAGGTCCGTGGTCGCGTGCAAGGCGTCTTCTTCCGAGCGTCGTGTGTCGAGCGCGCCCGGATCCTGGATCTCGGGGGATGGGTCCGCAACACCCTCGACGGTCACGTGGAGGCCGAGTTCGAAGGAGATCCGGGCTCGGTGGCGGCGATGCTCGACTGGTGCGCTGGTGGACCGCCTTTGGCAACGGTTGATCGGCTCGACGTTCGAGAGGTGTCGCCGCTGGGAGAACGCGAGTTCAGGGTGACGCACTGACGCTCCACCACCCCGAATCACAGGCCTGTTAGCATCCGGCCACATGTTCCTCCGGTCGATCACGATCCGCGGGTTCAAGTCGTTCGCGGACAAGACGGTGCTCGAGTTCATCCCCGGCGTGTCGGTGATCGTGGGCCCGAATGGCTCCGGGAAATCGAACCTGGTCGACGCGATCAGCTGGGTGCTCGGAGAGCAGGGAGCGCGGTCGCTTCGTGGCGGCCAGATGGCCGACGTGATCTTCGCCGGGACTCCCTCGCGAGCGGCTCTCGGCATGGCCGAGGTGAAGCTCGTGATCGACAACTCGGCCGGGAAGATCCCGGTGCCACTGAGTGAGATCGAAGTCGCGCGCACGATCTTCCGTTCGGGAGACTCCGAGTACCGCATCAACGGACAGGTCGTCCGCCTGCTCGATGTGCAGGAACTGCTGAGTGAGACCGGTATCGGCCGCGCCCTGCACACCGTGGTGGGCCAGGGTCAGCTCGAAGAGGTGCTGCTCTCCAAGCCCGAGGATCGCCGCAAGTACATCGAGGAGGCGGCCGGCGTCGCGAAACACCGACGCCGGAAGGAGCGCGCCGAACGCAAGCTCTCGAACCTCGATCAAGATCTGCTCCGTCTCGCCGACGTCCTCGCGGAGCTCCGACGCCAGCTGAAACCGCTCCAGCAGCAGGCCGAGATGGCCAAGAAGCACGAGCGCCTCTCCGAGGAGGCCGAGGCGCTGGCGCGCAAGCTCGCGGCCGCGCGACTCAGGGCCTTGGTGCGCGAGCGCGAGCGTCGAGCCGAGGGCTGGCAACGCGGACTCGATGAACGTACCGCCGCCCGAGCGCGCCTCGACGCACTCGATTCGCGTGTGCTCGAGGCGGCTGACGCTCGGGCCGTCGCCTCGACCGCCCTCGCCGACGCCGAACTGGCGTTCCGATCGACGGCTGAGGACCGACGACGGGCCGAGCAGGCGTTCCGCGAAGCGGTGGAGCATGAGGGCGCTGCACGCGAGGGCCTCGCCTCGCACGCCACCCGGGTCGCCAGGGTCGACGCGCTCGACGCCGAGATCGCCCGCCTGGAGACCGAGCTCGCCACCCTCGCCGGCGAGCTCGAACAAACGGAGCGTGAGCTCGAAGCCGCGGAGCAGGAGTTCCGCGAGGCCGAGCAGGAACGACGCCGCATCGAGGACGTGCGTCGCCGGATCGGCGAGGAAGCTGCTGGCCGCCGCGCCGAGGTCGAGGCGATCGAGCGCTCGCTGGGCTCGAGCGAGCGGGAACGGGAGCGGCTCGGCGTGTCGTTGCGGTCGGTGCGGGAGCGCATCGCGGAGGTCGACGCCGAGCGGGTGGGGCTCGAGGCGGAGATCGAGACGTTCGATGATCAATCCGCACCGATGAACGAGAAACGGGTCGCGCTCGAGGCTGAACGCAGACGCCTGAGCGACAAGATCGAGGAGCTCGACGACGTACGGCGTCGCCACGAGTCGCGGCGCGACCTCCTCGAAGCCAGGCGCCAGGATATCGAGGAGACCGCGGGCTCCCGCTTCCTGACCCGCCACAAGGGGCGGGCTGTCGGTCTGCTCAAGGACCTCGTCAGAGCCGAGCCCGGCCTCGAGCGGGCGCTCGTCGCGGCGCTCGGTCCACTGGCCGACGCGGTCGTCTACGACGACGGCGAGCGGGCGATCGCCGACGCGCCCAAGGGCGATGGCGCGATCCTCGCGATCTCGTCGGGTGGGCCGGTGCCGCTCGGACTCACCGGAGAACGCAAGCTGTTGGCGGCGACCGAGGCAGAGCCCGCCGCCCGGGGCATCGCCAGCACCGTTCTGCGCGACGTCTACCTCGCCACCTCCGTCGAGGAGGCGGCCGAGAAACAGCGGCGGCACGCAGGTGCCTCCTTCGTGACACCTGACGGCGTGCTGGTCGGTCCCTCGGTGATCCACACCGCGAAGGAGGCCGACGCTCGGGCGCGCGAGATTCGCGCCGAGCTCCAGGTGGTGTCCCATGATCTCTCCGCCACGGTGAACGCGTTGAGACCGAAACGGGAGCGCCTCGACGAGATCTCCGGCGAGGTGGACTTCCTGGGTGAGCAGATCGACGCCGCGGACGCCGAGATCACGGCGGTCGCCGAGCGTCTCGTCGGGCTGGAGCGCGACCTGAGCGGTCTGCGCAAAGAAGAGGAGCTGCTCGCGCAGCGGGTGACCGCGCTCGACGAGACCGTGTCGGTCTCGCGGGAACAGCTCGTCGCACTCGGACCGCTGTCCGCGGAGGCGATGCCCGAGCTGCCGGCCATGCCGCAGCCACCGGTGTCGGTCCGCGTGTCGGTCGAGACGTTGCGTCGCGAGCGCTCTGCCCACGACGGTCGTCTGTCGAGGCTGCGGGCTGAGCGGGACGAGCTCGCTGCCGGCGATCCGATGGCCATGCGCGCCGCGTTGGAGAGCGCGGAGGCGGCGCGCACCGCCGCCGAGGCCGAGATCGCGCGCGCTGATGCTGCCGCCAACGAGGCCGCGCAGGCGCGTGATGCCGCCGCCGCTGCCGAGCGCGAGGTTGCCGAGCGCGAGGCCGCCGTGAATAAGCAGTGGCGCGAAGCATCGACCGAGCTCGAACGCCTGCGGGGATCCTACGAAGGCGACGACCGAACGCGGGGCGACATCGAACGTCGCATCCGTGAGGCGGAGCGGCTGATCCGCGAGGGCTATCAGGCCGACCCGGGGGCACTGCTCGATGAGCTCGATGACGACGATTCGGTCGAAGGGCTCGAGAAACGGTCAGAGCTGGTGCAGCGTCGGCTCGCGTTGCTCGGGCGCGTGAACCTGTTGGCGACGGGCGAGTTCGAGGCGCTGGCGGAACGGCACGACTTCATGGCCCGTGAGCTCGACGACGTGAAGCAGGCGCGACGCGATCTGCTCGAAGTGATCGCGCAGGTCGACCGCGAGATCACCGAGACGTTCACCTCTGCGTACCGTGACGTGGAGGTCCAGTTCGAACGCCTGATCAAGGAGCTGTTCCCCGGCGGCGACGGCCGGCTTGTGCTCACCGATCCGGCCGAACCGCTTTCGAGCGGCATCGAGATCGAGGCCAGCCCCGGACGCAAGCGCGTCAAACGGATCTCCTTGCTCTCGGGCGGCGAGCGGTCGTTGACGGCCCTCGCGTTCCTGTTCGCCATCTTCAATGCGCGACCTTCACCCTTCTATCTGATGGATGAGGTCGAGCCCGCGCTCGACGACGTCAACCTGCACCGCTTCCTACGATTGGTCGAGGGTTTCGCAGCCGAATCACAGGTGCTGATCGTGACGCACCAGAAGCGCACGATGGAGATCGCTGCGATGATGTATGGCATCTCGCTCAACAAGGACGGCACGACGAAGGTCGTCGGGCAGACGCTCGACCGGCAGACCTCGATCGAGTCCGACGCTCGTCTCGAGGGTGAGCGTGAGACCGCCGGCGAACCGGTCATCGAAGTGCCAGAGGGCGAGCCGGTCGGCTAGCCTCCGCCCGTGACGTTCTACATCCTCGTCTTCGCAGGGCTGGCGGTGCTCGCCGTCTTTGCGTTCCTCACGATCCGCTCCTCGCGGCGGAAGGGACTACGCGAGTTAGGGCGTGAGACCCACACGGGGGCCGGGCATGTGCGCGCTCCGACGCCGATGCATCCGGCAAAGCAACGGCATGAGCCGGCCCGCCCTGAGCCGGGACCGTCCGGTGGCGGGTTCCACAAGGATGGCCTGGGGGCCAAGGTCAAGGCCTTGTTTAGGGGCGGACCCGGTGACGAGACGTGGGCCCAGCTCGAGGATCTGCTGATCAAGGCCGACGTCGGCCCGGCGGGCTCCTCCGATCTCGTCGGTCGCATCAGGAAGGGGCTCACGAACGGGGCTGATCCGGTTGCCCTGCTCCGTGAGGAGATCGTGGCGGTTCTCGGGCCAGACGAGCCCCTCGACCTGTCCGAGAGGCGTCCGGGTGTGGTGTTGGTCGTCGGGGTGAACGGCTCCGGCAAGACCACGACGATCGGGAGGCTCGCCAAACGTCTTGCAGGCGAAGGCATGACGGTCAGCCTCGCGGCCGCCGACACCTATCGCGCGGCAGCTGGCGAGCAGCTGGAGGTCTGGGCCCGGCGCGCCGGCGCTCACGTCGTGGGTCAGGATCGGGGCGCAGACCCGGGGGCCGTCGCGTTCGACGCTGTGAAGTCGGCCGCCGCTCGGGGTGCCGATGTCTTGATCGTCGACACGGCCGGTCGGCTCCACACCAAGACCCCATTGATGGAGGAGCTCGGCAAGATCAGGCGGGTGATCGAGAAGGCCGGAGCTCAGGTCGATGAAACCCTCCTCGTGCTCGACGCCCAGACGGGGCAGAATGGCATCGCACAGGCCAGGGCATTCACCGAAGCGGTCGATGTGACCGGCGTGGTGCTCACGAAGACCGACGGCTCGGCCAAGGGGGGCATCGTGCTGGCCGTTCGGGAAGAGCTCGGGCTGCCGGTCAGATTCGTCGGCGTCGGTGAGGGAGCCGACGATCTCCGGCCGTTCGAGGCCGCGACGTTCGCTGAACGCCTGCTGTCCGGTTAGTGCACGACGAGACCGAGGAGGTCGCGGTGCCCAACGCGAGGATCCTCATCGTGGAGGACCATCCCACGATGCGTGAAGCCATGCGACTCGTGCTCGAGGGTGAGGGGTTCTCGATCGGCGAGGCCGGCGACGGTCAACGCGCACTCGAGATGGTGCGAGCCGATCCGCCCGACCTCGTGTTCCTCGACATGCACATGCCGGGTTCGAGTGGCGCCGAAGTGCTCGCGGAGGTTCGTGCCGATCCGGCGACAGCGGGTGTGCGCGTCATCATCGTGACCGCGGATGGGGAGGAGGGACGAGAGCGAGCGATGGCCATGGGCGCCGACGAGTACTTCACCAAGCCATTCAGCCCCATCACGCTGCTGGACACGGTGGAGCGGGTGCTCAACGCCCCGCCGCATGAATCGGAAGCGTGACGCGGAAGGTCGAGCCGCCACCGGGCGTCGACTCCGCGACGATGTCCCCGCCGAGCGCGTCGACCAGTCGCACGGTGATCGCGAGCCCGAGCCCGGATCCCTCCGCGGAACGCGCACCCTCGGCCGTTCGGAAGAACGGCTCGAAGACCCGGGCGCGATCGTCAGCTCCGATGCCGATGCCATGGTCGATCACGTTGAAGCCGATGCGGTCCTCGCCCCGAGCCATGACCTCGACCGTGACCACGTCGCTGTCGTCGGAGAATTTCAACGCGTTCGAGAGCAGGTTCACGAGTACCTGGCCGAACCGCAGAGCATCGGACTCGATCGCCGGTGGCGCATCGGCCGAGACGCGGAGTTCGATCCGATCGCCTCCAGGGAGCTCCCTTATGAGTTGCTCCAGGCTGGGCACGAGCACGATCGGCTCATGCTCGATCGTGAGCCCCGCGTGCCCGAGGCTCTCCATCGTCACGAGATCGTCGGTGAGTCGGATCAGGCGGTCGGTCTGCACGGAGATCACCTGCAGGAACTCGGCCACTTCCTCGTCGGTGAGCTCTTCGCGCCGACGCTGGAGCATGTCGACGAAGCCGCGGATGGCGGCGAGCGGAGCCCGCATCTCATGACTGGTCACCGCCACCAGGCTCACATCGCGAAGCTCAGGCTCCCCCATACCCACCCCCGGGTAGAATCCTAGCCGTCGCGGCACCCTCAGCGTGCGTCGCCGCGACGAGGACGCCGCCCCAGACCAGACCACGAGGTTCCATGTTCGACACGCTCACCGAACGGCTCGACGGCACCTTCCGGAAGCTGCGCTCGCGCGGCAAGCTCCACCCCAAGCAGGTCGACAACGCGCTCGCCGACATGCGCACGGCGCTGCTCGACGCCGACGTCGCCGTCGAAGTCGCCGATGACTTCCTGACACGTGTACGTGAGCGCGCCCTGTCCGAGGAGGTGATGAAGAGCCTCACGCCGGGCCAGCAAGTCGTGAAGGTGGTCAACGAGGAGCTCACGGTGACGCTCGGCGGCGAGCATCGGCGATTCGAACTCGGCGGTACCCGGCCCGCGGTGGTGATGATGGCCGGGGTGCAGGGCTCAGGAAAGACCACGGCGTGCGCCAAACTCGCGAAGCAGCTGAAGCACGACGGCCGGCGACCGCTGCTGATCGCCGCGGACCTCGAGCGGCCGGCGGCGATCGAGCAGCTCCGCACGCTCGGCCGTGAGATCGGGGTCCCCGTGTGGTCCGAGGGGAAGGACCCCGTGAAGGTCGCGAAGCAAGGTGTGAAGGAAGCCGACCGCCAAGACGCCGATGTGGTGATCATCGACACCGCCGGGCGGCTGCACGTCGACGGCGAGATGATGCGGCAGGCTCGCAAGATCAAGGATGCGACGAAGCCGCACCACGTGTTGATGGCCGCCGACGCGATGACCGGCCAGGACGCGATCGTCCAAGCCCGGGAGTTCATGCGGGAGGTCGATACCACCGGATTCGTGCTGACGAAGCTCGATGGCGACGCGCGCGGCGGCGCCGCCCTCTCGATCACGGCGGTGACCGGCCGCCCGGTGTATTTCGTCGGCACTGGGGAGAAGCCCGAGGACCTCGAGCCGTTCTATCCAGACCGGATGGCCGGGCGCATCCTCGGCATGGGCGACGTGCTGACCCTGATCGACAAGGCCCAGGAGAACCTCGACGCGGCCGAGGCTCAG
>Ga0224500_10000585_pt1 | contig 24362 bp, 20 predicted proteins | sample SF_Oct11_sed_USG_FD_168126 | JGI IMG/M metagenome (GOLD analysis project Ga0224500, IMG submission 168126) | Sediment microbial communities from San Francisco Bay, California, United States - SF_Oct11_sed_USGS_4_1 | ecosystem: Environmental > Aquatic > Marine > Sediment | place: USA: California... | reverse complement strand
ACAGCGCATCCGTTGCACCGCCGCCGGGCATCACCGACCCGGTCAACAACAACAACGCCGCCAGCGAGGTCGATCCGGTCGGCGCCGGGCCCGCCGAGATCCCGACGCTGTCCGAGTGGGCGATCGTGCTGCTTTCGCTGATGCTCGCGATGCTGGGGCTGCGCGCGCGGAGGGTCCGCGCGAAGTAGCGGGGCGCCCCCTCACCCCCGGCCCCTCTCCCGCCTGACGGCAGGAGAGGGGAGAACGACGCTCCCCTCGCCCCGCGTCAGCGGGGAGGGAGCGGCGGGAGCAGCCGGCGAGGGGCCCCGCGAAGCGGGGATCGACGGCAAAAGCGAGTCGCCGCAGCCCGCCGACACGAGACGCTGCGGCCCGGCGCCGACAGTGCGGAGGCGGGGCCGGGGGTGAGGGGCCGGTGAGCGTCCCCCGGGCGGCAGTGGATAATCGCTCCCGTCCAATCCGGGAGCGATCCATGGCAGGCATCCACGATTTCGAGGTCGACGACATTCGCGGCAAGCGCGTGAAGCTCGACCGCTACAAGGGCCGCGTGCTGCTCGTCGTCAACACGGCGAGCCAGTGCGGCTTCACGCCGCAGTATGCGGGCCTCGAGGCGCTGCAGAAGAAGTACCACGCGCGCGGCTTCGACGTGCTCGGCTTTCCCTGCAACCAGTTCGGTGCGCAGGAACCGGGCACCGCGAAGGAGATCGCGACGTTCTGCGAGACGAGCTTCGGAGTGACGTTCCCGATGTTCGCGAAGGTGGACGTCAACGGCGATGGCGCCGCGCCTTTGTACAAGTGGCTGAAGAAGGAAAAGCCGGGGCTCCTCGGCAGCGAGGCGATCAAGTGGAACTTCACGAAGTTCCTGGTCGATCGCGAGGGCAGGGTGGTCGCCCGCTACGCGCCGAACGACAAGCCCGAGTCGATCGCGCCGGACGTCGAGAAGCTGCTGTGAGCCGCGTCCTCGCCACCCTGGCTGCCGCGGCGGCGTTGGCGGTGGCACCCGGCGCGCACGCGCAGCCTGACATGGGCAAGGTGCTGCGCGCCGCGTTTCCCGTCGCCGAGACCGGCTTCGATCCGCAGGCGGCGGGGGACATCTACAGCAACGCCGTCAACCGCGTCATCTTCGACCCGCTCTACAAGTACGACCACCTCGCCCGGCCGCTCAAGCTCGTGCCGAACACGGCGGTCGCGCTGCCCGAGTACGCGGACGGCGGGAAGACGTGGACGATCAAGGTGCGGCAGGGCATCCACTTCGCCGACGACCCGGCGTTCAAGGGGCAGAAGCGCGAGCTGACCGCGCACGACTACGTCTACTCCTGGAAGCGCATCCTCGACCCGCGCATGCGGTCGAACGCGCTGAATACCATCGAGGGACGCATCCTCGATCCCGACGGCGTGATCGCGAAGGCGCGCGCCGAGGGCAAGCTCGACCTCGACGCGAAGATCGAGGGCCTGCAGGCGATCGACCGCTACACGATCCGCCTGAAGCTCAACTTCGCCGACGCCGAGCTGCTATCGAACCTCACCACGACGTCCTACGCGGCGGTGGCTCGCGAGGTGATCGAGGCGCACCGCGACGCCTCCGGCTGGGCCATGGCGAACCCCGTGGGCACGGGCCCCTACCTCCTCAGGGAGTGGAAGCGCGGCCAGAAGATCGTGCTGGAGGCGAACCCCGGCTTTCGCGAGGAACGCTACCCGGAGTCCTCCGACCCCGCCGACAAGGCGACGATGGCGAAGCTCAAGGGGAAGCGCATTCCGCTCGTGGGGCGCGTCGAGATCAGCATCATCGAGGAGGGCAACCCGCGGCTGCTCGCGTTCCGCCGCGGCGAGCTCGACTACGTCGCGTTGCCGCCGGAGCTCGCGTGGAACGTGCTCGACCCCCCGGCGTCGCTGAAGCCCGAGCTCGCGAAGGAAGGCATCGTCCTCGGCCGCGGCTTCCAGCCGGCGATCAGTTACGCCTACTTCAACATGGAGGACCCGGTCGTCGGCGGCAACACGCCCGAGCGCATCGCATTGCGTCGCGCGATAAGCATGGCCTACAACGTGCCCGAAGAGGTCAAGGTGATCCGCCAGGGGCAGGCGATTCCGGCGAACCAGGTGGTCCCGCCGACGGTAGGCGGCCACAATCCGAAGCTGCCCACGCGGACGATCTACAACCCGTCGCAGGCGCGCGCGCTGCTCGACCGCTTCGGCTACAGGGACCGCGACGGCGACGGCTTGCGCGAGCAGCCGGACGGCAAGCCGCTGCTGCTGACGCTCTCCTCCGCGCCCAGCGCCGTCGAGCGCCAGTTCGACGAGCTGTGGGCGCGCAGCATGAAGGACGTCGGCGTGCGCATCGAGTTCAACAAGCAGAAGTGGCCGGACCTCCTCAAGGCCGCGCGGCTCGGGCAGCTGCAGATGTTCCAGCTGGGCAACATCAACACGACCTCGGAAGGTTTCGGCTTCCTCGGCCTGCTCTACGGGCCGCACGCGGGCTTCTCCAACCTCGCGCGCTTCCGGCTGCCCGAGTACGACCGCCTCTACGAGCAGGCGCGCGCGATGGTGCCCGGCCCGGCGCGAGACGAGGTGATGCAGAAGATGGGCGAGCTCGTGAACGTCCATGCCCCGTGGATCGTCACCGTGTTCCGCGTCGAGAACGTGCTCGCGCATCCGTGGCTCGTCGGCTACAAGTTCAACGGCTTCAACCAGCACCCGTGGCCGTACTTCGACGTCGACGTCGGGAAGCGGCGCGCGGCGGGGAAGTGACGTGAAGCGGACGACGGCGCTGGTGCTGGCTGCGACGACGGCGCTTGCGCTCGCGCTCGCGTCCGGCTCCTCGCTTGCGCAGAAGCGCGCCGACCCGGCGAAGGTGCTGCGCGTGATGTTTCCGATCGCAGAGACCGGCTTCGACCCGCAGGCGACCTCCGACCTCTATTCCGGCCACGTGCAGCGCGGCATCTTCGAGCCGCTCTACGCCTACGACTACCTGGCGCGGCCGTACAGGCTCGTCCCGCTGACGGCGGCCGCGCTGCCGGAGATCTCCCCGGACGGGCGCACGTGGACGATCCGCATCAAGCCGGGGATCCTGTTCGCGGACGATCCCGCGTTCAAGGGCCGCAAGCGCGAACTGACCGCGCACGACTTCGTGTACTCGTGGAAGCGCCTGCTCGACCCGCGGATGCGCTCGCCCTACCTCTGGTACCTCGACGGCAAGCTCGTGGGCGCCGACAAGGTGCTGCCGAAGGCAAAGGAGGCGGGGAAGCTCGACTACGACGCCGAGATCGAGGGCCTGCGTGCGCTGGACAAGCACACGCTGCAGATCAGGCTCGTCGAGCCGGACTACGTGCTCATGGGCTACATGGCGCACAACGCGATGTCGGCGGTGGCGCGCGAGGTGGTCGAGGCGTACGGCGACGCGTCGGGGTGGGCGATGGCGAATCCCGTGGGCACGGGGCCGTTCCGGCTGGCCGAGTGGCGGCGCGGGCAGAAGATCGTGCTGGAGGCGAATCCGAACTATCGCGAGGAGTCGTTCCCGGCAGCAGGCGAGCCCGGCGACGCGGCGCTGATCGCGCGCATGAACGGCCGGCGGCTGCCGCAGGTCGGCCGCGTGGAGATCGCGATCATCGAGGAGAGCAACCCGCAGCTGCTCGCCTTCAACAGCGGCGAGCTCGATTACGCGAACGTCCCGGCGGACCTCATCCCCAACGTGCTGGACGCCGGCAACAAGCTGAAGCCGTACTACACCGACCAGAAGGTCGCGCACTGGCGCGTGACGCAGCCGGCGCTCGCGTACATGTACTTCAACATGGAGGACCCGGTCGTCGGCGGCTACACGCCCGACAGGATCGCGCTGCGGCGCGCGATCGTCATGGGCTTCAACGTGCGCGAGCTGATCGACGTGTGGTACCAGGGGCAGGCGATCGCGGCCAACCAGCCGATCCCGCCGGTCGTCTCCGGCCACGTGGACAAGGTCGGCGGCGCGGTCGGCTACGATCCGAAGCTCGCGATGCAGCTGCTCGACCGCTTCGGCTACAAGGACCGCGACGGCGACGGCTTCCGCGAGCAGCCCGACGGCAAGCCGCTCGCGCTGGTCATGGGCAGCGCGACCTCGGGCCGCGACCGCGCGCGCGACGAGCTGTGGAAGAAGAGCCTGGCGCGCATCGGCATCCGCGTCGACTTCCTGGTGCAGAAGTGGCCGGACCTGCTCAAGATGGGACGTGCCGGCAAGCTGCAGATGTGGCCGGTGGGGTGGATCACGCAGTACAACGAGGGCGACGCGTTCATGCAGTTGCTCTACTCGAAGAACATCGGGCAGTCGAACTACTCGCGCTTCACGCTGCCCGAGTACGACGAGCTCTACCGGCAGACCAAGCGCATCCCCGCGGGCCCCGAGCGCACGGCGCTCTACCGGAAGATGAGCGAGCTGGTGAACGCCTACAACCCGTGGGACCTCGGCGTGTGGCGGATCGAGAACACGCTGGTGCGGCCGTGGGTCGACGGCTACAAGAAGCACGCTTTCCACGAGCACGCGTGGAAGTACTACGACCTCGACCCGGCGGCGCAGAAGGCGGTGCGGAAGTAGCTCCACCGTCGTCGAGTGCCTGTCGTCGTTCCCGCGCAGCCTGCCCCCGAGGACTGCAGTCGGGGGGCGAGGAACCAGCGTCGTCGCCACTTGGCCTCGTCATCCCCGCGTAGGCGGGGCTCCAGTGTTATTGCTTTTCGTGGAGACGACACTGGGCCCCCGCCTTCGCGGGGGCGACGCCGTGGATCGTCATCCCCGCGCAGCCTGCCCCCGAGGACTGCAGTCGGGGGGCGACGAACCAGCATCGTCGCTACTTCATCTCGTCATCCCCGCGCAGGCGGGGATCCAGCGTCTCTCGCTTCCACTACAAGCGACGGCACATGACGACGCTGGGTCCCCGCTTGCGCGGGGATGACGGCGCGGCGATGCGTCGCGCCGATGCGACACGCGCGGTGCGAAGTGCGCGTCCCGCGGCGCCGGAGGGTTGCCGAAACCGCACGCGCTCGCTAGACTGCAGCGACTAGCCGTGCCGACATCCGCAGACCGATGACCTTCCCGCGCACCACCGACTCCCTGACGCCAACCGGCGCGACGCTCGTCGCCGGCGGCGCGGGCATCGGTCGCGGGATCGCGTCGGACATGGCCGTCGCGCGCTAGCACCCCTCCCGGTCGCGTCCCGCGCCGGCAGGGGCGGGGCGAACCGGATCCGGCAGCACCTCCAATCGTTCCCGCCGCAGTCGTGAAGCTCGCGCCAGAAGCGCGGGTTCGCAGCCGTTCCGCCTCGCCACACGCGAGGCGGCTGGACGAGGAAGAAGAGCGATCATGGAAACGCTGCAACGCCTTGCCCGCCGCGCCTTCCGCGGACTGTGGCTGTCGCGCGACTTCCGCCGCCTGTGGGGGTCGCTGACGATCACGTCGTTCGGCGCGCAGGTCACCAACCTCGCGCTGCCGCTCACGGCCGCGCTGCTGCTCTCGGCGACGCCCATGCAGATGGGCATCCTCGTGGCGCTCGAGACGCTGCCGTTCGCGCTGGTGTCGCTGCACGCCGGCGTGCTGCTCGACCGCGTGCGCAAGCTGCCGGTGATCGTCTTCACCGACGTGTCGCGGGCGGTTGCGCTGGCGGTCATCCCGGCCGCCGCGTGGGCGGGCTTCCTGTCGATCGAGGTGCTCTACGTCGTCGGCTTCTTCGTCGGCGTGCAGAACGTCGTCGGTGGCGCCGCCCACCAGGTCGTCATCGCGCAGCTGGCCGGGCGCAAGCGGCTGGTCGAGGCCAACGCGAAGGTCTCGCTCGGCGAGACCTCGTCGGCGCTCGTCGGGCCGGGGCTCGCCGGCGCGCTGATCCAGCTCGTCACCGCGCCCTTCGCGATCCTGATCGACGCGTTCGCCTTCCTCGTCTCGGCGCTGCTGCTGCGCGGAGTGAAGCCGCGCCACGACGTGCCGCGCGACGGTCCGCGCGCGTCGGTGACGGCCGAGATCGTCGAGGGCCTCCGGCTGGTGCGGCGCAACGAGACGCTGCTGGCGCTGGCGGTGATCGCCGGGCTGTGGCAGCTGCTGCACCACATGCAGGTCGCCGTGCTGGTGCTCTTCGCCACGCGCGACCTCGGAATGTCGGCCGGCGCGATCGGGCTCGCCTACATGTTCGGGGGCCTGGGATGCGTGCTGGCCGCGGCGAGCGCGGAGCGGCTTTCGCAACGGTTCGGCGTAGGCAACGTGATCATGCTCGGCCTGATGCTCACCACCGCGGGCTGGGTCGTGTACGGCCTGGTCGGCGGCCCGGTCTGGTTCGCCACCGTCGCGCTGGGGCTCGGCATGCTGCTGTTCGACTTCGGCGGCGTGACGTGGGGCATCAACTATCTCGCGCTGAGGCAGGCGATCACACCTGACCGGCTGCTGGGCCGCATGACGGCGACGATGCGCTTCCTCACGGTCGCTGCGGCCCCGGTCGGCTCGTTCGCGGGCGGCGCGCTGGCGACGGCGGTCGGCCTGCGGGCCACGCTGTGGACGGTCGCCGTCCTCGGCGTGCTGCTCGCCGCGGGGGCGCTCGCCTGGTCGCCGGTGCGCCGGCACCGCGGCCTGCCGGCCGTCGCCGCCGACTAGCGAAAAGTAGGGTCAGACTCGACTTTCCGCCGTGCCGCCCACGGATTGACTCGGCGCTTCAGGAAAGTCGAGTCTGACCCTACTTTTCCCCGCGTGCCGCCGACGGAATGGCTCGGCGGTTCGGAAAAGTCGAGTCTGACCCTACTTATTCGCGGATCGATTCGCCGTTTAGGAAAAGTCGAGTCTGACCCTACTTTCGTGGCTGCCCCCGCGACCGCCGGTCGCGACGCGCCCGGGCGAGCAACAGTACAATCGGCCGAGATGACGGCCTGGCTCTTCCGCGACGACGCCTACCGCACCACGCTCGAGGCGCGCGTGACCACCGCCGACGCGCGCGGGCTGGTGCTCGACTGCACGATCTTCTACCCGCACGGCGGCGGGCAGCCCGGCGACACCGGGATGCTGGTGCGCGAGGACGGCACGCGAGTGCCCATCATCGACACGCTCAAGGGCGAGACGCGCGGCGAGATCGTTCACGTGCTGCCGGGCGGGTTCGCGGGTCCCTTCGCCGGCGAGACCGTCGAGCTCGAGCTCGACTGGGCGCGCCGCTACGCGCACATGCGCATGCACACGGCCTGCCACCTGCTGTCCGCAGTACTGCCCTACCCGGTGACCGGCGGCTCGATCCGGCGAGACTCCGCTCGCCTCGACTTCGACATGCCCGCCGCCGCCGCCGACCGCGAGGCGCTGACCGCGAAGGTGAACGCGCTGGTCGACGCCGGCCACGCGGTGTCCTCCGAGTGGATCGACGAGGCGGAACTCGACAGGCGCGAGGACCTCGTGCGCACGCTGGCCGTCGCGCCGCCGCGCGGCAGCGGCCGCGTGCGCCTGGTGCGCGTCGAGGGCGTCGACCTGCAGGCGTGCGGCGGTACGCACGTCGCGAACACGCGCGAGATCGGCCGCGTCGTCGTCGCGAAGATCGAGAACAAGGGCCGGCAGAACCGACGCGTGACGATCGCCTTCGCCCCGGGATCCGACCCCGTGGTTCAGTCCAACTGGAACGGATAGACCGCCGGCAGGCGCAGGATGCGCGTCAGCTCGTCGAGCGCGCGGCGCGACTCGTCGAGCAGCGCCGGGTCGGCGAGGTCGCCGGGCGCGAGCCGGTCGCGGTAGTGGCGGAGGATCCACGCCTCGAGCTCGGCGTGGAGCTTCGCGTCGAGGAACACGCGCGCGCCTGCGGCATCGCGTTCGTCCTTCGTCAGCGGCACGCGCAGGCGCAGGCAGGCCGGCCCGCCCCCGTTGCGCATGCTCTGGCGCAGGTCGAAGAACGCCACGTCGGCGATGGGTCCGCCCGAGGCGAGCAGCCGGTCCACGAAGTCGCTCACCGCCGGGTGCTCGCGCACTTCGGCCGGTGCGACCAGCGCGTAGCGCCCGTCGGCGCGCGCGAGCATCTGGCTGTTGAAGAGGTACGTGCCCACGGCCGCCTCCAGCGGCACGTCTGCCCCGGCCACGACGATCGGCTGGAACGCCTGCCCGAGGTCGCGGGCGAGCGCGGCCAGCACGAGGTCCTGCGCCGCGAAAGCGCGCTCGTGGCAGAACAGCACGGAGCCCGCACCCACAGCGATGACGTCGTTGTGGAACACGCCCGCATCGATCGCAGCCGCGCTCTGCTGGACGAAGTGCGTTCGGGCCGGGTCGAGCCCGTGCCGGCGCGCGACGGCCTCGCCGGCCTCGCGCGTCTGCCGCGCGGGGAAGCGCGCCGGGCCGGGCGCGGCCGCTCCGAATGCAGCCCGCCCGTAGACGAAGAGGTTCAGCCCGCGCCCATCGGCGCCGACGAGCCGCGTGTGGTTGGCCGCGCCCTCGTCGCCGAACTGCGGCGCTGCGGGCAGCGGCTCGTGCACGGCGAAGCGCGCAGGGTCGGCGAAGATCGCGCGCAGGACCCGCGTGGTCGTGGGCGCCTCGAGCATGCGGTGGAAGTACGTGGCGAGGTTTGCCGGAGTGAAGTGCACGCGTCCGTCGGCCGTGTCGGACGACGCGCTCACGGTGGCGGCGTTGGCGACCCACATCGCCGAGGCGGAGGAGCACGCGGCGAGCAGGCGCGGCGCGTGCGCCGCGGCGCGCGCGATCACCTCCGCGTCGCTGCCTTCGAAGCCGAGCGAGCGCAGCGCGGGCACGTGCGGCCGCTCGTGCGGCGGCAGGACGGCTTGCGGGATGCCGCGCTGCGCGAGCGCGCGCATCTTGGCGAGCCCCTGCAATGCGGCCTCGCGGGGATTGGCGGTCTCGCCCGCGTGACGCGTCTCCGCGAGGTTGCCCGCCGCGAGCCCCGAGTAGTTGTGCGTCGGGCCGGGAATCCCGTCGAAGTTGACTTCGACCGCCGTCGGCATGGCTTCGCTCCGGAGCGCCCGACGGGATCGGAACGGTGCCGCAGCCCTACGCGGGCAGCGCGCGCGCGAGCGCCTTTTCCAGCCGCGCGAGCCCCTCGAGGATCTCGTCGAGGGAGATGACGAGCGAGGGCGCGATGCGCACGACGTTCGGACCGGCCATCAGCACGAGCAGGCCCTCGTCGGACGCCGCGCGCAGCACGTCGGGCGCCTTGCCGGCGAACGGCTCGTCGAGCTCGCAGCCCAGCCACACGCCCTCGCCGCGCAGGTCGCGGAACACCCTGCGGCGCGCGTTGATCGCCTTCAGGCCCTCCATGAACAGCGCGTGGCGCGCGCGCACGCCGTCGAGCACCTCGGTCGTGTTGACGATGTCGAACACCGCGCCGGCGACCGCGCAGGCGAGCGGGTTGCCGCCGTAGGTGGTGCCGTGCACGCCGGGCGTGAACACGCCGGCGACGTCGGCCGTGGTGAGCATCGCGCCGATCGGGAAGCCGCCGCCCAACCCCTTCGCCGAGGTGAGGATGTCGGGGACGATGCCCTTCTGCATGTACGAGAACAGCGCGCCCGTGCGGCCCATGCCGCTCTGGATCTCGTCGAGGACGAGCAGCGCGTCGTGCGCCTTCGTGAGCCGCCTCGCGGCCTGCAGGAACTCCGGAGTGCCCGGCGTCATGCCGCCCTCGCCCTGCATCGGCTCGAGGATCACCGCGCAGACGTCGTCACCGCCCTCGTCGCGGAACGCGGCCTCGAGCGCGGCGACGTCGTTGTACGGGATGTGCGTGATGCCGGCCGGGCTCGGCCCGAAGCCCTGCGAGTACTTCGCCTGCCCGCCGGCCGTGACCGTGAACAGCGTGCGGCCGTGGAACGCGTTGAGCGTCGAGATGACGCGCATCTTGTGCGGCCCGAAGCGGTCGTGCGCCCAGCGCCGCGCGAGCTTGAGCGCGGCTTCGTTCGCCTCGGCGCCGGAATTGCAGAAGAACACGCGCTCGGCGAACGTGTGGTCGACGAGGCGCTGCGCGAGACGCAGCGCCGGCTCGTTCGTGAACCAGTTCGACACGTGCCAGAGCCTGCGCGCCTGCTCCTCGAGCGCGCGGACGATCGCCGGGTGGCAGTGGCCGAGCGACGTGACGGCCACGCCGGCGGCGAAGTCGACGTACATCCGGCCTTCCTGGTCCCAGACGCGCGAGCCCTCGCCGCGCACCGGCACGAACTGCGCCGGCGAGTAGCAGGGCACCATCAGCGCGTCGAACATCGCGCGCGTGACGGGCGCGGTCGCGCCTTTGTGCGCGACCGGCGCCTCGCCGCGGACGGCTGCGGGTGCCTTCGCGGAGGCCTCAGGCGGGGTCATCGGTGTCTCCCTCGCGCGATCAGAGCGCGGCGACGACCTGGATCTCGATCCGGTAGTCGGGGCCGGCGAGCTTGGCCTGCACGGTGGCGCGGGCGGGCGTCGCCCCGGCCGGCACCCAGGCTTCCCACACCGCGTTCATCGCGGCGAAGTCGGCCATGTCGGGCAGGTAGATGGTCGCCGAGGCGATCTTCGTCTTGTCGCTGCCCGCCTCGGCGAGCAGGCGGTCGATCTGGGCGAGCACCTGGCGCGTCTGGCCGGTGACGTCGGCCTTCGGGTCGTCGGCGACCTGCCCGGCCAGCCAGCACAGGCCGCTGGCGCGGTGGATGACCAGTTCGGAGAGGCGCTTGCCGACGTGGCGGCGTTCTAGGGTCATGGTCTGAAGTGGCGTGAGGAGGCGAAGTCCATTCTAGTCGATTCACCATGCCGGCGGCGGCATGTCCAAGGGCATCGCGCCGGCATCCGCCTTGCGGTAGATTCGTGCCATGACCGGTCGATCCGCGCTCGTCCTCGCCTCGCTGTTGCTGTTCCTGGCCGTTGCGCTCGGCGCGTTCGGCGCGCACGCGCTCAAGTCCCGCCTGACGCCGGACCTGCAGGCGGTCTGGCAGACCGCGGTGCAGTACCACGCGTGGCACGCACTGGCGCTGCTCGCGATCGGCGTGCTGCTGCTCGTGCGTCCCGACGCGCGCGTGGGCCTCGCGGCGTGGCTGTTCGTCGCCGGCATCGTGCTGTTCTCGGGCAGCCTCTACGCGATGGCGCTCACCGGCGCGCGGGGCCTTGGGGCGGTGACGCCGTTCGGCGGCGTGGCGTTCCTCGCCGGCTGGCTCGCGTTCGCGTGGGGAGCGTGGCGCGTTGCATGACTGGGTGATGGCTGCCCGCGAAGACTCGCGGCACGGCGAGGGGGCGGGCGGCGGTGACGATGCCGGTCCCGACCACGGACGCTGGCAGCCGCCGGCCGGCGAACGCCCGCGGGTTCGCGGGGCCTTCGACGAACTCGAGCCGGGGCCTCTGCGCGACGAGCTTGCTGGCGCCAAGTCCGCTTCACAGCCGCTCGCCGCGCCGGACCCTGCCGAGCCGCCCGCGCGGCTCGCGCGCCTGCAGTTCACCGGCGAGGGCGCCGAGTACTTCCGCATCTGGGTCGTGAACACGCTGCTCACCCTCGCGACGCTGGGCGTGTACTCGGCGTGGGCCAAGGTGCGCAAGACGCGCTACTTCTGGCAGAACACGCGGCTCGAGGGCTACGCGTTCGACTTCCACGGCAGGCCGAAGGCGGTGCTGATCGGCCGCGTCATCGCGCTTGCGCTGCTCGCCGGGTACTCGCTCGCCTTCGAGTTCTCGTCCCGCGCGGGGCTCGCGATGATCGCGGTGCTCTGCGTCGTCGGGCCGTGGCTGTTCGCGCGCGCGCAGCGCTTCAAGCTCGCCAACACGAGCTGGCGGGGCTTGCGCTTCGGCTTCTCCGGCGGCACGGCCGAGGCGTATCGCATCGCGCTGCCTCCGATGGCGATCTGGTTCTCGGGCACCGTGGCCGCCGTCGTCGCGGACCGGCGCGCCGCACTCGCCACGCTTGCCGGCGTGGTGGCCGTGGCGCTCGTGCCGTGGATGCACCACCGGCTCAAGGCGTGGCAGCACGCGCGCGCGACCTACGGCGACCGGAACTTCGCCTTCCTCCCCGCCACGGCCGGCTTCTACCGCGTCTACTTCGTGGCGGGAGCGCTGCTGCTGGGAGCGGGCGTCGGCGTTGCGCTGGCAGGGGTGGTGGCGTTCGGCGCCCTGCTGGGAGCGGTCTTCGGCCGCGGCGAGTCCGCGGCCGCGGCGGGGGTCGGCTTTCTCGTATCGCTGGCGCTGTTCCTCGTCGCCGCGCTCGCCGCCTGGCCGTACTTCGCCGCGCGCCTGCAGGCCATCGTGTGGTCGCACACGCGCGCGGGCGACGTGCGCTTCGCGACCGCGATCGCGCCGTGGCCGCTCGGCAAGCTCGTCGCGAAGAACGTCCTGCTCACGCTCGCGACGGCGGGGCTCTACTGGCCGTTCGCCTCCGTGGCGCTCGCTCGCTACCGGATCGAGTGCATGCGCGCCGAGTCGGACGAGCCGCTGGTCGCGCTGGCGGAGTCGACGCTCCGGGGGACGCAGGACGCCTCCGGCGACGCCGCGGCCGACGCCTTCGGCGTGGACATCGGATTGTGAGCGCCGCCGGGCCGTCCCAAGGCGCTCACGCCCCCTCGGGGGGCAGCGCAGCGGCGCACGCCGCAAGCGTGGGGGCACCGTGACCGCTACCTGGGCCGCCACGCGCTTCGACGGCCGCTCCGGCGCCGGCGAGATCGTCGCAGTGGCGATCGACGGCGGCGTGCTTCGCCTCGCCTCGCGGCAACGCGTGGAGCGCTACCGCCTCGCGGAGCTGCGCATCGCGGAGTCCTTCGAGCACGCGCCGACCATGGTCGTGCTGCCCGGCGGGGCGACGCTGGAGATCCGCGACCCGGAGCGCACGCTGGGGGCCGCGCTCGCGGTGGCGGGTCTGCGCCCCTCGCTTGTCGTGCGCCTGCAGCGCAACTGGGCGGCGGCGCTCGCCTGCCTCGTCGTGCTGGTCGGCCTGCTCGCCTGGGGCTACGTCAACGGGCTGCCGCTTCTCGCGCGCGCGGTGACGAGCGTGATTCCCGCGGACGTGGAGCGGCGCATGGGCGAGAGCGTGCTGGAAGTCCTGGACGCGCGCTCGCTCAAGCCTTCGGGCCTGCCGCTCGCGCGCAGCCAGGCGATCGCGCGGGCGTTCGCCGCTGCGGCCGCGCGCAGCGCGCCGGGGGTGGCCGTGCGGCTGGAGTTCCGCGCCGGGCCGGCGAACGCGTTTGCGCTCCCCGGCGGCGCCATCGTGCTGTTCGACGGTCTCGTGAAGACCGCGGAGAGCGACGACGAGGTGCTGGGCGCGCTGGGCCACGAGCTGGGCCACGTCGTCCACCGGCACTCGACGCGGCAGTTCGTGCAGGTGCTCGGCGTGGCCGCGGTGGCGAGCCTGCTGTGGGGCGACTTCTCGAGCGTCGCGGCGAACGCGCCCCTGCTCATGGGCGCGTTTCGCTACGGGCGCGAGTTCGAGCGCGAGGCCGACGAGTACGCGATCGCGTTCATGCGCGACAACGGCATGCCCGTGGAGGCGCTCGACAGCCTGTTCGCGCGGCTCGAGAAGGAGCGGGGCGCCGGCCTGCTGCCGGACTTCGCGACCACGCACCCGTCGACCGCCGAGCGGCGGGAACGCGTTCGCGATGCCTCGCGCGGCGGCTCGCCGACGCGGTAGACTGGAACCGACAGGCGCCGCGGCAGGCTGCCGCGCCGATTCACGAGAAGGAGTGACGATGCTTTCCGCTTCCAGGTTTGCCGCGACGGCGTGCGCGCTCGCGTTTGCCGCCGGCAGCGCGTGGGCGCAGTTTCCCGAGCGCCCGATCACCATGATCGTGCCGTTCCCGCCCGGCGGGGTGGCCGACACCGTCGCGCGCCCGATCGCCGAGGCGATGGGCAACGCGCTCAAGCAGCCGGTGATCATCGAGAACAAGGCCGGCGCCGGCGGCGGCATCGGCATGGCGCACGTCGCCAAGTCGAAGCCCGACGGCTACACGATCCTGATGGCGCTCTCGTCGCTGGTCGTGCTGCCCGAGGCCGACAAGGTGCTCGGCCGCGCGCCGGCGTTCCAGGTGAAGGACCTGGCGCCGATCGCGCGCATCACCGCCGATCCCACGGTGCTCGCCGTGCGTGCCGAGTCGCCGTGGAAGAGTTACGCGGACTTCGTCGCGCACGCGAAGGCGAACCCGGGCAAGCTCAACTTCGGCTCGTCGGGCAACTACGGCACGATGCACATCCCCATGGCGATGCTGATGGGCGCTGCGGGCATCCAGATGACGCACGTCCCGTACACGGGAGCGGGGCCGGCGATCGTCGGCCTGCTGGGCGGGCACGTCGACGCGCTCTCGACCGGGCCGGCGACCGTCGTGCAACACGTGCAGGGCGGCAAGATCCGCGTGCTCGCCCACTGGGGCGAGGCGCGGCTCGCCGTGCTGCCCGACGTCCCCACGCTCAAGGAACTGGGCGTGCCGATCGACTACGCGCAGTGGTCCGGCGTGTTCGCGCCCGCGGGGACGCCGGAGCCGGTGATGGCGCGGCTGCGCGAGGCGGCACGCGTCGCGGCCAACGATCCGAAGGTGAAGGAAGTGCTCGGCAAGGCCGGCAGCCCGATCCTCTACCAGGACAGCGCCGAGTTCGGCCGCTACGTCGACGCCGACGCGGCGAAGATGGCCGACGTCGTCAAGCGCATCGGCAAGCTGGAGTAGCGCGCCCTGCGAAGTCGGTGACAGCCCCGGAAAAGTAGGGTCAGACTCGACTTTCCGGCGGGTCGCTCGCCGCTCAGATCGGCATCTGACGAAAGTCGAGTCTGACCCTACTTTTTAGCGCAGGCGAGCGAAGAACTCGCGCACGAGCGCCGCGCGCTCCGCGAGCGCCGGCGCGGCGCGGTCGATGCGCACGCGATCGGGCCCGGCGAAGCGGGTGCGCCCGTCACGCTGTACCAGCAGGATGAGCTTGCCGGGATCGAAGCCGGGCTCCTTGCCGAAGTGCACCGTCGTCCGCTCGGCCCCGGCGTCGACCTTGACCACGCCGAGCGGCTTCGCGACCAGGCGCAGCCGGTGCGAGGCGACGAGCGCCTGCGCGGGCTCGGGCAGCGCGCCGAAGCGGTCGATCAGCTCCTCCTGCAGCGCGTCGACGTCCTCGGCGCTCTCCGCGCTGGCGAGGCGCTTGTAGAGCACGAGCCGCTCGTGCACGTCGCTGCAGTACGTCGCGGGCAGCAGCGCCGGCACGTGCAGGTTGATCTCGGTGGCCACCCCCAGCGGCTCGTTGAGGTTCGGTTCGCGGCCGGATCGCAGCGCCGACACCGCGGCCTTGAGCATGTCGGCGTACAGCTGGAAGCCGACCTGCGCCATCTCGCCCGACTGCTCCTCGCCCAGCACTTCGCCCGCGCCGCGGATCTCGAGGTCGTGCATCGAGAGGTAGAAGCCCGAACCGAGGTCCTCCATCATCTGGATCGCCTCGAGGCGCTTCTTCGCCTGCGCGGAGAGCGCCTCCTCGGGCGGCGTGAGCAGGTACGCGTAGGCCTGGTGGTGCGAGCGCCCCACCCGTCCGCGCAGCTGGTGGAGCTGCGCCAGGCCGAACTTGTCGGCGCGCTCGATCACGATGGTGTTCGCGGTCGGCACGTCGATGCCCGTCTCGATGATCGTCGAGCACACGAGCAGGTTGACGCGCTGCTGGTAGAAGTCGCGCATCACGTGCTCGAGCTCGCGCTCGGGCATCTGGCCGTGCGCGACGGCGATGCGCGCCTCGGGCACCAGCTCGGCGAGGCGCTGCGCCATCGAGTGGATCGTCGCGACGTCGTTGTGCAGGTAGTAGACCTGCCCGCCGCGCTTCAGCTCGCGAAGGCACGCCTCGCGCACGATGCCGCGCGACCACGGCGTGGCGAAAGTCTTGATGGCGAGCCGCCGCTGCGGCGCGGTGGCGATCACCGAGAAGTCGCGGATGCCCTCCAGCGACATCGCCAGCGTGCGCGGGATCGGCGTGGCCGTGAGCGTGAGCACGTCGACCTCGGCGCGCAGGCGCTTGAGGCGCTCCTTCTGGCGCACGCCGAAGCGGTGCTCCTCGTCGATGATCACGAGGCCCAGCTGCGCGAACTTCACGTCGGCCTGCAGCAGCTTGTGCGTGCCGATCACGATGTCGATGCGTCCGCTCGCCAGGCCTTCCAGCGCCGCCTTGACCTCCTTGCCGGTGCGGAAGCGCGACAGCTCGGCGACCTTCACGGGCAGGTCGGCGAAGCGGTCGGAGAACACGTTGAAGTGCTGCTCGGCGAGCAGCGTCGTGGGCACCAGCACCGCCACCTGCTTGCCGTCCGCAACCGCGACGAACGCCGCGCGCAGCGCGACCTCCGTCTTGCCGAAGCCGACGTCGCCGCACACTAGGCGGTCCATCGGCTTGCCGGACGTGAGGTCGGCGATCACGGCCTCGATCGCGCCCGCCTGGTCCGGCGTTTCCTCGAAGCCGAAGCCCTCCGCGAACGCCTCGTAGTCGTGCTGCCTGAAGCCGAAGGCGTGGCCGACGCGCGCGGCGCGCTGCGCATAGAGGTTGAGCAGCTCGGCGGCCGTGTCGTGCGCCTGCTGCGCCGCCTTGCGCTTCGCCTTCTCCCACGCGCCGCTGCCGAGCTCGTGCAGCGGCGCCGTGTCGGGGTCGGCGCCGGCGTAACGCGAGATCAGGTGCAGGCTGGACACCGGCACGTAGAGCTTCGCGTCGTTCGCATAGACGAGCTGGAGGAACTCGTTCGCGCCGTCGCCGAGGTCGAGCGTCGTGAGGCCGAGGTAGCGGCCGATCCCGTGCTGCTCGTGGACCACGGGGTCGCCGATGCGCACCTCGGAGAGGTCGCGCACCATCGCGTCGACGTTGGTGCGCCGCGCGGCGTCGCGCCGGCCGCGGCGCACGACGTTCGCGTAGAGCTCCGCCTCGGTGACGAACGCGAGCCTTGCCCGCGGCCACAGGAAGCCCGCGTGCAGCGGCACCGCGGCGATGGCGAAGCGCGCATCGCCCTGGAGGAACGCGTCGAGCGAGTCGACGGCAGCAGGCGCGAGGCCGTACTCCGCGAAGTACTGCTGCATCGTCTCGCGCCGGCCCGCGCCTTCCGCGCACACCAGCACGCGGCCGTCGATGGCGTCGAGCGCGCGCTTGAGCTTCGCCAGCGGATCCTCGGCGCGGCGGTCCACCTCGACCGGCGGCAGGCGGCGCGTCGGCGCATCGGCCGGCAGCGCCTCGCTCGCGGCGGCGAGCGGGATCTCGACGCGGCCGAATGCCTTCAGCGAACCGCGGAACGCGTCGGGCGGCACGAAGATCTCCGCGGGCGCGAGCAACGGGCGCGCCTTGTCGCCGCGCAGCAACCGGTAGCGCGACTCGGTGTCCTGCCAGAAGCGGTCCATCGCGGCGCCGACGTCGCCGTGCAACGCGATCACCGCGCCCCGAGGCAGGTAGTCGACGAACGCCGCGGTGGCCTCGAAGAACAGCGGCAGGTAGTACTCGAGCCCGGCGGGGGCGAGCCCGTTGCTCACGTCCTTGTAGAGCGCGGAACGCGAAGGGTCGCCCTCGAAGACCTCGCGGAAGCGGCCGCGGAAGCGCGTGCGGCCCTGCTCGTCGAGCGGAAACTCGCGCGCCGGCAGCAGCCGGATCTCGGGCACGGGGTAGAGCGTGCGCTGCGTGTCGACGTCGAACGTGCGGATCGTCTCGATCTCCTCGCCGAAGAGGTCGAGCCGGTAGGGCAGGGCCGAGCCCATCGGGAAGAGGTCGATCAGCCCGCCGCGGATCGAGTACTCGCCGGGCGAGACGACCTGCGTGACGTTCGCGTAGCCGGCGAGCGCGAGCTGGGCCCGCAGCGCGTCGACGGCGAGCCGGCTGCCCCCCTTGACGAAGAACGTGTGCGCCGCGAGGTACGAGGCGGGCGCGAGGCGGCCGAGCGCCGTCGACGCCGAGACGAGGACCACGTCGCACTCGCCGCGCGACAGCCGGTAGAGCGTGGCCAGCCGCTCGGAGACCAGGTCCTGGTGCGGCGAGATCGGGTCGTAGGGCAGCGTCTCCCAGTCCGGGAAGAACGCGATCGAGCGCGCCGGCGCAAACGCGGCCAGCTCCTCGGTCAGCCGCTGCGCCGCAAGCGAGTCGGCGCACACGACCGCCAGCGCGCGGCCCCCGCCGGCGCACGCGTCGGCGAGCTGGGCGATCACGAGCGCGTCGGCGCTTCCGGCGGGCGGCGGCAGCGCGATCCTGCGCCCGGCCTCGGGCAGCGCCGGGACGAGCGAGGGCAGGCCGGCGAGGGGCGTCGGCGCGGTCACGGGAGCGGGGAGGGAAGGCACGGCGGAGGGCGTCGAATTATACGGAGGATAATCGCGCATGGTTCGCGCACGCCCCGCGACGCAGCGGCTCGTCTCGCCCTACGTCCTGCTGACGCTGACGCCGCTGTTCTGGGCAGTCAACTGGATCCTCGGCCGCGCGCTGCACCAGGACATCCCGCCGATGGCGATGACCTTCTTCCGCTGGTTCTTCGCGGTGGTCATCCTCGCGCCGTTCGCGCTGCCGCACGTGCTGCGGCAGCGGACGCTGATCCGCAGGAACTGGCGGCGGCTCCTCCTGCTCGGCGTGGTCGGCATCGGCTCGCACAACGCGCTCGCCTACCTCGGCCTCAACTACACGACGGCGACCAACGGCGTCATCCTCAACTCGTTCATCCCCGTGATGATCATCGCGATCGCGTGGATCTTCCTGCGCCAGCGGCTCACGCGATTGCAGGTTGCCGGCGTGGCGATCTCGCTCGCCGGCGTGCTCACGATCCTGTCGGGCGGGTCGCTCGCGGCGCTGGCCGCGTTCCGGCTCAACGGCGGCGACCTCCTGGTCATCCTGTCGATGGCCATGTGGTCGACGTACACGATCCTGCTGCGCTGGCGGCCGGCCGGCCTCCACATGCTGTCGTTCCTGTTCACCATCGCCGTGATCGGCGACGCGTTCATGCTGCCGTTCTGGCTGGGCGAGCAGGCGCTCGGCTACCGCATGACCTGGTCCTGGCAGGCGTTCGCGGCGCTCGCCTCGGTGGCGCTGTTCTCGTCCGTGCTGGCGTACATCTTCTGGAACCGCGGGGTCGAGGAGGTCGGGCCGCAGGTCGCGGGGCTGTTCGTTCACCTGATGCCGGTCTTCGGCGTGCTGCTCGCCTGGCTGTTCCTCGGCGAGCGGCTGGCGCTCTTCCATGTCGCCGGGATCGGGCTTATCCTCGCCGGCATAGGCATCACCAGCCGGAGGGGTCGCGGCGCGGTCCCGGCCGGCACCGACTGAAGGGAGGGGGGATGGAGATGACCGGCGACGTCCTGGAACTCGACCCGACCGGCGAGGATGCGCGCCGCGTGGCGCTGGTCGAGCGGATCGTGCGGTTGCGCATCGAGCACCGCGACCTCAACGACGTGATCGACCGGCTCGGCGACCGGGCCGACGTCGACGACCTCCAGGTCACGCGAATGAAGCGACGCAAGCTGCTGATCAAGGACCAGATCGCTTGGCTCGAGCGGGAGCTCGATCCCGACATTCCCGCCTGACAACTCTTGTCGTCCCCGCGCATGCGGGGACCCAGCGACTTTCTGTCAAAGAGACACTGGGTTCCCGCCTTCGCGGGAACGACGGCTGCGAGACTTGGGGTCCGACTCGCATTTCGACGTGATTCCGCCGAAATGCGAGACTGGCCCTCATTTCAGTCGCAGCGCGGCTCGGTCAGCTCGCGCCGGGCGAAAGGCGCCGGCGGCTCGGTCAGCGTGCGCAGGAACGCGACGAGGTCGTCGATCTCGGCGTCGGCGAGCTTGAGCGGCTTGAGCAACGTCCCGCCGTCGGAGTGCACGCGGTCGGGGTCCAGTTCGGAGTAGTGGCGCACGGCCTCGCGCAGCGTGGCGACGCTGCCGTCGTGCATGTACGGCGCCGTCTCGGCGACGTTGCGCAGGCCGGGGACCTTGAACTCGCCGAAGTTGCGGTGCTCGGCCGCGACGTGGCGCGTCCCGGTCGCGGTGCCGCGCGAGCGGTCGTCGTTCCAGCGGCCGAGCAGGTTGTAGGGGCTCGCCTTGAGCTTGCGGATGCCGTCGTGGCGGCCGGGATCGACGACCCCGGGCCGCACGAAGTGGCCCACGCCGATCTCGGCGAATTCCCCGTTGGTGAACAGCGGCCCGCCGTGGCAGACGCTGCACTGCGCGCGGCCGACGAAGAGCTTCAGTCCGCGCTGGGCGGCGGCGGGATAGCGCGCCATCGCCGTCGCGTCGCCGCGCGCAAGCGCGTCGCGGAAGTCGTCGAACGACGTGCGGCCGGTCACGATCGTCTCCTGGAACGCTGCCAGCGCCTTCGCGGCGTCGAGCGCCACCTGCTCGTCGTCGGCGGGCACGCTGCGGCCGAACGCGGCGCGGTAGCGGCAGTCGAACGCGGGCTCGCTGCGCACGAGCCTCGCCAGCGCCGCGATCGAGAAGCTCATCTCGCGCGGGTCGAGGAGCGGCCGCAGGCTCTGCGCCCACAGGTTGTCCGCCGCGCCGTCCCAGCCGAACCAGCGCGAGTGGCGGAGGTTGGCGATCGTCGGCGTGTTGCGATCCGCTTCCGCGTGACCGATGGCACGCGCGTGGCCGTCGCTCCAGTGCTGCTTGGGCCGGTGGCAGCCTGCGCAGGAGACCAGCCCGTTGCCGGAGAGCCGCGTATCGAAGAACAGCCGCTCGCCGAGCGCGACCGCCGCGGGCCTGCCGGAGACGCGGTTCGACGGATCGGGCGACCAGGCCATCGGCCAGGGCCCGTGCGAGAGGATGCGCGCGCGCTCGGCCGCGTCGAAGGCGATCGGCTGCGCGATCGCGGCTCCGGCGGCCAGCGAAGCTGCGAGCAGCAACGCGGCGCGCCTCACGGGATCTCCACGCCGAGTGAGACGCGCTCGCTCCCCTGCGCGGTGCGCACGTCGAACCGGAACTCCCACGCGCCTGGCATGTGCAGCAGCAGCCCCTCGACGCGATAGCGGTCGCCGCCGCGCGCTGCGACCGAGGGGCGGTAGTTCATGCCGTGCCGGTGCGCGGGCATGTGCGCGTCGACGCCGAGCCCGGTCGCGGCGGCTCCGGACTTCGCGCACACGACGACGTCGAGCGCGAAGTGCTTCGACACCGCGATCGGCGCGGGATCGGGACGGAATGCGACGTCGAAGCGCGGCGAAGCGGCGACGAGCGTCCCCGCGCCGAGCGCGTCCCCGCACGCCGCGTGCGCCGTGCCGGCGAGCGCGACCAATGCCGCGCACAGCATGGCCGGGACCGGGCGCACGCGCCGCCTCACAGGCCGGAGCGCGCGACCTTCGCCATGAGCGCCTCGCCGTTGCGCCACGCGATGCGCTCGGCGAGCGGGCGCGGCAGGTCGGCGAGCCACTCGCGCGCCCACTTCGCGTGCTCGCCGACGTACAGCCACCGCTCCGGCGTGTAGGTGTCGGTGCCCACCATGAAGCGGTCGGGGAACGCCTCGAAAGCCGCGCGCCACTCGGGGCTCACCTTGCCGCCCGCGGCCGGATCGGAGCGGAACGCGAGGTCGCACCACAGGTTCGCGTGCTTGCGCAGCATCTCGCGCACCGACGCCGGGTCGGTGAAGCCCGAGTGCGCCCACAGGATGCGCGCGCCCGGATCCTGGCGGAAGACGCGCTCGACCGCATCCGCGTCGCCGTGCAGGTGCAACAGCAGCCCGCGCTGCTTCGCGAGCTCGACCACGCGCCGCATCACCGGCAGGTCGGCGTCGGCGCCGTAGACGTGGAACTCGCCGATCGCGACGTAGCGGTGCTTCGCCAATCGCTCCTCGAGGAACGGGATCACCGTCGCGTCGCGCACCCAGGTGCTCACGTCGGAGCGCGAGCGGTACGGCCGCAGCGAAGGGAGGATCAGGTCCGGCGCGGCGGCGACGAGACGCTGCGTTCCCTCGTCGCCGGACGACGAGACCAGCGCGCGGCGGATGCCGGCCTTGCGCAGCGTGTCCACCGCCTGCGCCGGCGGCAGGTTCGCCCACGCGTCGTGGCTGTAGTGGATGTGCGCGTCGAAGATGGGCAGATCGGCCGCGGCGAGCGGCGCGGCCGACGCCGCTGCCGCGAGCGCGAGCGCGAGTGCGACGGTGTGGCGAAGGCGCATGGGACGGTCCTCGGGCGGTCGCGGCGAAGAGATGGCGGCAAGCTTAGCGCGCCGCGGCGCGCAGCGGTACGTGCCAGCCACCCCACTGCGGCTGGGCGGGGGAGGCTCAGGCCTTCGCCGGCTCCGGCACCCGCCCGTAGCGGTCGTCGAAGCGCACGATGTCGTCCTCGCCGACGTAGTCGCCGCACTGCACCTCGATCATCACCAGGGGGGCCGTGCCGGGATTGGCGAGCCGGTGCTTCGTGTGCTTGGGGATGTACGTCGACTCGTTCTCGCCGACGTTGTAGACCGACTCGCCGCAGGTGACCTCGGCGGTCCCGCTCACGACGATCCAGTGCTCGCTGCGCCGGTGATGCATCTGCAGCGACAGCGCCGCGCCGGGCTTGACCTCGATGCGCTTGATCTTGAAGCCCGGGGCCTCCTGCAGCACCGTGTACGCGCCCCACGGGCGGGCGACGGTGCGGTGAAGCTTGTAGGCGTCGTGGCCGCGCGCCTTCAGCTCGCCCACGACTTCCTTGACGCGCTGCAGCTGGTCGCGGTGCGCGACGAGCGTCGCGTCCGGCGTGTCCACGATGACGAGGTCGTGCACGCCCACCGCCGCGACGACGCGATCCTCGGCGTGGATGTACGTGTTGCGCGTGTCGATGGCCACGCGCTCGCCCTGGCCGCGGTTGCCGCGCTCGTCGGCGGCCACGAGGTCGGAGATCGCCTGCCAGGAGCCGATGTCGCTCCAGTCGAAGCTGCCGCGCACCACGGCGACCCCCGGCGCGCAGCCGGCGGCCTTCTCCATCACCGCGTAGTCGATCGAGATGTCGGGCACGCTCTCGAACAGCGCGGCGTCGATCTCCAGCATGCCGCCCTCGCGCTTCGCCAGCGCCTGCCACGCCGGGCGCACGCCTTCGAGCACCGCTGGAGCGTGCTGCGCGAACGCGTCGAGGATCGCGCGCGCGGTGAAGCAGAACATCCCGGAGTTCCACAGGTGCCGGCCGGAGGCGACGTACTGCTGCGCGACGGCGAGCTGCGGCTTCTCGACGAAGCGCGCGACGCGATGGCCGGGCGCATCGCCCGCGCGCAGCGGCTGCGCCTCGCACTCGATGTAGCCGTAGCCGGTCTCGGGCCGGTCCGGAGCGATGCCGAAAGTGACCAGCATCCCCTCCGCCGCGAGCGGCAGCGCGGCCGCGACCGCCCGCGCGAACGCTGCTTCGTCGCGAATCAGGTGGTCGGCGGGCAGGACGAGCATCGGCGCGTCGTCGCCGACGCGCTCGCGCGTCCACAGTGCGGCGAGCGCCACCGCCGCGGCGGTGTTGCGCCCGAACGGCTCGAGCAGGTAGGTTTCCGGCACGGGCGTGCCGCCGGCCGCCGCGTAGACGTCCTTCGTGGCGAAGTAGTACTCGCGGTTGGTCACCGTGACCATCGCGCCGGCCCCGGGCAGCGAACGCGCGCGCGACGCCGTGCGGCCGAGCAGCGTGCCGCCGTCGGGCAGCGGCAGGAACGGCTTGGGCGAGGCCTCCCGCGACAGCGGCCACAGGCGGGTGCCGGCGCCGCCGGAGAGGATGACGGGGACGAGCGGTCGCATCGGGTTCCAGAGGAATGCGGCATGGGACGCCGCGGCAGAGTAGGGCGGCATTGTAGGCCATCGTCGCGCCGCTTCCCCGTCGCGCGCCGCCCTTGAATCGCGCCGGTGCGCCCGCACATCGGGAAGGCGATGGTGCCTTCGTCCCACTGGTATCATCGCCTCTCCAGCGGGCCTGCCTCGAAAACGGGGCGGCGCCGCCGCCGAACACCGGGGGTGCACTGGTTTCGACGGGGGTTGCAAGGTCGCGCGGGGCATGCCGAGGCGCTTGTCCTCGTAAAACCCGAGCAATCGCAAACTTAACTGCGAACGACGATAGCTACGCTCTGGCGGCTTAATCCCCGCTAGACCTCGCACCGGGCGGCGTCCAGCCCGGGCCCAAGGGGCAACCCGGAAGGCGGCGAGGACCCATTGGACGATCGCGTCCGCCCGGGTCGCTTGGGCGAGGCGTTAAAGCAAGGCGACTGGTTCCCCCGCAGCCTGTCCGTCGGCGTCGGGGGGGCGAGAGCCAAACGACGAGACTAAGCATGTAGTCCCGACGGTCGAGTGCTTCCGGACGCGAGTTCGATTCTCGCCACCTCCACCACTCCAAGTGCCCGGCTGCTCACGCAGCTGGGCATTTCTTTTCCCGGGCCCGCGCGTCCACGAGGATTCCCGGGGTTTCTGCGGAAGGCGACGGTCCGCACGACGGCCGGGACGTGGCGGTCTTCACTCTCTCCGCCCTCGCTCTTCTGGCGCGTCCCGAAGTCCGCGGGGCCCGCGTTCGTGGGCCAGCAAGTCCATGACTTGCGGGCGTGCCATTCGAGCGGTCGTTCCTTCGCACGGG
>Ga0224500_10000584_pt1 | contig 24387 bp, 23 predicted proteins | sample SF_Oct11_sed_USG_FD_168126 | JGI IMG/M metagenome (GOLD analysis project Ga0224500, IMG submission 168126) | Sediment microbial communities from San Francisco Bay, California, United States - SF_Oct11_sed_USGS_4_1 | ecosystem: Environmental > Aquatic > Marine > Sediment | place: USA: California... | reverse complement strand
ACCGCGGGCCGGCCTGTGGACCGATTGGGGACGCTTTCGCGACTCTCCGGAAGGTCCCGCGAAATCGACAAATTATACATGGGGAGCAGGTGTTTTCCTAGGGAAATCGCGGAGTTACGGAAGGGTGGGGCGAGGGGCGGGCAGGGCGGGGTGAGCGTGCCCGCGCTGGCTGTCGCGCGCAGGCGATGGCTCGGTGCGCGAACGAGCCGTTCCCGTGCACCCGGGGGCGCCCGCCGCGCCGCGATGCGGCGTCAGCTGCGAAGCACCTGGAGCAGGAATGTCACGTCGTGATTGATCTCGGGGTGCGACTCCCGCAGGGCCGCGATCGTCCGGCAGGCGTGCAGCACGGTGGTGTGGTCGCGGCCGCCGAAGTTGCTGCCGATCTCGGGCAGCGAAAGCTGGGTCAGCTCCTTGGCCAGCGCCATCGCGATCTGCCGCGGCCTCGCGACGGCCCGCGAGCGCTTCTTGCTGTGCATGTCGGTCACGCGCAGCTTGTAGTAGTCGGCGACGGTCTTCTGGATGTTCTCGACGCTGATCTGGCGGTTCTGCACCGCCAGCACGTCCTTGAGCGCGTCCTTGGCCACGGTCAGGTTGATGTCGTTGCCGTGGAACGTCGCGTAGGCGGTGACGCGCTTGAGCGCGCCCTCGAGCTCGCGGACGTTGCTGCGGATGTGCTTGGCGATGAAGAACGCGACCTGCTCGTCGATGCGCACGCGGCTCTGCGCGGCCTTCGACAGCAGGATCGCGACGCGCATCTCGAGCTCCGGCGGGTCGAGCGCGACGGTGAGCCCCCAGCCGAAGCGGGAGATGAGCCGCGCCTCGATGCCCTCGATCTCCTTGGGGTACTTGTCGCAGGTGATGACGACCTGCTTGTGCGCCTCGATCATCGTGTTGAAGAGGTAGAAGAACTCCTCCTGGGTGCGGCTCTTGTTGCCGAGGAACTGGATGTCGTCGATCAGCAGGAGGTCGAGCGAGCGGTAGTGGCGCTTAAAGTCCTCGAAGCTCTTGTGCTGGTAGGCGCGCACGACGTCGGCGACGTAGGTCTCGGCGTGCGTGTAGCGGATGCGCGCGGCCGGGTTCTGCGCCAGGATGTGGTTGCCGATCGCCTGGATGAGGTGCGTCTTCCCCAGACCGACGCCGCCGTAGACGAACAGCGGGTTGTAGGACGTCGGATGCTCGGCGACCTGGAGCGCCGCGGCGCGGGCAAGCTGGTTCGCCTTGCCGGTGACGAACGTCTCGAACGTCAGCGAGCGGTTGAGGCTGCTTGCGTCGGGCCGCGCTTCGGCGCGCCGGGCCACCGGCGCAGCGACGGCCTCGACCGCGGGCGGCGCGGCCGGAGGGCCCTGCGAGGCCAGGGCCGCGGCCTTCGGCGCAGCCGCTGGCGAGGCGTCTTCGGGGGCAAGCCCGAACGCCACCGGCACGGGCCGGCCGCTGACGTCGGCGGCCATCGCCTCGATCTGGGTGCCGAAGCGCTCCTTCACCCACTGCAGGACGAAGCGGTTGGGCGCCAGCACGCGCAGGCCGGCGGTCGTGGGCTCGCAGCGCAGCGGGCGGATCCAGGTGGCGTATTGCTGCGCCGAGAGGTCGCGGGCGAACGCGGCCAGGCAGGCGGACCACGGGCCGGCGACGTCGATCGGCAGGGAGTTGAGAGGATCCAACGGGCTTTCCGGGGCGGCTTCGGGGCTGCCGCGCTTGTGCTTGACCGACGAAAACGGGCGTCGCGAACGGTGTGTTGCCCCGCCGGGACGCCCATCGAGTTATGCACATTCTAGCCGCCGTCCGGCGGGTTATCCACAGCGCGAACTGCCGGGAATGCCGTGCCGGGCAGGCCCCAGCGCAGGGAACGCGCCCGCCGCGAGTAATCGCTCGCACCCTGCGCCGCCGGCGGAAGCCACCGGGCGCTCGTTGACAGGGTCGTGCGCAATCTGTTCTAATTAAAAGCTTTTCGGGTGGCCGGATCGACAGCGCCCGAGCCCCGCCCCCGACTCCCGCCGAGCCGAAAAAATGAAACGCACTTTCCAGCCCTCCAAGCTCCGCCGCGCGCGGAACCACGGTTTCCGCGCCCGGATGAAGACCGTCGGCGGGCGCAAGGTGCTCTCCGCGCGCCGCGCGAAGGGCCGCGTCCGCCTCTCCGCCTGAGCGTCGCCCTCCTCGCGCGCCTTCCCGCCGGAGCCCGGCCGTACCGGCTGACCGGGACGGGCGCGTTCGAGGCGGTGTTCCGCGACGGAACACGGTTCGAAGGTCGCCAGGTGCAGATCATCGCCATGCCCGCCGCGCTGCCGCTCGGCCGCTTCGGACTGGTCGTCGGCCGCAAGGCCCTGCCGCGCGCCATCGACCGCAACCGCTTCAAGCGTCTCGTCCGCGAAGCGATGCGCTCGCTGCGCGCCGACGCGCAGGCGTTCGACGTCGTCGTGCGCCTCAAGGGGCCGCTGAAGCGCGCCGGAGTCGATGCTGCAGCCGCCGAGGCCGCGCAGCTGCTCGGCCGCGCATTCGCCTCCCGGCCCTCGCGCAGCGCGCCATGAGGAAGGTGCTCGTCGCCGCGATCCGCGGCTACCAGTACGCGATCCGCCCGCTGATCGGCGCGAACTGCCGGTTCTATCCCAGCTGCTCCGAGTACGCGCGCGAGGCCGTCGAGCGCCACGGCGCGGCGGCGGGGAGCTGGCTCGCGGCGCGGCGCATCGCCAAGTGCCACCCCTACCATCCTGGCGGCTACGACCCGGTGCCCGAGAAATCGGAGCAGCCGGCGTCGCGCGCGGCCTGACGCAGCCACCCCGGGGCCGCATGGACTCGCAACGCCTGATCCTCTTCCTCGTCTTCTCGTTCTCGCTGCTGTTCCTGTGGGAGGCCTGGCAGAAGCACGTCAATCCGCCGCCCCCGGTCGCGCAGAAGACGGCGCCGGCCGAGGCGAAGAAGCCGGCCGACGTGCCGAGCGCGACGCCGGCGCCGGCCGTGCCGGCGGCCACCGCGCCGGGCGGCGCGGCCGCGGTGCCGGGAATGCCGGCGACGGCCGTCCCCGCTGGCGCGGCGAGCTCCGCGGGGCAGCTCGTCGCGATCCGCACCGACCTCTACACCGCGTCGATCGACCCGGTGGGCGGCGTGGTGGCGCAGGTCGCGCTGTCGAAGCACCGCGACGCCACCGACGCATCGAAGCCCTACCTCGTCATCCAGCGCAGCGGCGAGCGCACCGCGATCGCGCAGGCCGGCCTGCTCGGCGAAGGCATGCCGAACCACCGCACGACCTACCAGGTCGAGGCGGGGCCGCGCGAGCTCGCCGCCGGCAGCGACAGGCTCGAACTCAGGCTGACCGCGACCGGCGGCGGCGGCGAGAAGGTCGTGCAGACGCTGACGTTCCACCGCGGCACGTACGTGATCGACGTGCGCTTCGACGTGACCAACGCGCGCGGCGAGCCGATCGCGCCGTTCGCCTACTTCCAGCTCACGCGCGACACCAAGACCGCGCTGCCGCAGAGCTCGTGGACGCCGGTCTCCTACACCGGCCCGGTCGTCTACAACGAGGCCGACAAGTTCAAGAAGGTGGATTTCGGCGAGATCGACAAGCTCGCCGCCGACGCGAAGCGCAAGCTGCCGTTCACGCCGAAGGCCGACAACGGCTGGGTCGGCATGATCGAGCACTACTTCGTCAACGCCTGGCTGCCGCCGGCGAAGGACAAGGTCGAGCGCGAGTTCTACGCGCGCAAGCTCGACAACGGCCTGTACGCGGCGGGGATGATCGTCCCGCTCGGGACGATCGCGCCGGGTACTGCCGGCTCGCTGTCCGTGCCGCTGTACGCCGGCCCGCAGGAGCAGGAGGTGATCGGCAAGCTCGCCCCCGGCTTCGACCTCGTCGTCGACTACGGCATCTTCACGGTGCTCGCCGCGCCGCTGTTCTGGCTGCTCAAGTGGCTGCACGGCCTGATCGGCAACTGGGGCTGGGCGATCGTCGTGATGACGATCCTCATCAAGGGCGCGTTCTACCCGCTCAACGCGGCCTCGGCGCGCTCGATGGCGAAGATGAAGATCGTCGGCCCGAAGCTGAAGGCGCTGCAGGAACAGTACGCCAACGACAAGCAGCAGCTCCAGATCCGCATGATGGAGCTCTACAAGCAGGAGAAGATCAACCCGCTGGGCGGGTGCCTGCCGATCCTCGTGCAGATCCCGGTGTTCATCGCGCTGTACTGGGTGCTGCTCTCCGCGGTCGAGCTGCGCTACGCGCCGTGGCTGGGCTGGATCCGCGACCTCTCGGCGCCCGATCCGTGGTTCGTGCTGCCGGTGATCTACGCGATCACCGCGTACCTGCAGGTCAAGCTGTCGCCGACGCCGATCACCGACCCGATGCAGGCGAAGATCATGCAGATCATGCCGGTCGCGTTCTCGGTGCTGTTCATCTTCTTCCCCTCCGGGCTGGTGCTCTACTGGCTCGTCAACAACGTCCTGCAGATCGGCCAGCAGTGGCACGTGAACCGGATGCTGGAGAAGGAAGCCGAGCTGGCCGCGGCCAAGCGGCGGTAGTGCTCGCCCGCGGCCTGCTGGCAGCGGTCGCGCTCGCCTGTGCGCAGGCGCAGGCGCAGGCGCAGTCGCAGCCGGCGACGGTCGACCTCGACACGCCGTTCGTCACCACGCCGGACGCCGTCGTCAGCGCGATGCTCGACCTCGCCCGCGTCGCGCCCGGCGAGCGGCTGGTCGACCTCGGCAGCGGCGACGGCCGCATCGTGATCGAGGCGGCGCGGCGCGGCGCGCTCGCCCACGGCGTCGAGATCGACCCGCGGCTCGTCGAGCGCAGCCGCGAGGCCGCGCAGCGCGCCGGGCTGTCGGCGCGCGCGACCTTCGCCACCCAGGACCTGTTCGAGACCGGCTTCGCGCAAGCCGACGTCGTCACGATGTACCTGCTGCCCGACGTCAACGCGCGCCTCGCGCCGCGGCTGTACGCGACGCTCGCGCCGGGCGCGCGCATCGTCTCGCACGACTACGGCCTCGGCGACTGGCCGCCGGATGCCGACCTCGAGGTCGACGCGCCGGGCAAGACCGTGGGCATGACCAAGCGCAGCAGGCTCATGCTGTGGACCGTTCCCGCGCGGGTTGCGGGCCGCTGGCGCGGGCAGGCCGGCGAAGAGCCGCTGGCGCTCGACCTGGCGCAGGCGTGGCAGCACGTGTCCGGGACGCTGCGCTGGCGCGGCGGCGACTACCGTTTCGCCGACCGGCGCGTCGTCGGGACTGCGCTCGCGCTCGATCTGCGCGCCGAGGGCCGCCCGCCCCTGGAGCTGCGGCTGCGCGCCTCCGGCGACGCGGACCTCGAGGGCGAGGCGCGCGAAGGCGGCGCCGCGCCGCGGAGCGTTTCCCTGCGCCGGATGCAGTAGACTCCGCGGACATTCCGGCAAGCAGTGGGCGAGGGCCGTCCTCTCCCGGGCGAGCGCAACGGAGGCGGCGGTTGGGGGAAGCGTCGACGCGGGGGGCAGGCGGGGACGGCGCGTTCGCGATCGTCGACGCGCACCAGCACTTCTGGGACCCGACGCGCCACTACTACCCGTGGCTCAACGACGAGCCGCCGATCCCGTTCCGCTACGGCGACTACCGGCCGATCCGCCGCCGGTACCTGCCGCCGGACTACCGCGCCGACGCCGCCCCGTACACGGTGGTGCGCTCCGTCTACGTGGAGGCCGAGTGGGACCCGCGCGACCCCCTCGGCGAGATGCGCTACATCGAGTCGCTGCGGCGCGAGCACGGCCTGCCTTCGGTCGCCGTCGCGCAGGCGTGGCTCGACGCGCCCGATGCGCCGCGCCTGCTCGAGCAGCAGGCCGCCTTCCCGTTCGTGCGCAGCGTGCGGCACAAGCCGCGGGCGAACCGCTCGCCCGGCGACGGCGCGCCGGGAGGCACGACGGACGCGAAGTGGCGCGCCGGCTTCCGCGAGCTCGCGCGGCTTCGCCTGCGCTTCGACCTGCAGACGCCGTGGTGGCACTTGGCCGAGGCCGCGCGCCTTGCCGCCGACTTCCCCGACACGCGCATCGTCCTCAACCACACCGGCCTGCCGGCGGATCGCAGCGCCGAGGGGATCGCCGGCTGGAAGCGCGCGATGACGACGTTGGCGGCGTGCCCGAACGTCGCGGTGAAGATCTCCGGCATCGGCCAGCGCGGCGTGCCGTGGACGGTCGCGGCGAATCGCGACATCGTGCGCACGGTCATCGACCTGTTCGGCGTCGGCCGCTGCATGTTCGCCAGCAACTTCCCGGTCGACGGCCTGTGCGCGGCGTTCGGCACGATCTTCGGCGGCTTCCGCGAAGCGGTGAGCGACTATCCGGCCGCCGAGCAGCGGGCGCTGTTCCACGACAACGCGATGCGCATCTACGCGATCGACTGACGCGATGAAACGCAAGCTCGGCTACGTGGGCGTGGGGCTGATGGGCCTGCCGATGGTCAGGCGCCTCGCGCCGCTCGGCTACGCGATCGCCGCCTGTGACATCGTGCCGGCGCAGGTCGAGGCGGCGCGCGCGGCGGGCGCGCGGGCGGCGACGTCCCCGGCCGACGCGGCGCGCGACGCCGATCTCGTGCTGCTCAACCTGCCGACGACCGAGGCTGTCGAGACGGCGGTCTTCGGCGAGCGCGGCGTGGCGAGCGCGGTGAAGCCCCCGCAGCTCGTCGTCGACTTCTCGACGGTGAAGGTGGACAAGGGCAAGGCGTTCGCGGCGCGGCTTCGCGAAGCGACCGGCTGCGGCTGGGTCGACGCGCCGGTGTCCGGCGGCCCGCCCGCGTCCGCCGCGGGCACGCTGACGGTGATGGCCGGCGGCAGCGACGCGGACATCGCCCGCGTGGCGCCGCTGATGGCCGACGTCGCGGCGCGCTTCACGCACATGGGCCCGGCGGGCAGCGGGCTCGTCGCCAAGATGATCAACCAGCTGATCGTCGGCTGCACGCACGCGGTGATGGCCGAGGCGCTGCTGGTGGCCGAGGCGGCCGGCATCGACGCCGGGCGCATTCCCGAGTGCCTCGCCGGCGGCCACGCCGACGGCACGCTGCTGCAGCGGCTGTACCCGCGCATGGCGCAGCGCGACTTCGCGCCGCAGGGCTACGCGCGGCAGCTGCTCAAGGACCTCGAGATGGTGAACGAGTTCGCCGGCGCGCTGAAGGCGCCGGTGCCGATGACCGGAGAGGCGCTCGGCCTGTACCGCATGCTGATCCGCCGCGGCTTCGCCGAGCTCGACACCTCGGCGGTGTTCAAGCTGTACGAGCGCGACGCGGACGCGTGACGCTCGCCACGGACCCGATGGGCGACGACGCCCGCAATTGAAGGAGGAGAGGCAATGAAGCAACGCATCGGCAGGATCCTGTCGGCGACCGCCGCCGCCGCCGCGCTCGCGCTGGCCGCGACCCCGGCGCTGGCGCAGGTCAAGCTGCGCTACGCGCACGTCGGCGTGGCCAACGCGCCGCAGACGCTGTACGCGGACGAGGTGGCGAAGCTCGTCAAGGAGCGCACGAACGGGCGCGTCGAGATCCAGGTGTTCCCGAACTCGCAGCTGGGCGGCGTCGGCGAGCTGGTCGACGGCGTCAAGTCCGGCGCGATCTCGATGGGCCACCACGACTTCGCGTCGCTGGGCAGGATCGTCTCGGAGACCGCGGTGTTCAACACGCCGTTCATGTACCGCGACCCCGAGCACGCGATGCGCGCGACCGACCCGCGCCAGTCGCCGGCGCTCGCGAAGATCAACCAGCAGCTGGTCGAGAAGGGCAACATGCGCATCGTCGCCGCGCTGTTCCAGGGCACGCGGCAGCTCACGTCGAAGGAGAAGGTGCTCTCCCCGAAGGACATGGCGGGCAAGAAGTACCGCGGCGTGCCGATCAAGCTGTGGTCGTCGATGCTGACCGGCATGGGCGCGGTCGCCACCCCGGTCGAGGTGTCCGAGCTCGCCACCGCGCTCGCCACCGGGCTCGTGGTCGGCCAGGAGAACCCGCTGCCGAACATCTACAACCTCAAGCTCTACGAGGTGCAGAAGTACGTGATGCTGACCAACCACATGCAGTCGGTGCTGTCGGTCTTCGTCAACGAGAAGGCGTGGCAGGCCATCCCGGCGGCCGACCGCAAGATCATGGAGGACACGATGATCGAGGTCGGCATGAAGACGCTCGCCTGGGACCGCGACACCGTGGCGAAGTACCGCAAGGACCTCGAGGAGAAGGGCATGGTGTTCGTCGAGCAGAAGGACGGGCTCGACGTCGAGGCGTTCCGCAAGGCGGTGCTCGCGCAGGTCAACAAGGACTTCCCCGAGTGGACCGGCTACATCGAGCAGATCCGCGCGGTGAAGTAGCGCGCGGGGGGCGGGCGTGCTGAGCGGCGTGCGGCGGGCGGTGCGGGCGGCTTCGCTCGCGCTGCTCGCGCTGCTGGTGGTCACGCCGCTGGCGCAGATCGTGATGCGCGGCGTGTTCAACGTGCCGATGGCTGGCGCGGAGGAGCTGGCGCGCTACTTCCTCGTGTGCCTCACGTTTCTCGGCGCCGCCTACGTGACGCACGCGGGCGGCCAGATCCGCATGGAGGAGCTCCAGGCGCTGCTGCCGCCTCGGCCGCGCTGGTACCTGCAGCTCGGCATCGAGCTCGTCGGTGTGGCGATGTTCGCGACGCTTTTCGTCGCCGGCGCGATCACGATAGGCAAGAACCTGAGCAACAAGACGGCCACGCTGGAGATGCCGTTCTGGCTGTTCATGGGGCCGCTGGCGGTCGGCTCGCTCCTGCTCCTCGTGGAGACGCTGGCGATGTTCGTGCACACGCTGCGCCGCCGGCGTCCCGAGGACAAGCACACCGTGCTGACCTGATGAGGCTCGCACGAGTGTTGATCGGCGCCAAACCGTCGTCGTCCCCGCGCAGGCGGGGACCCAGTGACTTCCGTGTGGACGACGCTGGGTCCCCGCCTGCGCGGGGACGACGACGGATTGTTCCAGTTCCGGCGCGTTTTGCCACTTGCATGTCGCCTTGTTAGCGCGGTTCGCATGGACGGCCCTCTCGTCATCATCGCGTTCCTGGCGCTGTTCGTGCTGGGCTTCCCGGTCGTGCTCGCGATCGGCGTGCCGTGCATCGCCTACATCCTCGCCAAGGACCTGCCGATCGACCTCGTCGCGCAGCGCACGCTCTACGCGCTCGACTCGTTCCCGCTGGTCGCGGTGCCGGTGTTCCTGTTCGTCGGCAGCCTGATGAACAGCGCCGGCATCTCGCGGTACATCTACCGGTTCGCCGACACCGCGGTCGGGCGGCTGCCCGGGGGGCTCGCGCAGGTCAACATCTTCGGCAGCCTGGTGTTCGCGGGCATGTCGGGCTCCGCGCTGGCCGACATCGGGGGCATCGGCCGCATCGAGATCGACGCGATGCGCAAGAAGGGCTTCTCGGTGCCGTTCGCCGCCGCGGTGACGAGCTCGTCGGCGGTCGTCGGGCCGATCTTCCCGCCGTCGATCCCGCTCATCATCTACGGCACGGTCACCGGCGTGTCGGTGATCCAGCTCCTGCTCGGCGGCATCGTTCCGGGGCTGATCTGCGTGGCGATGCTGATGCTGATGACCGGCTGGCTCGCGGTGCGGCGCGGCTACCCGCGCGCCGCGCGCTGGCCCACGCCGGCGGAGCTGTGGCGCGACTTCAAGCCGGCGTTCCCGGCGATCGCGGCTCCGGTGATCCTGATCGTCGGCATGCTGGCCGGCTTCTTCACGCCCACCGAGATCGCGGCCGTCACCGTCGCCTACGCAATGCTGATCAGCGGGCTGTTCTACCGCGAGCTCACCTGGCAGGGCCTGCTGGAGGCGGCCTACGAGACCATCCTCGCGTCGGCGGGCATCCTGCTCATCGTCGCGGTCGCCGCGCTGTTCGGCTGGATCCTCTCGGTCGAGCAGGTGCCGCAGCGGCTGACCGCAGTCCTGCTGTCGATCTCGAAGGACCCGTACGTCCTGCTGCTGCTGGTCAACGTCCTGCTGCTGCTGGTGGGCATGTTCCTCGACAGCACGACGGCGATCCTGGTGATCGCGCCGATCATCGCCAAGCCGCTGGTGATGGCGGGGGTGGACCCCGTGCACCTCGGCATGGTCGTCGTGTTCAACCTGATGATCGGGCTGCTGACGCCGCCGATGGGCCTCGCGCTCTTCCTCGTCGCCGACATCGCGAAGGTGACGATGAAGGAAGTGCTGCGCGAGATGGCGCCCTACTACGTGCCGCTCGTGGTGACGCTGCTGCTCATCACCTACGTCCCCGAACTCACGACCTGGATCCCGCGCCTGGCGCTGGGCCGCTGACGCGGCGGCGGGCGCCGCCGTCGATTAAGCTTCGCGGATGGCCCGCGCGCCCGCCGCCGTCGACACGATCGCAGCGATCGCCACGCCCCCCGGGCGGGGCGGCGTGGGCATCGTGCGCGTCTCGGGAGGCGGAGTCGCCGGCATCGCCGCAGGCGTCCTCGGGCGCGTCCCGCCGCCGCGCGTGGCGACGTTCGCGACGTTCCGCGGCGCGCGCGGCGAGCCGCTCGACTGCGGCATCGCGCTCTCGTTTCCCGCGCCGGCGTCGTTCACCGGCGAGGACGTGCTCGAGCTGCACGGCCACGCCAGCCCGGTCGGGCTCGGGCTGCTGCTCGCGCGGTGCCTCGAGCTCGGCGCGCGGCTGGCGCAACCGGGCGAGTTCACCCGGCGCGCCTTCCTGAACGGCAAGCTCGACCTCGCGCAGGCGGAGAGCGTCGCCGACTACATCGAGGCCGCCACGGCGACCGCCGCACGCGCCGCAGTGCGCAGCCTCTCCGGCGAGTTCTCGCGCGAGGTGCGCGCGCTGGTCGAAGGCGTCACGCAACTGCGCATGTTCACCGAGGCGACGCTCGACTTCCCCGACGAGGACATCGAGTTCCTGCGCGCCTCGGACGCGGCCGGGAAGCTCCGCGCCTTGCGCGCCGCGCTCGCCGCGCTGCTCGCGAAGGCGGCGACCGGCGTGCGCCTGGCTCAGGGCCTCGCGGTGGTGCTGGTCGGACGCCCGAACGTCGGCAAGTCCAGCCTGCTCAACCGCCTCGTGCGCGAGGACGCCGCGATCGTGACGGCGATCCCCGGCACCACGCGCGACACGGTCGAGCGGCCGGCGGCGATCGGCGGCATTCCGCTCACCGTGATCGACACCGCGGGCCTGCGCGACACTGCCGACGAGGTCGAGCGGCTCGGCATCGAGCGCACGCGCGCGGCGATCGCGCGCGCCGATCTCGCGCTGCTGCTCGTCGACGCGCGCGAGTCCGCGGACGCGCTCCATCCCGACGACGCGGCGGTGCTCGCGAGCCTGCCGGCCGGCCTGCCGCGGCTCGTCGTGCACAACAAGGCCGACCTCGCCGCTGCCGCGCCCCGCGTCGAGCGGCGCGAGGCGCGCACGCACGTCTGGCTCTCCGCGCTCACCGGCGCCGGCCTCGACCTGCTCGAGCGCGAAGTGCTGGCGATCGCCGGGGTGGCCAGCGTGCCGGAGGACGCCTTCATCGCGCGCGAGCGCCACCTCGCCGCGCTGCGCGAAGCGGCGGCCCGCCTCGACGAGGCAGGCGCGCAATTCGCCTCCCCCGCGCCCGCGCTCGAGCTGTTCGCGGAATCGCTGCGGGAGGCGCAAGATGCGCTCTCGGCGATCACCGGCGAGTTCACCGCCGACGATCTGCTCGGAGCGATCTTCGCGCGCTTCTGCATCGGAAAGTGACGATGACCTCTGCCGCCGCCCCGCTCGCGGGACTCACCATCCTCGACTGCACGAACGTGCTCGCCGGGCCGTTCGCCTGCTACCAGCTCGCGTGCCTCGGCGCGCGCGTGATCAAGGTCGAGAGCCCGACCGGCGACCTCGCGCGGCGGCTCGGCGCCGATCCGGCCTATGCGCGCGAGGCGATGGGCATCTCGTTCCTCGCCGCCAACGCCGGCAAGGAGTCGATCGCGCTCGACCTGAAGCACGAGCGCGGGCGCGAGGTGTTCGAGCGGCTCGTCGCGCGAGCCGACGCGCTGCTGGAGAACTTCCGCCCCGGCGTGATGGCGCGGCTCGGGCTCGCGCCGGAGCGGCTGCGCGCGATGCGCCCGTCGCTCGTCTACTGCGCGATCTCGGGCTTCGGGCAGGACGGGCCGCTCGCGCAGAGCCCCGCCTACGACCAGATCGTCCAGGGGCTCGCGGGCGTGATGAGCGTGACCGGCGACGAGCGCAGCGCGCCGTTGCGCGTCGGCTACCCGGTCTGCGACACGATCGGCGGGCTCACGGCCGCGTTCGCGGTGAGCGCGGCGCTGCTGCGCGCGAAGACCTCCGGCGAGGGCGCGTTCGTCGACGTCTCGATGCTCGACGCGACGCTGGCGACGATGGGCTGGGTGGTGTCGAACTACCTCAACGCGGGCGTCGAGCCGCGGCCGCTGGGCAACGACAACTTCACCGCCGCGCCGTCCGGCACGTTCCGCACCGGCGAAGGCCTGCTCAACATCGCGGCCAACGAGCAGCGCCAGTTCGAGACGCTCGTCGAGGAGCTGGGGCTGCCCGACCTCAAGGCCGACGCGCGATTCGCCGAGCGCGAATCGCGCAAGCGCCACCGCGCCGAGCTGACAGCGATCCTCGAGCCGCGGCTCGCTGCGCGCAGCGCCGCGCAGTGGGAGGAGCGGCTCAACGCGGCCGGCGTGCCTGCCGGCCGCGTGCTGTCGGTGCCGGAGATACTGGCGCACCCGCACACTGCGCACGGCGGCCTGGTGGCAACGTTCGACGGCGTGCCGGGGACGCCGCGCGAGGTGCGCGTGCTGCGGCCCGGCTTCCGCATCGACGGCGAGCGCCCGTCGCCGTCGCGCCGCCCGCCGACGCCTTCCGAGCACCGCGACGCGCTGCTCGGGGAGCTGGGCTACGACGCGGCGCAACGCACGGCGCTGATCGGGTGCGGCGCGGTGCACTGAGTCGCGGTATGCTCGCGCCCCTGTACCGGCACGCACGAATCCGCAGGAGGAGACCATGAATCGCCGCCGTTTCACCCAAGCCGCGCTCGGCGCCCTCGCCGCCGCGCAATTCCCCGGCCTCGCCCGCGCGCAGGCCATCGCCAACCTGAAGATGATGATCCCGGCGAACCCCGGCGGGGGCTGGGACCAGACCGGGCGCGCGCTCGCCGCGGCGATGCAGTCGGCGAAGGTCGCGGGCTCGGTCCAGTTCGACAACAAGGGCGGCGCCGGCGGCACGCTGGGGCTCGCGCAGTTCATCAACACCGCGAAGGGCGACCCGAACGCGCTGATGGTCGGCGGCATGGTGATGGTCGGCGGCATCCTGCTCAACAAGAGCGCCGTCGACCTGTCGATGGTGACGCCGATCGCGCGGCTCACCAGCGAGTACGAGATCGTCGTGGTGCCGGCGGCCTCGCCGCACAAGTCGATGGCCGACCTGATGAACGCCTACAAGGCCGACCCTGGCAAGGTGTCGTGGCACGGCGGATCGGCCGGAGGCACCGACCACATCCTCGCCGGGCTGATCGTGCGCGCGGCGGGCGGCGATCCTGCGAAGGTCAACTACGTCGCGGCGAAGGGCGGCGGCGACCAGATTGCGAACATCATCGGCGGCCACGTGACCGCGGGGATCGCGGGCATCAGCGAGTTCGCCGAGCACGTGAAGGGCGGGCGCATGCGCGCGCTCGCGGTCTCCTCGCCCGAGCGCAAGGAAGGCATCCCGACGCTGAAGGAGCAGGGGCTCGACGTGGTGCTCGGCAACTGGCGCAGCGTGTTCGGCGGCCCCGGCCTCTCGGCCGCGCAGCGCGACGGGCTGGTCGGCACGGTGAAGGCCGCCGTCGACTCGCCGGCGTGGAAGGAGACGCTGGCGAAGTACGGCTGGGACTCGGCGTGGCTCTCCGGCGACGCGTTCAAGGCGTTCCTCGACGAGGACACGAAGCGGGTCGCGGCCATCCTCGACTCGCTGGGCCTGCGGAAGTAGCGTCGTGCCGCCGCGGGGCCCGCGGACGCGCGCCGAGCTCGCGCTGTCGCTCGGCGTGCTCGCGCTCGGTCTTGCGGCCGCGGCGGTCGCGTTCCGCCTGCCCGAGGCGGCCGGCTACGCGCGCGTCGGCCCGAACTTCATGCCGAAGGTCGTCGCCGGCGGCCTCGTGGCGCTCGGGGCCTGGCTGCTCGCCGAGCTCGCCACCGGCGGATGGCGCAGCCGCGTCGACGACGATCCCGCGCAACGCGGCGAGCACGCGTTCCACCGCGGCGCCTTTCTCTGGGTGACCGCAGGGCTCGTGGCGCAGATGGCGCTGATCCGGCATGCGGGCTTCGTGCTCGCGGCCGGCGCGCTCTTCGCGTGCGTCGCGCGCGGCTTCGGCAGCGCGCGGCCGGCGCGCGACGCGGGCCTCGGGCTCTCGCTCGGGCTCGCGGTGTACCTGTTCTTCACGAAGTTCCTCAACGTGAGCCTGCCCGCGGGCTGGCTTGCGCCGCTGCTCGGCGGAGCGGGGTTGTGAGAGGCGCGCGGCGCTGATGGAAACGCTGGCCGCGCTCGCCACGGGCTTCGGCGTCGCGCTGCAGCCGGCCAACCTGCTGTGGGGGGTGGTGGGCGTCACGCTCGGCACGGCGATCGGCGTGCTGCCCGGCGTGGGTCCCGCGCTCACGGTGGCGATGCTGCTGCCGCTCACCGCGAAGCTCGATCCCACGGGCGCGCTGATCCTCTTCGCCGGCATCTACTACGGCGCGATGTACGGCGGCTCGACGACGACGATCCTGCTCAACACGCCGGGCGAGTCGGCGTCGATCGCCACCGCGCTGGAGGGCAACAGGATGGCGAAGCGCGGGCGCGCCGGCCCTGCGCTCGCCACCGCCGCGATCGGGTCGTTCGTCGCCGGCACGATCGCGGTCGTGCTGCTCACGCTCGTCGCGCCGGTGGTCGTCGAGTTCGCGCTCAAGTTCGGCCCCGCGGAGTACTTCGCGCTGATGGTGTTCGCGTTCGTCACCGTGGCCGCGGTGCTCGGCGCGTCGATGGCGCGCGGGCTCGCGATGCTGTTCCTGGGCCTGCTGCTCGGCCTGGTGGGCATCGACGACCAGACCGGCCAGATGCGCTTCGCGTTCGGCGTTCCCGAGCTGATGGACGGGATCGACGTCGTCGTGCTCGCCGTGGGCCTGTTCGCGGTGGGGGAGGCGCTGTACGTCGCGGCCTACCAGAGCCGCATGGGCGAGACGCTGGAGAAGATGTCCGGTTCGCTGTGGATGTCGCGCGAGGACTGGAAGCGTTCGTGGCCCGCGTGGCTGCGCGCCACCGCGATCGGCTTTCCGTTCGGCACCATCCCGGCGGGCGGCGCCGAGATCCCGACGTTCCTCTCCTACGCCGCGGAGAAGCGCCTGACGAAGCGCCCCGAGGAGTTCGGCCACGGAGCGATCGAGGGCGTCGCGGGACCGGAGGCGGCGAACAACGCCGCGTCCACCGGCGTGCTCGTGCCGCTGCTCACGCTGGGCATCCCGACCTCGGCGACGGCGGCGATCCTGCTCGCCGCGTTCCAGAACTACGGCCTGCAGCCGGGGCCGCTGCTGTTCCAGTCGCAAGCGGCGCTGGTGTGGGGGCTGATCGCGAGCATGTACGTCGGCAACGTGCTGCTGCTCGTGCTCAACCTGCCGCTGATCGGCCTGTGGGTGAAGGTGCTGGCGATTCCGCGACCGCTGCTCTACGCCGGCATCCTCGTGTTCGCCACGCTGGGCGCGTACAGCCTGCACCAGTCGTGGGTCGATCTCCTCACGCTCTACGTGTTCGGCCTCGCCGGCTTCGCGATGCGGCGCTGGGGCTTCCCGGTGGCGCCCGCCGTCATCGGCCTGATTCTCGGGCCGCTGGCCGAGTCGCAGTTCCGCCGAGCGATGGCGATCAGCCAGGGCGATCCGGCCGTCTTCCTCGAGCGCCCGATCGCGGCGACGCTGCTCGCGCTCACTGTGCTGCTGGTGCTCGCGCCGTGGGTGTGGAAAGTCGTGCGCGAGCGGCGGGCCCTGCGGTAGCCGCTTGGCGTCGCAGCTCAAAGCGTGGCTCGGAGCGCTGGCAGTCGCGCTTGCCGCCGGAGCGCTCTTCGCATGGTTGCGCACGCCGATCCCGTGGATGCTGGGGCCGCTGTGCGTCGTCGCCGCGTGCCGCGTCGGCGGGCTGGCCATCGCCGCGCCGCCGGGCGCGCGCGAGACCGGACAGTGGATCATCGGCACGGCACTCGGCCTCTACTTCACGCCGGTGGTGCTCGCCGAGGTGCGCGATGCGTGGTGGCTGCTCGCAGCCGGCGCCGCGTGCTCGATCGCCGTCGGCTACGCTTCCGCCGCGCTGCTCGCTCGGCTCGCGGACGTCGATCCCGCCACGGCGGTCTTCGCGAGCGCGCCGGGCGGCGCGCCGGAGATGGTGCGGCTCGGCGAGCTCTTCGGCGCTCGCGCGGACCGCGTGGCGGTCGCGCAAAGCCTGCGCATCCTGATCGTCGTCGCGGTGGTGCCGGCGGCGTTCACGCTGATCGGCGCGCACGGCAGCGACGCGTCCGCGATGGGGACAACGCACTTCAACCCGGGGGGCTTCGCGGTGCTGATGGCGGCAACGCTCGCCGGCGGCGCGCTGGTGTGGCGTGCGCGGCTCCCCAATCCGTTCGTGCTCGGCGCGCTCGCCGTGGCGATCGCGCTCACCGGCGCTGAAGTACGGCTCTCGTCGCTGCCCACCGTCGTCGCCAATGCCGGACAGCTCCTGCTCGGTTGCGCGCTCGGCAGCCGCTTCGAACGCGACTTCCTGCACGGTGCCCCGCGCTTCGTCGCGGCGGTCGTGGCGGCCGTCCTGCTCGCCATCGTGCTCTCGGCGCTTGCGGGCCTCGCCCTCGCGGCGGTCTCGGGGCGCCCCGCCGTGACCGTGGTGCTCGGCATGGCGCCAGGCGGCATTGCGGAGATGGCGATCACCGCGAAGGTGCTGCAGCTCGGCGTTCCCCTGGTCACCGCGTTCCACGTGACGCGGCTGGTGGCGCTGCTGCTCCTCACCGCGCCCGTGTTCCGGCATGCTCGACGCCTGCGCAGGAGGAGCGGTCGATGACGTGGAACCCCGCGCAGTACCTGCAGTACGAGGACGCGCGCCTGCGTCCGGCGCTGGAACTTGCCGCGCGCGTGCCGCTGGCATCTCCGGCGACGATCGCCGACCTGGGCTGCGGCGCCGGCAACGTCGCGCGCCGCCTCGCGCAGCGCTGGCCCGGTGCGGCGATCGTCGGCTTCGACAGCGACGAGGCGATGCTCGCGAAGGCGCGCGAGCATGCGGGGGAGCGGCTGCGCTTCGAGCGCGCGGATCTCGCGCAGTGGCGCGCGGCGTCGCCGTTCGATCTCGTCTACAGCAACGCGGCGCTGCACTGGCTCGACGATCACGCCGCACTGTTCCCGCGGCTGGCCGCGAGTGTCGCGCCGGGCGGCGCGCTCGCGGTGCAGATGCCGTACAACGCCACGGCGCCCTCGCACGCGCTGCTGAACGAGGTCGCGGCTTCGGCGCGGTGGCGCGACCGCCTCGCCCGCTTCGTGCGCCCGCGGCCGGTGGCGAGCCCGCAGGAGTACTTCGACTGGCTGGCGCCGCACGCGCGAGCGGTCGACGCGTGGACCACCGAGTACCTGCAGCATCTGCCCTGCCGCGCCGATGGCGAACACCCGGTGCTCGCGTGGATGCGCGGGACGACGCTGCTGCCGTTCACGGCCGCGCTCGACGCGGCCGCGCAGCGCGAGTTCGCTGCGGAACTCGCGCTGGGCTTCGCGCGCGCCTATCCGCCGCGCGGCGACGGCAGCGTGCTGTACCCGTTCCGGCGGCTGTTCCTCGTCGCGATCCGGTAGGGCGCGACCTCCAACCGGCCTGACCATCAGGCCGATCGGGCGCCGGTCCGGAGGGCGCGGCCGCGCGAGCGGCGCGTGCTACAGTTTTCCGTTCCCCGCAACGCATTCCCCGCCACGCATGAACCATCCCGAAACGATCGCAACGCTCGCGGCTTCGGTGTCCGCGCCACCGCACGTCCGCCACGCGCGCCTGCTCGGGTGGGTGAGGGAGATGGCCGCGCTCGCGAAGCCCGACGCGATCGTCTGGTGCGACGGCAGCGATGCCGAAAACGAGGACATGATCGGGCGGATGCTGGAGTCGGGCACGCTGCTCCGACTCGATCCGGCGAAGCGGCCCAACAGCTTCCTTGCCCGCTCGGATCCGTCCGACGTCGCGCGCGTCGAGGACCGCACGTTCATCTGCAGCCAGCGCGAGGAGGACGCGGGACCGACGAACAACTGGCGCGCGCCCGCCGAGATGCGCGCGACGCTCGCGGGGCTGTTCGACGGCGCCATGCGCGGTCGCACGATGTACGTGGTGCCGTTCTCGATGGGCCCGATCGGCAGCCCGATCGCGCACGTCGGCGTCGAGCTGACCGACAGCCCCTACGTCGTCGCCAGCATGCGCGTGATGACGCGGATGGGCGGCGCGGTCTACGACGTGCTCGGCGCGGACGGCGACTTCGTCCCGTGCGTGCACTCGGTGGGCGCGCCGCTCGCGCCCGGGCAGCGCGACGTCGCCTGGCCCTGCAACGCGACGACGAAGTACATCGTGCACTTCCCCGAGACGCGCGAGATCTGGTCGTACGGGTCCGGATACGGCGGCAACGCGCTGCTCGGCAAGAAGTGCTTCGCGCTGCGCATCGCGTCGGTGATGGGCCGCGACCAGGGTTGGCTCGCGGAGCACATGCTGATCCTCGGCGTCACCACGCCGCAGGGGCACAAGTACCACGTCGCCGCCGCGTTCCCGAGCGCCTGCGGCAAGACGAACTTCGCGATGCTGATCCCGCCGCGCGCGTTCCGGGGCTGGCAGGTGACGACGATCGGCGAGGACATCGCGTGGATCAAGCCCGGCGTCGACGGGCGCCTGCACGCGATCAACCCCGAGGCCGGCTGCTTCGGCGTCGCGCCGGGCACGTCGCACGAGTCCAATCCGAATGCGATGGCGATGCTGCACGCCAACGTGATCTTCACCAACGTCGCGCTCACCGACGACGGCGACGTGTGGTGGGAGGGCATGACGAAGGAGCCGCCGGCGCACCTGATCGACTGGCAGGGCCGCGACTGGACGCCGGCCGACGGGAAGGCGGGGCGCAAGGCGGCGCACGCGAACGCGCGCTTCACGGTGCCGATGGTGCAGTGCCCTTCGGTGGACCCCGACTGGGACAACCCGGCCGGCGTGCCGATCGACGCGTTCGTCTTCGGCGGGCGCCGCTCCGACACCGCGCCGCTGATCGTCGAGGCGCGCAGCTGGGAAGAGGGCGTCTACAAGGCCGCGACGATGGGCTCGGAGATGACGGCCGCGGCGGCGGGCACGATCGGCGAGGTGCGCCGCGACCCGTTCGCCATGCTCCCGTTCTGCGGCTACCACGTCGGCGACTACTTCGCGCACTGGCTCGAGATGGGGCGCAAGGTCGCGAAGCCGCCGAAGATCTTCGCGGTGAACTGGTTCCGCAAGGACGCCGCCGGGCGCTTCGCCTGGCCCGGCTTCGGCGAGAACATGCGCGTGCTGCAGTGGATCGTCGGGCGGTGCGCCGGCGGCGCGCGGGCCGTCGACACGCCGCTCGGCCCGATGCCTGCCTACGGGGACCTCAACTGGGAGGGCCTCGACTTCGACGCGGGGCGCTACGCCGAGGTCACGGCGATCCGGCGCGACGAGTGGGAAAGGGAGCTGGCGGCCCACGACGCGCTGTTCGACAAGGTCGGCAAGCGCCGACCCGAAGCGCTGGCCGGAGAGCGTGAGCGCCTGGGTCGAGGTCTGCGCGGAGTGTAAGCGCTCGCTTAGCGGGCGAGCCAGGCGATCAGTTCGGCGCGGGTCGGGGCGCCGCTGCGGCCGCCCGGCCTCAGGCATTTGAGCGCTGCAGCGGCGTTGGCAAACTCCGCCGCGGCCGCGAAAGGCCGGCCCTCGGCGACCGCCAGCGCAAACGCGCCGTGCCAGACGTCGCCGGCAGCGAGCGTGTCGACCGCGTCGACCTTCGGCGCCGGCGCGTGGTGCTCGCCGGAAGCGTCGATCCACAGGAACCCGTTCTCGCCCAGCGTGACGCCGACCAGGCTGTGCCAGGGCCGGCGCGCGTCCCGCAGCGCGCCGCCGGCATCGCGGCCCGGGCGCGCCTCGGAGAGGCCGACCTCGGAGTACAGCACGTGGGTCGCGGCGGCGGAGAGGGCGTCTAGGACGTCGGCAGTCGCGACGTCGGCATCGAGCAGGGCGGGGCGGCCGGCCGCGCGCGCCGCCGCGAGCAGCGCTTCCGAGCCCTGCGGCCACCGCACGTCCGCGAGCACCGCGTCGTATCCCGCGACGCGGTCGAGCGGGAGCCAGCCGGGATCAGTGTCCAGGGCGGGGTCGCTGTAGCTGCAGATCAAGCGGTCGCCCCGCTCGTCGATCAGGATCGACGAGATGGGGGAGCGGCAGCCGGGAACCCTGCGGGCGTCCGCGACGTCCACGCCTTCGGCGGCGAGCTCGGCGAGAATTCGCGCGCCCAGCGCATCGTCGGCGACCCGTCCCCAGTAGGTCGCCTTTCCGCCCAGCCGGGCGATGGCAACCGCCGCGTTGGCGGCCATGCCGCCGCCGCACTCGGTGAGCCCGCTGGCCACGACCTTGACGGGCCGGGACGGAATGACGGGCACGCGGTAGACCAGGTCGTGGGCGGCGTGGCCGAGAACGAGCAGGCGGGGTGGCGGCATCGGGTCGGGCGGGGCTGCGCAGGATGGATTCTAGTCTGTGCGCTGGGCGGCCTCACCGGACGGCGCGTTGCCGGAAAACGGCGGGTTGTTTCACGTGGAACGGGCTCCGCGGACGACGTTCCACGTGAAACACCCCGACTCGGACGGGATGGGTGCGCGCATCGCGTCGTTCCCGCCGTCGCTTTCACTTACAATCGCGCACCGTCCGTGCCCGCCGTTCGCATGCGCTTTCCGGAACGCTTCGAAGTCATCGTCGTAGGTGGTGGCCACGCCGGCACCGAGGCGGCGCTCGCCTCCGCGAGGATGGGCCGCAGGACGCTGCTGCTGACGCACAACATCGAGACGCTGGGCCAGATGTCGTGCAACCCGTCGATCGGCGGCATCGGCAAGGGGCACCTGGTCAAGGAGGTCGATGCGCTGGGCGGCGCCATGGCGCTGGCCACCGACGAGGCGGGCATCCAGTTCCGCATTCTCAACTCCAGCAAGGGTCCGGCCGTGCGGGCGACGCGCGCGCAGGCCGACCGGGTCCTGTACAAGGCGGCGATCCGCCGACGGCTCGAGACGCAGCCGAACCTAACGCTCTTCCAGCAGGCGGTCGACGACCTGGTCGTCGAAGGCGACCGGGTCGCGGGCGCGGTCACCCAGATCGGGGTCGTCTTCGAGGCCGACGCGGTCGTCCTCACGACCGGCACTTTCCTGTCGGGCCTGATCCACGTCGGGTTGGAGCGCTACGAGGCAGGGCGAGCCGGCGACCCGCCGGCGAAGCGGCTGGGGGCCAGGTTGCGCGAGCTCGCTCTCCCGGTCGGCCGGCTCAAGACCGGCACGCCGCCCCGGCTGGACGGCCGGACGGTGGACTTGGCCTCTCTACCCATCCAGCCCGGCGACGACCCGGCGCCTGTCTTCTCGTTCATGGGACGGCGCGAGATGCACCCGCGCCAGCTGCCGTGCTGGGTGACGCACACGAACGCCCGGACCCACGAGATCATCCGCGGCGGGCTCGACCGCTCGCCGCTCTACACCGGCGTCATCCAGGGCGTCGGGCCCAGGTACTGCCCGTCCATCGAGGACAAGGTCGTCCGTTTCGCCGACCGCGAGTCCCACCAGGTCTACCTCGAGCCCGAGGGGCTGGACACCCACGAGCTGTATCCGAACGGCATCTCGACGTCGCTGCCGTTCGACGTTCAGCTCGCCCTGGTGCGGTCGATGAAGGGATGCGAGAGCGCGCACCTGCTGCGGCCCGGCTATTCGATCGAGTACGACTACGTCGACCCGCGCGCGCTGCGCGCGTCGCTGGAGACGAAGGCGATCGGCGGGCTGTTCTTCGCCGGCCAGATCAACGGCACCACCGGCTACGAGGAGGCTGCCGCGCAGGGGTTGCTGGCCGGCATCAACGCCGCCCGCTTCGTCCGCGGCGAGGAAGCTTGGACGCCGGGACGCGACCAGGCCTATCTCGGCGTCCTGGTCGACGACCTGGTGACGCGCGGCGTGTCGGAGCCCTACCGCATGTTCACCTCCCGCGCCGAGTACCGGCTGCAGCTGCGCGAGGACAACGCGGACTTGCGGCTGACCGAGACCGGACGCCGGTTGGGTGTCGTCGACGACGCGCGCTGGGACGCGTTCTGCCGCAAGCGCGACGCGATCGACCGCGAGCTCGAGAGACTGCGCTCGACCGCGGCGCCAGCAGAAAAACAGCAAATAAATCAAGGTATTACGCTTGCAGAATTGTTGCGCCGGCCGGAAATCGGCTACGCGGCCCTGGTCGCCCTCCCCGGCGCAGGCCCGGGCACGGACGACCCGGCGGTCGCCGCGCAGGTCGAGGCGACCGTCAAGTACGCGGGCTACATCGACCGGCAGCGCGCGGAGATCGAGCGCCATCGCGCCGAGGAGTCGACCGCCATTCCGGCCGACTTCGACTTCCTCGCGGTCCGGGGGCTGTCCAACGAGGTGCGCCAGAAGCTGGCCGCGCAGCGCCCGGAAACCGTCGGGCAGGCCTCGCGCATCTCGGGCGTGACGCCGGCGGCGATCTCGCTGCTGCTCGTCAGTCTGCGCAGGCGCGCCGGGGGCGACGCGGCGGCAAGGCGCTTCGCATGACGGCGCAGGCTTCCGAGCGCGTCGACGACGCCGCACTCCGGCGGACGCTGGACGACGGCATCGCGGCGCTCGGTCTCGACGTTCCCGCCGAAGCACGCGCGCAGCTCCTGCGCTACGTCGCGTTGCTCGCGAAGTGGAACGGCGTCTACAACCTCACCGCGATCCGCGAGCCGGAGCGCATGGTGACGCACCATCTGCTCGACAGCCTCGCCGTGCTGCCGACGCTGGACGAACTCGTCGCGGGACGCGAAGGAGTGCGCGTGCTCGATGTCGGCAGCGGCGCCGGCCTGCCCGGCCTGCCGATCGCGATCGCGCGCCCGGCGTGGCAGGTGGTGCTGCGCGAGCCCGTGCAGAAGAAGGTCGCGTTCGTCACGCAGGCGATCGCGGAGCTCGCCGTCGCGAACGCGCAGGCGAGCCTCGGCCGTGTGGAGGAATTGCAATCGCCGCCCGGATTCGCCATCGTGGTCTCGCGCGCGTTCGCCGATCTCGCGACGTTCGTGCACTCCTCGCTGGCGCAGGTCGCCGCGGGCGGGCGCCTCGTCGCGATGAAGGGCGTGCACCCGGTCGAGGAGCTGCGCGAGCTGCCGGGCAGCGTCGCCGTCGAGCGCACGCTCCCGCTTTCCGTGCCCGGCGTGGAAGGCGCGCGGCACCTCATCGTGCTGCGGCCGCGCTAGAACGAGAGCCGAAGGAACGCCATGAAGACGCCGCGGATCATCGCGATCGCGAACCAGAAGGGAGGCGTGGGCAAGACCACGACCGCCGTCAACCTGTCGGCGAGCCTCGTCGCGATGAAGCGGCGCGTGCTGATGATCGACCTCGACCCGCAGGGCAACGCGACCACGGGCGCGGGCATCGACAAGCGCGCGCAGTCGCAGACGGTGTACCAGGTTCTGCTCGGACAGCGCGGCATCGCCGGCGTGCGCCTGAAGAGCCCTTCGGGCGGCTTCGACCTCGTGCCCGCCAACCGCGAGCTCGCGGGCGCGGAAGTGGAGCTGGTCGAGTTGCCGGAGCGCGAGACGCGGCTGCGCGACGCGCTGATGGAAGCGCTGTCGCAGATGCGCGCGGCGATCAGCGAGGTCGCGGCGGAATACGACTTCGTGATCCTCGACTGCCCGCCGTCGCTGTCGCTGCTCACGCTCAACGGGCTGTGCGCGGCCGACAGCGTGCTGATCCCGATGCAGTGCGAGTACTACGCGCTCGAGGGGCTCTCCGACCTCGTGCAGACGCTGAAGAAGGTACGCGCGCACTTGAACCCGCGCCTCGAGATCGAGGGCCTGCTGCGCACGATGTTCGACCCGCGCAACACGCTCGCGCAGAACGTATCGGCCGAGCTCGAGAAGCACTTCGGCGACAAGCTCTACCGCACCGTCGTGCCGCGCAACATCCGGCTCGCCGAGGCGCCCTCGCACGGCGTGCCCGCGCTCGTCCTCGAGCCGAAGTCGAAGGGGGCGATCGCCTACCTGGCGCTCGCCGGAGAGGTGCTGCGCCGCATGGAGGCGCGCGAGGCTGCAGCCGCGCAGGCCGCGGCGCACGCCGCGACGCCGGCCGCCGCGTGAGCCCGCAGGGCCGCCCCAAGGGCGAACAAGCCCCGCAGCGCGAAGCGCGGAGGGTGGTCCAATGAGCCCGCAGGGCCGCCCCAAGGGCGAACAAGCCCCGCAGCGC
>Ga0224500_10000583_pt1 | contig 24393 bp, 26 predicted proteins | sample SF_Oct11_sed_USG_FD_168126 | JGI IMG/M metagenome (GOLD analysis project Ga0224500, IMG submission 168126) | Sediment microbial communities from San Francisco Bay, California, United States - SF_Oct11_sed_USGS_4_1 | ecosystem: Environmental > Aquatic > Marine > Sediment | place: USA: California... | reverse complement strand
GAACGAATATCATGCTTGATCCAGGATTCGGTTTTGGTAAGCTAGTGTCTCATAACCTGGAACTGCTTCGCGGGTTATCTTCGTTGTTGATCCTGGATCGCCCAGTGCTCGTTGGGCTCTCGCGGAAGGCGTTTATCGGAACGATCCTCGAGAAATCCGTCGAACATCGGGAATGGGGGACGGCCGCCGCCGTCGCCTTAGCCGTCGACCGAGGTGCTCGGATTGTCCGTGTGCATGATGTCGCGATGATGCGGGATGTCGTGAAACTGGCCGCAGCCTCAAGCTGCTATTGGCCATCGAATAGAGGGGAAGGATAATGCGAAAACTATTCGGAACAGACGGTGTGCGGGGTGTCGCCAACCTTGATCCGATGACGAGTGAAACGGCCATGCAGCTGGGGCGAGCGGCTGCACACATTTTCATGCGACGGGCGGGACGTCATCAGATCGTCATTGGAAAAGACACGAGAATTTCCGGCTACATGCTGGAATCTGCCCTCATGGCTGGAATCTGCTCCATGGGAGTCGATGTCCTGTTGGTGGGGCCGATGCCGACCCCGGCCATTGCCTTCTTGACCAGAAGCCTACGCGCCGATGCGGGCGTCGTCATCTCGGCTTCCCACAACCCGTACCAGGATAACGGCATCAAGTTCTTTTCGGGCGATGGGTTCAAGCTTCCGGACGATGTCGAAGCTCGGATCGAACAGCTCATTGTGTCTGACGAGATCAATCACCTGAGACCGACGGCCGATCTGATCGGAAAGGCTTACCGGATCGACGATGCGGACGGGCGATACATTGAATTTGCCAAACGGTCGCTGCCAAAAGAATTGGATTTCCAGGGAATCAAGCTTGTCGTGGACTGTGCCAATGGCGCAGGCTATAAAGTGGCCCCGACTGTGTTGAGAGAATTGGGCGCCACCGTCGAGGTCATTGGCAACAAACCGGACGGCATGAATATCAACGCTGGATGTGGCGCCGTCCATCCTGAGCTCCTTCAGGAGACCGTTCGTCAGCACAAGGCTGATCTGGGGATCGCGCTGGACGGAGATGCTGACCGAGCCATCTTCGTCTGTGAGCAGGGAACAGTGATCGATGGGGACCATGTGATGGCGGCGCTTGGTCTCGATCTCCATCAACATGGCCTTCTTGCGAAGAGTACGCTGGTCGGTACGGTCATGAGTAACTTTGGTCTGGAGTTGTCCATGGCCAAGGCCGGCATCACGCTGCTTCGTACGCCGGTCGGGGATCGATATCTCTTGGAGCGCATGTTGGCGGATGGATACAACTTCGGCGGTGAACAGTCCGGGCACTTCATCTTTCTCGACCATAACACGACCGGAGATGGACTGATCTCAGCCCTACAAATCTTATCCTTGATGAAACGCAGCAGAAAACCATTGTCCGAACTTGCCAAGGCAATGAGCGCGGTGCCGCAGATCTTGGTCAACCTCCGGGTGAAGCAGAAACCGAACTTGGAATCGATTCCCGAGATCGACCAAGCCATTCAAGAGAACAACCGCCGTCTAAATGGAAGCGGTCGCGTGGTCATCCGTTATTCAGGAACCGAACCGTTGTTACGGATCATGGTCGAAGGTGAGCACGCGTCGGTCGTCAAGGAGGTCGCTGACGATCTTGCCCGAGTAGTGCAAGCCCATATCGGCTGAGCGTTTCCCACGTGCATGAGGAACGCTCATGCTGCCATCCCTTGCGGTTGCCTTTCTGATTGGACTTGTGTGTGGAGCACAGGTTCCATATTTTCCTCTCTCTGTCCTGACCTTCCTCTTGGCCCTTGCTGTTGGATTATCACTCGCCGAGCGAGCCTGCGCTCTCACGACACAATCCACACGAGTTCTGTATATAAGCCTGCTGGTTGGCGTCATCTACTGGTCCATGACCACGCCGCCACCGTCTCAGGGCTCCTCAGCAGTCGCTCACGCCGTTGGCGGTTCTGTCATAACCGGTCGCGTGATTGCCCCGATTCAGCATGGTGCCGGACGTCAGACGATGATTCTTCGGATCGAGGACGGAAGGCCCCAACCGGCACACCTACGCCTGGTCTGGCGGAATCCTGGTCTCACCTTGCATCATGGCGATCGTGTCGCCGTCCACGGACGCTATCATCCTCCGCGGGGAGGACTGAATCCGGGCGGATTCGACTATGCCACCTATCTTGAACATCAGGGGATCGATCTGGTTGGAACAGTTGTTGGGGCGCAGGCGGTGACCTTGTTGGAGTCCGGAGCCGTGAGCCTTCGATGGCGCGTATGGAACCACATCGACCATTGGCGAACGACCATCCGTGAGGCATCGATCCATAGTCTGCGGCAACCGGCCTTGGGAATTGTGCTCGGTATGATCATTGGGGAACGGGGCTATATCGAGCAAGAGCTTCAAGATTGGTTCATGGCCACAGGTACGGTTCACTTACTCTCAATCTCAGGTTCACATCTCGGGCTGGTTGCGGCGGTTGTCTATTGGATGGTGAGACGTGTGATGGTATGGATGCCGACCATGCTCATACTGGCTATCACGAGAAGACTGACCATTTCGCAACTTGCGATGCTGTTTACTTGGCCGACTGTCGCCTTGTATACCCTCTTGGCCGGTGCCGAGTTGGCCACCGTCCGATCACTCGTCATGATCACCATGGCGATGGTAGCCCTCTGGTTAGGACACGACCGGCATCTGAACCATACCATGGCGGTCGCCTTGCTTATGATTGTTTGCCATGACCCCCGTGCCATCTATGATATTTCTTTTCAACTTTCGTTTCTCTCTGTCTTCGTGATGATTCAGATGATCGGCATCGTAGAACCATGGGACAAGGAACTCATCCAGGATGAGCCTGGCTGGAAAACCCATGCAATCCGCTATGGGATCAAAGCGTTTGCGTTCAGCACCATACTGACCCTGACCACATTTCCCATAGTCGCCTTCTATTTTAATCAGGTGCCATGGCTCGGGGTGATCACAAATCTTGCTGCCATTCCATTGACTGGTTTCATTCTCGTGCCATTGGGTCTCTGTATGGCAATCTGGACGATGCTGACAAGTGCCGAGGTGTTGGCCTGGGGACCAGTAGTAGAATACGCCTTTACCTGGCTAGTCGAGGGTGTTCACTGGTGCGCCACTATTCCCGGAGCCCAATGGCCCATCGCTGCACCATCCGTCCCAGCCATGATGCTGTTTTATGCAGGGGTCATCATCGCAACTCTGCCGATCGTCTCAAAACGATGGCGAATGGCAGGGGTCGGCATGGCACTCGCACTACTTGTTTGGTGGTTGATACCCGCCGGATATCGCGGCGACGGGGATCACTGGCGTGTCACCTTCCTTGATGTGGGTCAGGGAGATAGTGCCCTCCTCGAACTACCTGATGGACAGACGGTCTTGATTGACGGTGGCGCGCGCCATGACCGGTTCGACATGGGACGAAACGTGGTCGCGCCATTTCTGTGGAACCGCGGCATTTCACACATCGACCATGTCATTGGTACGCATCAGCAGATCGATCATGTCGGTGGATTGATCTGGATCCTGCAACATCTTTCCGTGGGACAGTTCTGGGATCAAGGGGTGGAGCGACAGGAGCAGTTCGTCACAGACCTGACATCTGCCATTCAGTCGCGCAGGATTCTGAAGCGAGCGGCCATACAAGGACAGGATGTTGTGCACTCAGGTCCTTGTCGGCTGACCGTTCTCAATCCACAGCACGAGCTGAAACAAGCTGCTCCCAGTGCATTTCATACGGGGACCGAGTTGAACAATCGCTCTATTGTGTCTCGATTGGATTGCGGGGCTCATTCCATTCTCTTTGCTGCGGATATAGAAACCGCCGGACTACAGCAATTGCCTGAGCGTGGGCACCAGCCTGTCACGGTCTTAAAGGTTCCGCACCATGGAGCACGGAGCTCGTTGGATGAGGACTGGCTTCGTCAGCTTCATCCGCAATATGCCATCATTTCTGTTGGAGCGACCAACCCCTATGGACATCCTGCTCCCTCGGTGATCAAGACGTATGAGGATCAGGCGATTGGAATGTATCGTACTGATCGTGATGGAGCCGTCTGGGTAGAAGGCCGGCTATCAAATAACAACCTCACGGTGACCAGTATGCGTGAGTTAGTGATCCAACCCGTTGATGTATTCACCTGTCCCTGGCGTTGTGAACACCAGAACTGGCAGCGACTACTGAGAACCCTTTCTTCAAGTTTGTGATGAAATCTCAGATGAACACTAGAGAAATTTTAGCCCTTTCTCAGCCTTAATGAGTTGCTTTCGATACTCGAAATCCGTAGAAGGCAGGGGAAAGAGCCCGATACGGTCCATGAGACAGCCAATATGAATGCCCAACAAATACTTTCACTCGGGGTGAACTCCAATCGAAGCGAGAAGGCTTGCAGTTTTATCTCATTCCCGTTACAAGATCCCATCATGGTTCCAACGGTTGAATGGAAGAACGGTGCCGTCCGTCTGCTGGATCAAAGCCAGCTCCCCGAGACACTTGCGTTTCTCGACTGTCATACTGTTGAAACGGTCGCCGATGCCATCCGTACCTTGAAAGTTCGTGGGGCGCCGGCAATCGGAGTGACGGCGGCAATGGGCGTGGCCTTAGGCGCGCAAACGATCACCGCAACAGACTATTCAACGTTTTCACAAGCCGTCCTTGCCATCTGTGATGGGCTGGCGGCAACCAGACCGACCGCGGTGAATCTCTTCTGGGCGATTGAACGGATGAGGCGGATGCTGAAAACGTTACAAGGGCAACCGGTCTCAGCAATCAAGCAGATGCTCCTCTCCGAATCTCAAGCGATACTGGAAGAAGACATTACCCTGTGCAAAACCATGGGCCGTCATGGCGCAAAGCTGATCCAAAGCGGACAGACGATCCTCACACACTGTAATGCAGGATCACTTGCCACCGCAGGATACGGGACAGCGCTGGGAGTCATCCGCGCGGCGTGGGAAGAGGGGAAGAAGATCAATGTGATCGCAGATGAAACTCGCCCGGTTCTTCAAGGAGCTCGGCTCACGGCATGGGAGCTCATGCAAGATCACATTCCCGTCACCTTAATCACGGACAATATGGCTGGATCGCTCATGAAACAAGGGAAGATTCAACTCTGCGTCGTCGGAGCAGATCGCATCGCCGCCAATGGGGATGTCGCGAACAAGATCGGCACCTACTCCGTGGCAGTTTTGGCCAAGGCCCACAACATTCCTTTCTACGTCGCCGCCCCCTATTCCACCATTGATCTCAATACAAAAACGGGAGACGATATTCCCATCGAACAACGAAACCCTCTTGAAGTGACCAGCATCCACGGCAGCCATCCCGTCGCCCCCAAAGATGTGGCCGTCTACAATCCTGCCTTCGACGTGACCCCAGCCGAACTGATTACCGGCATCATCACCGAACGAGGCGTCTTCAAACCTCAGGAGATCGGTAGACATTTTCTGCACTGACCACAGCGTGCAGCAAGAGCGATGATCTTCCCAGTAACCTGTGCGGCGTCTATTCGCTCTTGCATCCGACCTCCCACAAGTCCTCGTTAATCGTGCCAGACTTAATGGCAACCCACGGCTCTTCATTCGCGTGTTTGCCGCCACCGATCACTTCACCCATGCCCATGTGACCATAGAAGTCCGTGGAGGCAAGTGTTCGAACCCGCTTCTGCTTACAATCAACTTGCTTGCTGAGCGTGGTGGAATAGAAACGGGTCGGCGTCCGTCCTCCCTGCATGGCTTTCCAATCGATCAGGGCCGAGAGTGCAACCAGGTTGCCGTCTCGATGGATGGTGCTTGGATCGATGTACACTGTCTGCAACGGGTGAGATTGATATTGATCCTGAAGGGCCACCCATTCCGCATAGACAAAACTATCCACTTGAGCCACAAATGTGACCACCAGATAGAGCCTAAACAAACGCATGAGCACGCGCCATCCTTTATCCAATAGAGGCTACTATACCAGCCATAGAGCCTTTCAAGAAATGAGGCACTCCTGAACCATGCACAAGATCCGATCAGAGCTATAGAAGAACCAGGAAATCAGCCTTAACCAGGTGACCCGTGCCTGATAGCACAATCCGGATCCACTACCACCAAGTAGCTCACCAAACTCTCATGCTGTAGGCTAACTTCGTGTGACGGGTGAGGCCAGTCGAGTGCAGAAGAATCTGGTAAGACTAGGGTGTGGTGAGAGACTGGTCACCTCCAGAGATGAGGGAGCCAATTTCGTGCAGCTTGAGCATGTTCGTGCCACCGACTTGGCCTGCCATGGTTCCAGACACCACGGCAATGATGTTTCCAGGCGAACAGAGGCCCTCATCCGTAAGCCGTTGCTCCACTTCTGCGATCCAGGCTTCCGGTGGTCCTCCTCGAGACATGGGAAATGGACGAACGCCCCAATACAGCGCCATCTGCTGTCGAATCGGTTCCGACGGAGTGAAGGCCAGGAGAGGGGCAGTCGGCCGCTGTTTGGAGATCAACCGCGCAGTCGCACCGCTTTCTGTGAAGGCTACAATAGCTCTCGCTCCGACTGATCTGGCTGCGGAAGCGGCAGCAGCTGAGATCGCCTCGGCAAGCGACAGGTTATCCCTACTGGGGTCTGCCTTGATGGTCACACCGGGTTCGGTCGTATCTTCCGCCGCACGAATCAGACGATCCATGACCTGCACCGCCTCGACCGGATAAGCCCCGACGGCAGTCTCCGCTGAGAGCATGACCGCATCGCTGCCGTCAAATATAGCATTGGCAACATCCGAGGCTTCTGCCCTCGTCGGCCTTGTAGCTTGTGTCATTGACTCCAACATCTGCGTGGCGGTGATCACCAACCGACGCCGACGATTAGCCTCAACGATAATGCGTTTTTGTAAGATCGGTACCGCTTCCGGCCCCATCTCCACACCGAGATCACCGCGTGCGATCATCACGCCGTCCGTACAATCCAAAATGTCGTCGAGTGTCGCGATAGCCTCGGCTCGTTCTATCTTTGCGATGAGCGGAATGCGACGTCCATACTGTTGCAGCACGGCTCGCGCCGCCTCAATATCGTTCGGCCCTCGGACGAAGGACAGTGCGATATAGTCCACCGCCTGTTCGACACCAAACCGCATGTCGTTCCGATCCTTCTCCGTGAGTGTCGGTGCACTGACCGCCGTTCCAGGCAGATTGATTCCCTTATGCGAGGTAATCGTGCCGCCGATCAGGACGGAACATTCTACGACGTCATCCTTCATGCGGTCAGCGACGAGCTCGATCAACCCGTCATTGATCAGGATCCGAGACCCGGCACGAAGATCTTGCGTCAGATACGGATATGAGATCGGGATTTCTAGAGAAGATGAGGGTGCAACGGGTTGCACTTCCAATTCAGATCTGCAAGCACGGAGACGGACCGTTTGACCAGCCGTGACGTGAATCCCTGCCTCAGACACAAGACCCACCCGAATCCTCGGTCCTTGCAGGTCTTGGATGATGGCGACCGCCGACCCCTGCTTGGCAGCGGCTTGACGAATCGTGGTGATCGCGGCGGCATGCCATTCGTACGTCCCATGAGAGAAGTTCAACCGAGCCGCATTCATCCCGCTGGTGATCAAGCGATCTACCATGACCGGGGAGGAGCTGGCAGGCCCAATGGTACAGATGATCTTAGCTTTTCGCATAGGACTGCGGATGGAATTCAGAGCGATCCACTTGAAACCATGGGCTGGGATCGTACGATATCATTCGTCTGATCTGCATACGGGGGAGTGTCTCGATGAACAGCAGGTGAGACCGTTGAGTCTCGGTTGAGATGGAGAATCCCTCGTCATCATAGATCACGCATTTTCTTCCCTTTTGCCTTCTAACCGGTAGAATAATTCTAGCATAGGGGTCTACGTCCCACCGACTCCAATTTCCACGACGCGCAACGCCCCTCCCTAACGAAAGGAACGCACTGTGGCAACGCTCATTTCAGTGGCATCAGGAAAAGGCGGCGTCGGGAAGAGTGTGGTGTCCGCAAATTTGGCATTGGCATTGGCGAAGACGGGACGTCAGGTCCTGCTCGCCGACCTGGACGTGGGCGGAGCTGATGCGCACATCATGGTTGGACAATTGAACCCAGCCGTGACGCTGACGGATTTTCTTAATAAACGAGTCCAGCGCCTGGAGGATGTTGCCATCCCGGTGACCTTTCACCCGAACCTCCGTCTATTGGCCGGAACGGGCGACACGTTAGCCACTGCCAACATGGCCTACGCACGCAAGAAGCGACTGATGAAACAGTTCCAGGAACTCACGGCGGATGTCGTGGTGATCGACATTGGCGCCGGCACCAGCTACCACGCGCTCGACTTTTTCTTGATGGGTGACATCCATGTGGCGGTCGCCACCCCCGAACCAACATCGGTTCTAGACCTCTACCGATTCATTAAGTTGGCGGCGATCCGACGTGTCTTGGCCTGCTTTTTGGCGCGTAGTCCCATGTCGGACGTGCTTTCGAACAGAGACTTCCTCAGTGTGGAAGAGGTGATGAGCGTGGCGGGTGCCACCGATGCAGAAGGACGCGATATAGCCGCTACCGCACTGCGCTCCTTTCGGCCCGGCCTCGTGATCAACCGCACATCAAGCCGATCTCAGGTCAACGTGTTCTACCTTCGCAAGATTCTTTATGAGTACGTCGGAGGAGACTTAACCCTCCTGGGTGAGATCCCAGAAGATCCCGCTGTGAGCCAGGCTGTCCGGAGCTTCCTGCCTGTCATCGAGGCCGCACCAACATCCCTCGCCGCCAAGTGCCTGCTGTCGCTCGCCACGGCAGTCGACCGACTGATAACCGACCCTCCAGATCACCTTAAAGAGGAGGTCACACAGCCAGCAGAAATACCGACAGCGGTTGTCTTCTCGAAGGCAGACGTCACTCCGCCTCTTCCCGCCTCCACACCTGTGACACCTGATGTCCCACCAGCCTCCTATGTGTCAAGAACGACCGGTACAACAGATCCTATCCAGTAGATCGGCGGGGGGAGTTAAACAGAAGGTAGCCGACGGGTGTCGCTGTTGGCGAGCAGGGAGCGGTGAGGAAGGCTAAAACCCCAGTTCTTTTTCGAGGTCTGCTTTCTTCTTCTCGAATTGTTTTTGTTCGGCCTCGCTCTTTTGGCTCAACATCCCCTTCATGCTCTCACCGGCCTTCTCCATAGCCCGCTGAGATTCTTCTCCCTTCTTCTTAATCTGTGATGCCATCTCTTTTGCCTTGGGTGAACCGGCGAACTCGTAATACATCATCGCCTGGCCCTAGGTGAAGGGCAGGGCGTCGAGAAGCAGCGCCGTACTTCGTAAAGAAACTCTCGGCCGGCGGCATGCCGAGCGCTCTACAGTGGGCGTCCGTAATACGCTTATTCATCGCGGCGTTGGCCTTCTCCATTGCCTTATTCTTCTGCCATTGCGCTCAAGCTGCTAGACCACTTCTGCGTGCGTTGCTGCAGGCCGCGACGGCTCTCTGGTGTTTCGGATGGGCGTAGTTATACAATCACGGGGACTAGAGAGAATCTACCCCCATTCCTCAGCAGGTGGTTGTTCCCATGTCCAGACTGTTTTACTTCAGAGCTCTGATGTGGGTTACGGCGCTCATAATTCTAAGCAAGACTGCCCCTATGTCGATAGCGCAAGGTGCGCCGACATCGGAACGCGCGACCGCTTCCGGTGGGGCGGTCGCACAATCAAGAAACTGTTCCGGCGGACAACAGCAGGATGGGTCTTGCCTGCCGGGAAGTACGGGAAGTCCTGCAGGGGCGGGCAGTACGCCAACGCCGCCGGTCACACCGCCAGTTCCACCATCAGTCACGCCCCCGGTTGTGCCACCAGCCATGCCCCCGGTCCCATTCCCGATCGTGCCGCCGTCAGGAAGACCGCCGGCCACACAGTCGGAGGATCTAGAGCTTCCCTCAGTTATCTACGGCTGGGCGAAGGCCACGCTGCACATCCATGACGACGATCACGATGTCGTCTATACCTCGGACTCGTTCCCGAGCGACCCTGAGCGTAAGCATAGGGTGAAGCTTGCATTTATTCGGCGCGCAGTCCAGAACCAGCGGGGGACTACTCAGTATGTCTTGATTCCCGATCTGGGCAGGAAAATGATGGCTTGGAAGGTCAACGGAAGAGTCTTCGACTGCACGGTGGAAGGGGAAGCGATCATCCTGTTCCCAAGGGAACAAGTAAACGCTCTTCAGACCGCGGCCCCCGGCCAATATACGCCGCTAGACCCAACTCGTCCGGTGTTCGGCTACCTGAATGTGGTCGGGACGGATGGAGGAGATTTTCACAGTGTGATCATTCAAATGTTTGATCCGAATGCTCGGCTCACGAAGACCTGTCCGGGTGATCCACCGATGGTCACGGAGGAAAAGTTCGATGCCGGCTATCTCCTCCACATTCTGTGGCAGAAGAACACACGCGAAGATGGCCGCGTTAGCTTCAAGGGGCAACAGACGTACGACATGAACAAACCGTCGGGTTTGCTCGACATGCTCCCTCCTGGGGAGAACCGGGATATAGTGCGTCAATATCTCAATTCGACTGAGACCTCAGGCACCAGCGTCCGCTATACCTGGGAGTGGGAGTTCGATACCGTCCGCCCAGCACCGGAGTATCCATGACTGTCGCCGTGTGAGTGCGCTAGGCCAAGCCCGCCTCGCTACGGCTGTGGATCACGCGGGTTCGATTACCAGGTGAATCTGTCTTTGATGTCAAACGGTGTCGGGGACATTTGTAAGGTGGCAAAACCCGTTTTCTCGCCCGAGGGCTGCCAGCCGCTGTCGGCCTTGGGATCCGAACTCAACGCGCTCAGCGCGGATTCGTCCCTGAGCACTTGCCCCGGTTTATAGAGCGGAGTGGCGGGAACCGCGATGATGCCCCGCGCCTATTTCACGATCGTCGGTGTCACCGTATACGTCCAGCCCTTCTCCGTGGAGCTGGTTGCTTTGATGATGAACGCCTTGCCGTTGTGCTGGTATCCGCCCTGCCCGCTAGGCATGGCCAGCATCATGCCGTTGGGCGCCGGTACTGCGATCCTGTGTCTCACCGATCGAGCCGTGGCTTGTCGGATGGCCGCGCAGGGGCCGACCTCGTTCACGCCGGCGACCGTGCCGGCAGGCAACTCCCGCTGCACCTCGGCGTGGACCGCGTTTGCCATTCCAAGCGCGGGGTCATTCCTGAGCTCGACAACGGTCGCGTGTTCGAACGCACCGCTCACCGTGGTTGTGCAGGTGCCGTTCTTCAGCACCGATACCAGTTTGGACGGAAAGTTCTTGATGATGGGCGTTCCAATCATGGCGAACTCCGACGGGTTCCAGTCGAACTCGACTTCGAAACGATCCGTCACCGTCCCGCGACCGGGCATCTTATCCGCGGTGAACAGAACCGCCTCTCCTGAGAATTCGCCGGTGACCTTGTAGTTGACGACGGTGGCAGCGGTCCATTTGGCCATTAGATCGACGTTCTGTGCCGCCGACTCCCGCGTGGACACGAGCACTCCGAGAACGAGAGCCACTCCAATAATCGCATGACGCTTCTTCATGGTTTCTTCTCCTTTACTGGCGTTTCAGCGTTCAGTTCACGGTCTATCCATCATCCAGGCGCTGCGGCTGTCAATCGTGCGGGATCAATTACCAGGTAAATGTGCCTGAGATGGGAGCAGGCGCAGGTGAGAGACGAATGGGATTGGGATTCTTTTCATCGGGCACCTGCGAAAATCCTGTGAATACCTGCCAAACTCCTGTGAATCCCCACAAGTCGCACTGATACTTTGCAGATTTCCCCGTCGGGTCCTGCCTGATCATCGTGACAGGGTCCACGAAATCATCGGCCGTAATCGGAACAATCACGCGTGCCGTCGTCACGAGTTGGCCTGCCAAGACCGGCAGCTCAACCTGGGCACCGATTATCTTTATCTGATTGACTTTGGTTTCGGGCTGCTTCGGGAACGCGTCACTGGTTATGCTGCACTCGACCCTCACCTTTGTGATGTCTGATGTCAACCTGGTTAGGTTGAGCGGCACCTCGAAGGTGACGTCGCCGGGTATCGTCTGTGCGTTGGCCTCACCAAAGACCAACGATACGAACGATAGAAGTACCATGACGGTTATCGTGAGCAGCATAGGCCTATCTCCTTAATTTTTGTTTCGTCATGCCAATGCCGGTCCATCCTGGCACCTGAATGGTGCGCGGCACGATGGGAGTAGCCGTCCCGGTCCCGGTAAACCCGCTCACCTGAATGGTGCGTGGCACGATGGGGATGGCCGTCCCGCTCCCCGTGAATCCGGAGAGCCTGATCGTCCGAGGGCCGCCACCGGATGAGCTCAGGCTGGCGGCCGAAAGCCGGTAGGGTTGTCCATAAGACATGAAGTCCCAATTCGTCCACTTCTGCGACGCAATCCCATAACGCACGCGGGCGACGAACGTTTCCTGTTTCGGCATGAGGGTCACGGTCACTCTGCCACCGGCATCGAGCGTGATCACGCCGGCATGCACGGCCGCCACACAAATCGCCGAGGAGCTCGTGTACACGTCGGTCCCCCAGACGTATGCATCAGCGTGGCCTTTCGGTGGGCAGAGCAGCATGAGAAGGGAGTGGAAGTCGTCCGGAACCCGCTCGAGCGTCGTGATCCAGTCAATTTGTCCCACCTGGCCGCTCTTGAATGAATACGAGGCGTCGCTTGGACCAGAGGTGGAACTCTTCACGCCGTTTCGCCCTATGCCTTCGAACGACTGGGCGCCAGGTCCCATCACGATCGTGACCTGGCCGGAGACGCCCGGTGTGAATACCCCGGCGTGAGCCGCGGCGGCACAGATGGGCGAATCAACCCGATAGACATCGTAGCCCCAGATTTCTCGGTTCGTAGCGATGTTCGCGGGACAGATGAACGTGACGACCCGGCCGACCTGAGACCGGAAGGCCACCGCGCTTGTACTTGCCTCTGCCACGAGTAAATGCTGTTGTGCGAGGGCAGGGCTCGACGCAAGAAGGAGGAGGGAGACTGCGCACCATTGAAACAGGTGTCGCATCTTCGGTGGCGTTTTCCGTGTCCTTGCCGGTGCGCTCATCTGTTGCTGTTGTCGCAATCCGCCTGTTTGGCCAGCTCGCCAAGCTTCTCCAACTCGGCCTTATGGGCGCGATAGAAATTGACGTTCGCTGGTTTCATACCTGGGGGTAACGTGCCGCCTGGTTGGTCAAGTGCCCAGGCGGCCATGCCACTCTGGAAAACCGAAAATGATACCACCAGGTACTCACGCGACGTCATCCCGACCGCCTTGAGTGCCGACTTCACATCCGAGACTTTGTCCATGCGTGCCGCCATGTCATTGAGGGACTTCGTATGCTCGTCGCCTTCACAATCTTGCGGCAATTGCTCCATAAGCGGCTGGAGCCTGTGTACAGCTTTCGTATATTTCGCCAACGCCGCCTCGGTCAGCACATAGTCGGAGACTTCCTTGGCATCGCGGTCGGCCAGATGCTGGGCTTCCGCCGCCATCGGCGCCAGCAGCGCGAGGGCAAAGACGGCTGTTACCGCGAGCATGGCTTTGAACCTATTGAACATGACAAGCCTCCGGGGTTCGATTCGACTCAAAATCCGAGTTCTTTTTCGAGGTCCGCCTGGCCCTTCTTGAATTTCTTTTTCTCAGCCTCGTCTTTTTTCTTTTCGAGGCTTTGGAGTTCGTCCGCCCGCTTTTTCAGAGCCTCGTTCTCCTTCTTTCTGGCCAATTCCTCTTTCTCCTCCGCAATCGAGGCGACTTGTGCCGCCTTGAGTGCATCGTCCGGTACCGTTGTCCAGTTCAGTCGGTATCCCGGCCGCTTGAAAGCCAGCTCTTGATAGACCACGACGTACCTGGTCGGGTAGCTGCGCTGGCCGATCTGCCGCTCTTCCAATACATAGACGGTCGGGGCGCCATAGAGGTTTGGCTGATAGCTATCGAAGTACATCCGGCCCGTACTTCCTTGCATCGACACCGCTTGCATTCGTTGCATGTAGTCTGTGAAGGCTTGCAGGTTCGTCGGATCCGGAGGCTTCTCGTTTTCTAGCTGCTTTCCCGCCGCCTGTTGCAGTTGATTGAGCGCTTCATCATCATCTTGCAACTGATAGCGATACTGCTCTTTGAATTGGTCCAATTTAAACGGTCCCTTTATCGCCTTGGCCTTGAAAAATTGAGCAGGGTCGCTCTTCCCCCTGGCCACATAGGACAGCCGGCCCTTCGTCGCATCGCTGGAGTCAAAGAGATAGACGCTGTCCGGCGCCACCGGCATAGAGAATTTTGCGGCATCGGACGGCTTGTCCGGTGTTTGTCCATTGCGCATCGGCACAGCCCGCTGTTTCAGCAATGCCAGGGCGCTGCCTTTTCCGTGATACAGCATATTTGAAACGGCGTGTCTGACGTCCGGCACCGGATCGTTGGTGAAGGGCGCAAGCTTGTCGACATCGCTGTCATGAGGCCCGATCATGCCGATCGCATCCGCGGCGGCAATCCGCAATTCGACTTCATGGCTCTCAAGCATCCGGACAATGACGGGCAGATAGGTACGCCTCGTTGTTGAGCCGAGCCTCCGTAAATCTTCCTTGAGAATCTCGACGAACTCATTCCTGAGCTTTTCACAAGTCGCATCCTTCACAGGCTTGGCGGCGCAATCGTGAAGAAACTTGTCCACGGTCTCGTCCTTGGATGGCCCTGCCCACGCAGGTCCTGAAAAAGCAGTGAGCCAGAGTGCTATGAAGCCTATGCTGACGGCGGGTGCGAAGAAATGACGTTGTCTCATACGTGGTCCTCCTGAGTCGCTGAATCTCGAATTAATTCATGGAACGTCCCCAACGGGTAGACATGCCATTAGGGTCGTAAGCGGGAGCCTGGTTATACCAATTCGCGCTCTTTTCGAGACGTCCATGCGACCGATCATCCTCTTCCTTTTCTGCTTTGATTTGTTCTCTGTACTTGGGAAGTCGTATGACGCTGTCCGATTCTTTGACCTTGCACTTCACAGGAAGCGATGTGAGTTCGTCATTGATTGTCTTGTAATCAATTGAGAGATCCGCTGCTTTGACAAACAAATTGTTCATGGCCGCCCTGCAATCCACAGTTCCTTGCGCCCCAGACTTTGCTGGAAGCCAGAGCAAGAGTAATCCGAGCAATAGCCCATACACAGCCGTTCGTGACATAGACATAGCCCCCCCCTTATATCCTGCCAACGCGATGCAGTATAACCACGTCCGTGAATACGCTCCCACCATCAGCGCTATGGCTCGTTCTGGTCATAACAACAGTGGTTGGGTACTTCCCGTCCTTCAGCGGCGATTTCCAGTACGACGATTCTTTAACCATCCTCGGGAATCCGCACCTCGAAAGCCGGCAGGCATTCTTCGGCCACCTCGATCACATGGTTCGGCCTGTCTTGCACGCAACATTTCTGCTCGACCTTTCGCTCTATGGAACCGATCCCGCCGGCTACCATCTGCTCAATCTTCTGCTTCACCTGGGCTCCGGACTACTAATCTATCGCATCCTCACCAGCGCAGTGATGGATGAACATTCCCCTGTTCCGTTCTGGACCGCGTTACTTTTTCTGATCCATCCCATCGCGACCGAAACCGTCACCTACATCTCCGGGCGTGCGTCAGGCTTGATGGCCTTCTTGTATCTCTTGGCGTTCTTCCTTTACCTCAAGGCCTCGGAGCAGCCTGAAAACGGGACGCTCTACCGGCTCTACCTGTCAGGCGCCGTCGCATCGTTCCTGCTGTCGATTGGTTCCAAGGAATCGGCGGTCACGCTGCCCGTCATCCTCCTGCTCTGGGATGTTCTTATTCGACGGCGTAATGGCCCGACGTTCCGCGCCACGATACTGTGCTGCCAATCGCCCTTCTGGATCGTCTTGCTGGTAGCCGCCGCCTGGGCCTGGAGCCATCCGCGTTATACGGCGCTCGCGCAGTTCAGTTTCGAAATCCGCCCATTTCTGGACCACCTGCTGAGTCAGATTCATGTCGTCGTCTCTGCCATCCTGTTGTGCGTTACTCCTTGGAACCAGAATTTCGATCATGACCTCCCTGTGTTCCACTCACTGACGCAATGGCCCCTTCCGCTCGATCTCTCGTTGCTCTCAGTGACGGTCGCTGCATGCCTGTTTTCGTGGCGGCGCTTTCCGCTGGTGGCCTTCGGTCTGGCCTGGTTTTTCATTCAGCTTCTCCCGACCAGTCTCATACCGCGAAACGATCTGTTGAGCGAACGGAACCTGTACCTTCCATCTATAGGACTGTTCCTGGCGACGGTTGCGCTCGGGTCGCACCTCGTGCAGTGGGTCACGACAATCGTCCCAAGCCGCACGCTCATCAGGTCCAGCACCGTTAGCCTCGCAGCACTCTTGGTCGCCATACTCTGCGTCTTCACCTACCAACGGAACCAGCTCTACCAGGATCGACTCCTACTTTGGTCCGACGCGGTCCAAAAATCTCCCAATAAAGCGAGGCCGCATAATAACCTGGGTTATGCATACTCCCTGCACGGCGACTGGGACCACGCAATTGAAGAATTTCGCATTGCCGCTAGACTCGATCCCGATTTCATTCTCGCCCAACAAAACCTCCGTGATGCCTATCTCCATCACGTCGGGCGGCAATAGCGGGCCACCGGGCTCGTCGTTCAACTGGTTGCTCCTTGCAATACAGCCTGGCCATAGCGCAGCAGCATCGAGGCCTGATCCCATTGATCCCTGATATTTAAGCCCACGAGCAGCAACCGATGGCCGTCTTTGAACATGCTGGCGATCAGGCAACGTCCGGCTTTGCTCGTATAGCCGGTCTTCACGCCGTTCACATCGGGATCGACCAACAATTCGTTGGTACTGTGCACCGACAGCTTCCTGGCACCATCAACCGTGCTGATATCACGAACGAGCGTCCGGACCATCATGGAAAAAAATGGTGATTGCAGCGCCTGTTCAGTCAATGTCGCGAGATCCGTTGCCGTCGAATAGTGACCGGGCGCATCGAAGCCGCAGGCGTTGGCGAAATGTGTGTCCTTGAGCCCCAGCCGGTCGGCCCGCTCGTTCATCTTCGCCACGAACCGTTTCTTGTCTCCTCCGATGTGCCAGGCAATCGCCTCGCAGGCATCGTTTGCGCTCGCCACCAGCATGGCCGTCAGCAGATCGCGCAGGATGAACTCCTCCCCAGGTTGGAAGTTATAGGACGAATGATGGATGATCGAACGCGGGTGGATCTTCACGACTTCTTGCAGCGGCGCCGATTCCAGGGCCACCAGCGCGGTCATAATTTTAGTGAGACTGGCAGGTGGAAACCGCCGGGTCGCATTTTTTTCCAATAGGACCCGGCCGGATTGAAGTTCGATCAGATATAAGGCTGAGGCTTTGATGACTGGGCGGTCCAGCGGACTAGACGGCGTCATTGCCGTTGCGAACGCGGAACAGAGCCAGACTGCCATCACGATCATGGCAACCGATAGCGATGTGCCTTGCCGCCACCGCTTCATATGCCGTCACCCTATTGGCCGAAGAGACCCTTCATGAAGTTGCCAGCCTTTTCCATGTCCGATGGTTGCTCTGGCGCCGGCGAAGATTCCGGAGCTGGCTGCGCCTCTTGTGGTGGCATCTGCTGAGGTCGCCCTTGGCCTCGCCCCCTGTTTGGTGGAGGCTCACCCATCGGCTGCCCCATGCCCTGGCGTCCCATCATCCCGCCCATCATGCCGCCCATATCGAGTTTCGTAAATCCTTCGGGGATCTCGAAAAGCCTCGGATCTTGCCTGCCGATCTGGACGTTCGTGAGCTCGATCAACATGCGCTTTTTGTTGTTTCCTTCTTTGTAGAGAAGATCTTGCTTGATGGAGATGCCTTCTCTTGTCCGCCAGGAGAACCCCCCGTACTTTTTCCCATCGGTGCTTGTGGCGATCGTCTTGTACTTCGTCACCCTAATGCCGCTCAGCGTCTCTTCCCCCATCGCAGTGTCTTCATACGTCCACTGCGAGGGATCATCCCGCTGACGCTGACCCTGACCTCCTGCCATCGAATTCTCCATATACATTTTCTCTGACGGCATGAGAATCCACAGCACTTTCGAATCGAACCGGAAGATCATGATGCCCCCGTCTCCAGCACCGGTCAGCATCTCCTTGCGCTCCTTCGTCGGAGTGACGAAAATCTTCTGCTGGATCGTGCCTTCCTCGGTTTGCATGGTGGAGTCGGCCGAGTATTCGGCCTGAGGACGGTTCTGCGGGGCAGCCCAGAGCGGTGCGGCGGTGCATGAGACAACGAGAATGATCGCGAGAGACAGTTGTCGTGTCATGGCAGACTCCTTCTGAAAAGTAGGCTGGTGCGATCCACATTTTCTGGATCCCAAAGCCTACTGCGAGCGGATCGTGGAATAGGAGAGGGGAGGGTACCTCTTGCTCGCAAAAAAGTAAAGCGCGCCCCCCGCATGGTGGCAGTTGTCGTAGAAGCAGATATGGATACTGCGGGCTAGCCCTTCTGGGATATCTCTGACATTCTCGCCCGCTACGGTCCAGAGTCAGGCGGCAGGAAATCGCCTGAGGAAGCGGCTCTGTGCCTGGGAAGTGCAATGACAGGAATCTGTCATCATGGCCTTATGCTCAGGACAGCCGAAGCCCAATTGCAAACGTCGCCGCATAGCCGCCATTCGTGGCCGACGGCTGCAGCATCAATTGATCGCCTCCCTCACGAAATATGAAATCGTGCTGATTGCGGACTCGACGCCGCCCATTCGACGAGTAGGGAAGTGCGGTATGCACGCGGTCCGTCACTTCGTCGGGGAAATAGACTTGCGAGGTAAATTCGTACAGTCTGCGAGCAACCGGGGCCGTCCGGATCTTGAAGTGAATATGCACGGTTCGTATGGGATACCAGCCTGGATAAATCGTTTGGAATCGTGCAGTCCCTCGTGCATCGGTCAGCTGATATCCGCGAAGAAACTTCTGCCCCGTTGTGTCAAATTCCGGATCCTAAACATCGGAGTAGATGCCTCGTGCATCGCAGTGCCAGATATCAACCTGAGCATCGGGCAGGGGCTGACAGTCTCCCGCCTTGAGACGCATGATTTGGAAGGTGAGTGCTAACAGTGTGCCAGGTACGACTCGGTTATCAGCTGGATCAGTACGAATGTCGGACCGGTGCAATCGTTCATCAATGAAATACGGACCTTCGGTTTGTTGAGGACGGACGATGCAGGGAGAAGGAGAGGAGCCAGAACCGGCATAAGCCGGCCGTTGCATGCCCATCATCAAAAAGACACCGGTCGTTCCCGCCCATGTCAACACTTCGCGACGAGAAACCAGGCATTGAGAAGACGACTCGTATTTTCTCACGGATTCAATCTTCCGCCATTCGCTCGCCTCGAGTACCAACACGGCACAGAACTACCGTCCTCTCATTCGTGGATGCACGCGCGCTGGTGGAGGAGGTGATGGGGATGGTGAAAACCCACCTCCACCACCGAAATACGGACGACCATAGAATCCACGCCCTCCCCAGTAACCGCCATAGGGACCCCAGAATCCACCGTACGGATAGAATCCGCTATACCCATAGGGTGGGTAATATGACCCATAATAGGGGCTTCGATCCCTTCGTCTCTGAGACGCGATACTGTTCCAATCGATGATGTGTTTGACCTCAAGAATGGGGTAGGTGTACTCGCTTTCATCAAGTGCTCGTGTGGTCTCACCCTTCACGGTCCCAATCACCGTGATGGGCGTGCCTTGTGGAAGGCTGGCAGGATCGAGAAATTGTTCTCGAACCGCAATGAATCGACCTTCGGATCGAAGACGATCGTCTGCAAGGGGACCGTCTTTTTCGGTCGGCAGTTGCAAAATCTCCACTTCGGTCCCAGATTCCAGGCGTGTGGCACGAATGACGGTGCCGCCGACCATGACGGTTCGGCCGATGTATTCGCCGGGTGCTCGTTTCAAGTCAGCAAACGTCACGGTGGCATCAATCTCTTGCTCCAGTCCAAGAGGAACACCGAGCAGCTCGGTGTCACGTTGAACTTGATGGATCGATTCTGCGCAGGCCGAGAGCATCAGGGCTGCACCAACCAGGGGAGCCAGCACGCTCATGTGAAACATGGTCGTTCTCCTCTAGAAATGATACGACAGTCCACCAAGAATATGTTGCGCACGGTAATTGCCGCTGAATCCACCGTCGGAACCAAACGCTCCATCAAACGTGAACGTTGCACCAGTGTATTTATACTCTCCAAAAATCGCGATTTTTGGCGTAATGAACGCCCGCAGACCTGTGAGTACGCTCCATGCTACGGCAACATCTGTGTCGCTTCTCACCGTAGCTGTATCTCCGATATGCGCAATAGCCGCACCAATCCCAACGCCGACATATGGCTGCACGGTACGGCCAGGATAACGCGCAATAAAGTTGGCCCCAACAGTGGTCACTCGAAGGTGAACACCGGGATCAGCAGGGAGGGTCGCAGTCGGCGGCAATTCTTTAAGGTGCGGACTGGTGTGGAGAACCTCGCCTTCAATGCCATACCAACTGTGGCCCGGGAAATATCCGATCTTAGCACCATAGGTGATCGAGTTTTGGAGATCAAAGTCTGTAAGTGGCCCAGAAACTCCGGCCTGGCTGCCTGTCCCGGCAACGCTATTAATGCGATCTGCAAAGTTCACCCCTGCGGTTCCAGCAACGTACATTTCAGCAGATGCCGGAATAGTCCAAGCGATGATACCTGTGAACCCAAGTGCCACGAGGTTGATGAGACTCGTTCGGTTCTTTTCCATCTCCGACCTCCGTTGAGTCATCATACCAGAAGTTGTGTCAGTACAAGGGCCCCGATGAAGGCAAGACCTGGATCACCTCATCGCTGTTTTCTAACTATTCGTTTCCCATCATAATAAAACATCATGAATTCGGAAGCCTACAAGATCTCTGGATGGTCACTCAATCCATCACACCCGTCGACATCTTCCCACTTGGACTCCGCATGCCACCTATGGTACATCACGTACGTGGTATAACCATGGCAATCACATTCACGGGCATCATTTTGAACGGAGGTACTAATGGGATTGATGGACCAAATGGGACAAGTCGTCGGTGGGCTCTTGGGCGGGCAGAGTGCACAGAACCCGCTGCTTCAAGCTGTCACCAGTTTACTGGAGAATAACAGCAACCTCGGTGGACTCGCTGGACTGGTTCAGGCCTTTCAGAAGAACGGATTGGGAGAGATGGTGAATTCGTGGGTCAGTACGGGGCAGAATATCCCGGCGACGCCGCAACACATTGAGCAAGGGCTAGGAAGCGATCTGCTCAAGCAACTGGCTGGTAAGGCCGGGTTGTCTCCTCAAGATGTGAGCGCGCAGTTGTCCGACCTTCTTCCAAACTTGGTCGACAAGCTCACTCCGAACGGCAAGATCGAGGCTGGTCCACTGGAGCCACTCCTCAAACTGGTTCAGGGGAAGTAACAAACAGATCCCATGTATCCCAATGGCCAGCATTCATCGATGTTGACCATTGGGATACACTGCCTTATCCTCTTAATACGCTTCGGAGGATAGGCGCGCCCAATGTAGCTGAAACAGAGTCTTCCGCAAACCCCACAGCATGTCGTCCGACCCCGTCAAACCCATCACGTCAAAACCAGAACCACGAGTACCAAACCGAGCTGTGGTCTGGATAGCAATCGGGTTGGTCTGCCTCTCGGTGATCTGGGGACTTCGGCCCCCCTCTCCACAAGAGACGCCGAGCAAAACCATGGCAGTACCAATTACACCGGATAAGGTTCCGTTGGTGACAGGGGAGGAATCTTTCAGTGACCTGTTTACACAGGCCGGCTGCGCGGTCTGCCATGTGATCCCTGGCATTCCCGGTGCCGACGGCCAGGTCGGACCGCCCTTGATACTCGGAACAACTGGCCCCCAACGGCTCAAGGACTCGGCCTACCGTGGGGAAGCCAGGACAGTCCATGACTATATCGTGGAGTCCGTGTTGGATCCTCAGCGATTCGTGGTACCGGGATACCCGGACCACACCATGCCGACCTGGTATGGATCTAAACTCAGCGCGCTAGCCCTTGAAAAGATCGCAGCGTATCTTGAACAGCAGGTGGGAGAAAACTAAACTGCCAGTCGAGGACCTATACGGGATTATCGTTTTCGGAAGGGTGTGACGTTTCCGGAGGGTCCGCCTTGAATCTTGAACGCATCTGATCCTGGCCCCGACCCCGGCTGCTTATCAAGCAGCGCGTTGACGGCCTCATCGCCTTTGAGCCCTTCAAGCTTGATCTTCAGGCGCAGGTTATTCGCACTATCGGCATTGATCAGGGCCTGCTCCAGCGAAATCTTGTTCGCTTTATAAAGCTGGAACAAGACATGATCGAAGGTCTGACACCCTTCATCAGTTCCTTGTTCCATGGCTTCCTTCAAGGTATCGATCTCAGCCTTCTTGACCAAGTCCTTAATGCGTGGAGTATCCATCATGATTTCTAAGGCCGGCACGCGTTTCCCATCCAGCGACGGAATCAGCCGCTGCGAGATCACCGCCCGCAAGTTCAAGGAGAGCTGCAGATAGATCTGGGCATGACGTTCGACCGGGAAAAAGTTCATGATCCGTTCGATCGCCTGGTTCGCGTTATTGGAGTGCAGGGTGGCAATACAGAGGTGCCCGGTCTCGGCAAAGGTGATCGCGGCTTCCATCGTCTCGGTATCCCGCACCTCGCCGATCAGAATCACATCTGGAGCTTGACGGAGGGTATTTTTCAGCGCGTTCTGAAACGTCAAGGTGTCAAACCCAACTTCACGCTGGGTGATGAGTGATTTCTTATGCTGGTGGACGAACTCAATCGGGTCCTCGACGGTGATGATATGGCCAGGATAAATGGTATTGCGGTGGTCGATCATCGCCGCCAGCGTCGTCGACTTTCCGGAGCCGGTCGCACCGACGACCAGTACCAAGCCACGCTTGGTCATCGCAATCTCTTTAATGATTGGAGGAAGTTCGAGCTGTTCAACTGTCTGGATTTCCGCCTTGATGTGACGAAATACCAGTCCGACATTGCCCCTCTGTCTGAAGATGTTGACGCGGAAACGGCCAAGTTCCTTGTAGTAGAGCGCCAGATTCATCTCCATCTTTTCTTCGAATTCACTCCGCTGTTGCCCTCGCATGAGTGCCAACGCCAGCGCTTCAAGCTGCTCGTTCGTAAAGGGCGGTGTCTCCGTCCGCTCAGTGGCTCCATGCACCCGATAAATTGGCGGGGCGTCGATCGTTAAATACAAGTCTGACGCTTCGCGTTCCACCATGACTTTTAAGAGGCTTCGAACATCCATACTCATACTCCGCTGTGACCTTATGCCGCTCCAGCCACCGACGCCCCAAACAGATTCGGATTCATGCTGCGCGACTGCGCTTCCGCCTTATGCACAACGCCACGTGTCGCAAGATCAACCAAGGCCATGTCCATCGTTTGCATCCCGTCTTTTTGACTGGCCTGCATAATACCTGGAATTTGATGCAACTTGGCCTCACGAATCAGATTCCGTACGGCCGTCGTTGCAACCATGACTTCTAACGCTGCGACCCGCCCTCCGGCCTTCTTCTTCAAGAGAGTTTGGGTGAGCACCGCCTCCAAAGCTTCGGAGAGCTGCGTCCTGATCTGCGCCTGCTGCGCCGGTGGGAATGCGTCAATGATGCGGTCGATCGTCTTGGGTGCGCTTGACGTGTGGAGGGTGCCAAAGACCAAGTGTCCGGTTTCCGCCGCAGTCAACGCCAGTTGAATGGTCTCCAAATCCCGCATTTCTCCCACGAGCACGATGTCTGGATCTTCACGCAGTGCCGATTTCAAGGCATTGGCGAACGAGAGGGTGTGCACACCCAGTTCGCGTTGATTGACCAAACACTTCTTGGATTTGTGAACAAACTCGATCGGGTCTTCAATCGTAATGATATGACCTTCAAACGTATTGTTCAGATAGTCCACCATCGCGGCCAGCGTCGTCGACTTTCCGGATCCCGTCGGTCCGGTCACCAAAATTAAGCCTTTTTCCTTGTCACACAGCTGCCTCAGAATCGGCGGCATGCCGAGCTTCTCCAGCGGAAGAATCGTCGTTGGAATGTTTCGGAAGACTGCGCCGAGCCCTCGCTGCTGGACAAAGACGTTGACACGGAACCGCGCGATGTCCCCAAGCTCAAAGGAAAAATCACATTCGCGTTTTTCCTCGAAGGACTTCCGCTGCGCATCGTTCATCATGTCGTAGATCAGTGCGTGTGTTTCATCAGGGCTCAGGGGTGGGTGGTCGAGTTTTTTGAGATCCCCGTGAATACGGATCATCGGGGGCTCGCCCGCACTGATATGACAATCGGATGCACCTTCTTTGACCGAGAACGTCAGCA
>Ga0224500_10000581_pt1 | contig 24431 bp, 25 predicted proteins | sample SF_Oct11_sed_USG_FD_168126 | JGI IMG/M metagenome (GOLD analysis project Ga0224500, IMG submission 168126) | Sediment microbial communities from San Francisco Bay, California, United States - SF_Oct11_sed_USGS_4_1 | ecosystem: Environmental > Aquatic > Marine > Sediment | place: USA: California... | reverse complement strand
AGCGTGCGGATCTTCTTGGTCACGGCGACGTCTTCGGTCAGGTCGAGGTAATGCACGCCCATCGCGCATGCCGCCTCGACGATGCCGGTCGTCAGGTGGAAGGGCGCGGCCGACAGCACGGCGTACTGGCCGTCGAGCGCGCGCTTGAGCGAGCCGGCGTCGGTGACGTCCAGCGCGATGCGGCTCGACGACGCGCCGGCGTGGCCACCTGCGGCCAGCGCATCGAGCGCAGCGCCGTCGCGGTCGGCCAGCGTGACGTCGTAGTCGCTGCAGCCGGCCAACAGGTCGGCGGCCACCTGGCCGATCTTGCCGGCACCGATCAGGAGGATGGGACGCTTCTTCATGGCGACGGTGCTGCCTGGGACGAGTGCAGAAAACATCGGTCAACGCGGCGAAATGCCGGGGTGATTTCGGCGTTTTGCCAATATCATTGGGCATCTTGCCCGCAAACCCGCTCGACGACACCGACCGCGCACTGCTCGCGCGGCTGCGCGAGAACGCGCGCGCCAGCACCGCCGAGCTCGCGCGCCAGCTCGGCATCGCGCGCACAACCGTGCAAAGCCGGCTCGCGCGGCTCGAGCGCGACCGCGTTATCGCAGGCTATACGGTGGTCGTCCCCGACGAGGCCGAGGCAGCGCTGGTGCGCGCGCACGTGCTGATCACCGCGCGGCCCAAGCAGGGGGCGGGCATCGAGGCCGCGCTGCGCCGGATTGCGGAGGTTCGCACGCTGCTGTCGGTCAGCGGGCCGTTTGACCTGATCGCGGTGCTGGCGGCCGGCTCGATCGGCGAGCTCGACCACCTGATCGATCGCATCGGTGCGCTCGACGGCGTCGAGCGCACCACCTCGGCGATCGTGCTTTCCACACGAATCGCGCGCTGAGTCGGCGCCGGCCGCCGCTGCCCGGTCAAGTTCGCGGGCACCGCGCCGAAACGCCAGTCGTGACCCAGTCTGCCCTGTCCGTCGTGAACGCTCCGACCCCCACCATTGCCACCGCCGACCTGCAGATCGGGATGTTCATCCACCTCGACCTGGGGTGGATGTCGCACCCCTTCGCGCTGTCGAGTTTTCGCATCACCGACGCGAACCAGATCGCGACGATCCGTTCGCTCGGGCTCGCACGTGTGCGCTGGAGCCCGGAGCACAGCGATCCGGCCCTGCTCGACGCGCCTGTCGAGGGCCCTGCCGCGGCAGAGAGCACACCTGACGCGCAACCAGCCCAGAACGCATGCGCCGAACCTGTCGAGGACGCGTCCACGATCGGCCGCGCACGGGCCAGGGCGCTGCGCGACAGACGCATTCGCGCGCTGTCGGCCCAGCACGCGGCCGTGGAGCTCGTCGAGCGCCAGTACGGCGAGGCTTCGAACGACTGGCGCGCTGCCGCCGACCAAGCTGCGTCCGATCCACAGGCGGCGGGCCAGCGCATGTCGGCGCTGTCGCGCGCGCTGGTCGACAAGATGATCGGCGCACGCGAGCTGTCGATCCGTGCCGTCGCGCAAACGGGGTCGGACCGCGCCAGCCATGCGCTCAACGTGGGCGTGATCTCCCTGCTGCTGGGCCGCCTGTGCGGCCTGAGCGAGCCGGACCTGAGTGACCTCGGGGTGGGTGCGCTGTCGCACGACATCGGCAAGCTCGATCTGCCGCCGCGCCTGCATCGCCCCGACGACACGTACAGTGCCAGCGAACTGGCGGCCTACCGCGAACATGTCGCCCTCGGCGTGGCACTGGGCAAGCGCATGGGGCTGGCGCCGGGCGCACTGCTGGTGATCGGGCAGCACCACGAATACAGCGACGGCACGGGCTTCCCGCAAGGCGTGGACGGCAACCGCATGAGCGTGGCGTCGCGCGTGGTGGCGCTGGTCAACCGCTACGACAACCTGTGCCACCCGGCACCGGCCGTGCGCGCGATGACGCCGCACGAGGCGCTGTCGTTCCTGTTCGCGCAAGGCCAGAAGCGCTTCGACCCGGCGATGCTGAGCAGCTTCGTTCGCATGATGGGCGTGTACCCGCCGGGCTCGATCGTGCAGCTCACCGACGACCGCTACGCCATCGTCGAGAGCGTCAATGCGGCCCGCCCGCTCAAGCCCAAGGTCATGGTGCACGACCCGCAGGTCCCGCGCGAGGCCACCCTGCTGATCGACCTGGCGCACGACGCGATCCTGGGCATCCGTCGCAGCCTGCCGGCCGATCAACTGCCGCCGCCAGTGCGCGAGAACCTGGTGCCGCGCCATCGCACGGCCTGGTTTTTCGAGACCAGCGGCGAGGCGGCGACCGACGCCGATGCCGGCGACGAAGAGCGCGTGCGCATACATCACTGAGCACGGTCAAGGCGGCGCTTGCGGCCGCTGCCCGCGGGCCTCGCCGCCCAGTGGTGCGAATCTGCGCCGGGTCAAGCCCGAGGCAACGAGGTCTTGCAAAACCGGGGCTGCCGTCCCTAAAGTGCGCGCCAGGGTCTCCGACCATGGCCATCAACCCACTGATCTCTGCCGTCGAGTCGAAGCTTGCGCAGCGCGCGCCCCGGTTGGCCGTCGTGCTGCCCGGGGGCCAGCGGCTCGGCGCGGTCGACCCGCGCGTGGAGCTGGTCCTCGCCGACTGGGGGCCGCTCGCGCATGTGGCCGCGGGCCAGATTGGCCGCCTGGCCGAGGACTACGTCGAGGGGCGGGCGCGGCTCGAGGGTCGCATGCGCGACATCATCGACATCGCCGCCGCACTCGTCGATGTCGACCCGACGCAACCCAACGGGTCCGCGCGATGGTGGCGTGGCCTGCTCGCAAACAGCCGCTCGCTGGCGCGCCACACGCCCGATGCCGACGCCAAGCAGGTCCAGTTCCACTACGACGTCTGCGACGACTTCTATGCACTGTGGCTCGACCCGCGCCGCGTCTACTCTTGCGCCTACTGGCGCGAGAGCGCGGCGGATCTGCGCTCAGCGCAGGAGGCCAAGCTCGACCATGTCTGCCGCAAGCTGTTGCTGAAACCGGGCGAACGCTTTCTCGATGTCGGCGCCGGCTGGGGCGGGCTGCTGCTGTGGGCGGCCCAGCACTATGGCGTCGACGCCACCGGCATCACGCTGTCGAAGAACCAGCATGCCCATGTCAACCGCCTGATCGCCGAGCGGGGCCTCGCGGGCCGCGTGCGCATGGAGCTGGTCGACTACCGGCTGCTGCCCGACGGCCCGGATGTGCGGCCCTACGACAAGATCGCGTCGATCGGCATGTTCGAGCATGTCGGCCGTGCCCGACTGCCCGAGTACTTTGCCAAGTTGCAGCGTCTGCTCGCACCCGGCGGCCTGCTCATGAACCATGGCATCACCGCCGGCGGCACGCGCAACACCCAACTCGGTGCGGGCATCGGTGACTTCGTCGAACGCTACATCTTCCCCGGCGGCGAGCTGCTGCACGTGTCGCACGTGCTCGCGGTGATGGCCGAGACCGGCTGGGAGCCGGTGGACGTCGAGAACCTGCGCCCGCACTACGGCCGCACCCTCTGGGCCTGGTCCGATGCGCTCGAGGCGCGTCTGCGCGAGGCCCACGCATTGACCGACGAGCGCGTGGTTCGCGCCTACCGGCTCTATCTTGCGGGCAGCGCGATGGCGTTCGAGCGCGGCTGGATGTCGCTGCACCAGGTGCTCGCGGCACGGCCGACCGGGCGCGTGCAGGACGGGCCGATGCGGGGCGCACAATCGGCGTTCCCATTCACGCGGGACTACATGTACGACCGCTGACGCACAGGCCCACGTCACATGCTCTACAAGTTCAAATCCAAGGCGGCCGGCGACGTGATCATGCTGGGACCCAACGGGGACCAGGTGATGCGGCTGCTCGGCCGCGAACCGGCGCCCAAGGGCATCTTCGAGGTCGAGCACATGCCGGGCATCATCGCGACGCTCGAACAAGCCGTCACTGCCGACGAGGCAGCGCGCAAGCCGCCGGCCGACGACGATGCTGCACCGGGCAAGGGCGACGGCGTCAGCTTGCGTCAACGGGTGTGGCCGCTGGTCGAGATGATCCGCCGCTGCCATGCCGCGCGCGAAGTCATCACCTGGGGAACTTGAAATGACGCTCCCAAGCTCACATCGGTTCGCGCCCCCCCGAGGGGGCCGCGCCTCCTTGGGGGTGGCCCGGCAGGAGGCATCATGAAACTGTGGAGCGACAGCTGGGCCAACGGCGACCGCATCGGCGCGCGCTATGCCGCCGGCAAGCTCGACGCCTCGACGGGCGTCACCTTCTCGGACAACGTCAACCCGCATCTGGCTTGGAGCGACCTGCCGCCCGGGACGAAGTCGCTGGTGCTGATCTGCCACGACTTCGACGTGCCGTCCAAGGGCGACGACGTCAACCAGACCGACCGTGAGGTGCCGAGCGACCTGCCGCGCGTGGACTTCTTCCACTGGCTGCTCGTCGATCTGCCGCCGACGCGCACGCAGATTGCCGAGGGTGAGTTCAGCCGGGGATTCACCCCGCGCGGCAAGCCGGGGCCCGCCGCACCGCATGGCGCACGACAGGGCATCAACGATTACACCGGCTGGTTCGCCGGCAATGCCGAGATGGCCGGCCAGTACTTCGGCTACGACGGCCCGTTCCCGCCGTTCAACGATTCACTGGTGCACCACTACGTGTTCACGCTGTACGCGCTCGACATCGCCCGCGTGCCGATCGAGGGCGCGTTCACCGGGCCCCAGCTGCGCCAGGCGATCGCTGGCCATGTGCTGGACGCGGCGACGTATTCGGGCACCTACACCCTCAACCGCCGTCTCGTGGGTTGAGCCTGGATTCGCACGAAGCTCGGCTGACGCGCCTGATCGCCATCCGCCACGGCGAGACGGCGTGGAACGTCGACACGCGCATTCAGGGTCAGCTCGATATCGGCCTGAACGAGACCGGCCGATGGCAGGCCGGGCGCCTGGCACGGGCGCTGGCCGATGTGACGATCGATGCGGTGTACTCGAGCGACCTCCTACGCGCGCTCGACACCGCGCGGGCCGTCGCCAACGTTGCCGGGCAGCCTGTGCGCCTCGACGCATCGTTGCGCGAGCGCGGATTCGGGTCCTTCGAGGGGCTGACCTACGCCGAGGTCGAATCGCGCTTTCCCGACGAGGCGCGGCGATGGCGACAGCGTGATCCGCAGTTCGCGCCCGAGGGCGGCGAGTCTCTCGCGGATTTCCAGGCGCGCGCAGTGGCGGCGGTGGCCGCGATCGCGTCGCGCCACCGTGGCCAGCATGTCGTGGTCTTCACGCATGGCGGCGTGCTCGATGCGCTGTATCGCGCGGCCTCGCACATCACGCTGGATGCGCCACGCACCTGGCATCTCGGCAACGCGGGCATCAACCGCCTGCTGCATGGCGACCATGGGTTCACGCTGGTCGGCTGGGCCGACATGCTTCACCTCGAGGCGCCCTCGCTCGAGGAGGGCAGTGCATGAACACGGGCCGTGACCGCACGATCGCGCAGCCCGGCGATCCGGTCGATGCGATCGACACGCCGGCGCTCGTGGTCGACCTCGACGCGATGGACCGCAACCTGGCCGCGATGGCCGCCTTCTCGCTCGAACGCGGCGTGCGGCTGCGCCCGCACGCCAAGACGCACAAGAGTGCCTGGATCGCCAGGCGCCAGATCGAAGGCGGCGCAGTCGGCGTGTGTGTGCAGAAGACGAGCGAGGCCGAAGCCCTCGCCGCCCTGGGGGTGGCCGATCTGTACATCAGCAACGAGGTGGTCGATGCGGCCAAGCTGGCGCGCGTCGCCGCGCTCGCGGCGCGGGTGCGGCTCGCGATCGCGGTCGACAGCGTGGAGGGTGTCGATCGGTTGGCGGCCGCGATGCGGGCCTCGCGTGCGCCGATCGACGTCTTCGTGGAGATCGATGTGGGTCATGGTCGTTGCGGGGCGGCGCCTCGCGATGCCGCCGCCCTGGCGCGGCGGATCCGCGACGCCGGTCTGCGCTTCGCCGGCCTGCAGGCCTATCAGGGCCGCGCGCAGCACCTGCGCGGCGTGCAAGAGCGCCGTGCTGCGATCGAGGTGGCCGCCGAAGCGGTGCGCGCCGCGCGGGCGGCGCTCGATGCCGTGCGCATCGACTGCGCGCTCGTCACCGGCGCGGGCAGCGGCAGCTTCGTCCTCGAGGCCGCAAGCGGCCTGTGGGGCGAACTGCAGTGCGGTTCCTACGTGTTCATGGACCGCGACTACGCCGACAACGAGGCGATGCCCGACGCGCCCCGCTTCGAGCACGCGCTGTTCGTCAAGAGCCAGGTGATGAGCCGCCATGCCGACCGTGCGGTGATCGACGCCGGCCACAAGAGCCACGCGATCGACAGCGGCCTGCCGCGGATCTGGCGGCGCGACGACCTGGTGTTCGCCAATGGCGGCGACGAGCACGGCATCGTGCGCGCGCAAGAGGGCCAGGCGCGGCTACCGACGCTGGGCGAGGCGCTGTGGTTGGTGCCCGGCCACTGCGACCCGACCGTCAACCTGCACGACACGATGGTGGGCGTGCGTGGCGGGCTCGACCGCGGCGTGGTCGAACGGCTGATCGCAGTGGACGCCCGCGGCGCCCTCGGCTGACGGCAACCGTCGCGGGGGCGCAGCGGCCGCGGACCCCGCGGCCTCAGAAGCGGAACTTCAGGCCGACGGTGTAGATGTTGATGCCGCTCTGGCGGCCGATCGAACCGTCGAGCTGCACATTGCGAGCGATATCGCCACGCAGGCCGAGGTTGACGATGCTGTCGGTGTTGTCGCTGCCCACCAGCTCGACGTGCGGCGTCAGGACGCCGAACGATTTCTCGATCGCGACGCCGTAGCTGGTGTCGCCCGAGGCGCCGCTCGGCTTGGTGTAGCCAAGGTTGATGTGGATGTTGCCGAAGGGGTTGCCGTTGCAGCTGAACAGACCGGTGACGGTGCTCGCATCGCCGTTGCCGACGTCGGACTCGAAGCGCGACCCAACCACGGCGGCGGCGAAGTTGCAGCCGTGGTCCTGGCTCGGCGTGATCATCCACTTGGCCTGCAGCGAGTACAGCCGTGCGCCGGCCGTGTCGAAGTGCGTGTAGGCGCCGGCCAGTTCGACCGTGTCCCAGAACGCGTACGCGGGAGACACGGTGAACGCGTTGTCGCCATCGGCGCGGGTGATCCAGGTCTCGATGTGACCTTCGCCCTTCTTGTTGACGCCCGCATCGTCCACCAGCAGCGGACGACCGGCGAACGAGGAAGCAGCGGAGGTGGCCAGGCCGATTGCGGCCAAAGCCTTGATCAGACGAAGCTTGTTCAAGGGACTGCCTTGGTAGTTGAACGTGGCGCGATTGTCCCGGCGGGCCCCACGCGTACACGTGCTTACTGTGCTCGGCGGAAGCACCGCGTGACATTCCTCACCCGGCGCTGCAGTTGTGTGGTGCGCCAGCGTCAGCGTTCGCCGAACAGGTCCGTGCCTTGGCCTTTCGGCGGCGCGAGGCCCAGGTGCCGGTAGGCCGCCAGCGTCGCGGTGCGTCCGCGCGGCGTGCGCTGCAGGTAGCCCTGCTGGATCAGGTAGGGCTCGATCACGTCCTCGATCGTGCCGGCCTCCTCACCGATCGCAGCGGCCACGTTGTCGAGGCCGACAGGCCCGCCGTCGAAGCGGTGCACGATCGCCTCCAGCAGCTTGCGGTCCATCACGTCGAAACCGAGCGGGTCGACATCGAGCATGGCCAGCGCCGCGTCGGCCACCGCCTTGCCGATATGGCCCTGCGCCTTGACATCGGCGTAGTCGCGCACGCGACGCAGCAAGCGGTTGGCGATGCGCGGCGTGCCTCGCGAGCGGCGCGCGATCTCGGTCGCACCGGCGGCGTCGATCGGGGTGGCGAGCAGGCCGGCCGAGCGATGCACGATGCGCGTGAGTTCATCCGGCGTGTAGAACTCGAGCCGCGCGACGATGCCGAAGCGGTCGCGCAGCGGGTTGGTCAGCATGCCAGCGCGCGTGGTCGCGCCGATGAGCGTGAACGGCTGCAGCTCGAGCTTGATCGAACGCGCAGCCGGTCCCTCGCCGATCATGATGTCGATCTGGTAGTCCTCGAGCGCGGGGTACAGGATTTCCTCGACCACCGGCGACAGGCGGTGGATCTCGTCGATGAAGAGCACGTCGTGTGCTTCGAGGTTGGTCAGGATCGCGGCCAGGTCCTTCGGTTTTTCCAGCACCGGACCCGAGGTCTGGCGCAGGTTGACACCCAACTCCGCGGCGACGATGTGGGCGAGCGTCGTCTTGCCCAGCCCCGGCGGGCCGAACAGCAGCACATGGTCGAGCGCCTCGCTGCGCTTCCTGGCCGCGGCGATGAAGATCTCCAGCTGCTCGCGCGCCTTGGCCTGGCCGACGTAATCGGCCAGCGCCTTGGGACGCAATGCACGTTCGATCGCTTCCTCGTTCGGCGAGGAGGACGCGGCGCTCACGATGCGACGCGCCGGCGCACTCTCGCCAAGGTCATCGGTCTGAATCGTCATCGGACGATTATCGACGGGCTATGCTTGCAGCCATGAAGATCGTTGAACTCAGTCTTGCCACGGCGCTATCGCTCGCGGCCACCGTCTCGTTCGCACAGGTCAAGGCCGAAGCGGCCTGGGCGCGGCCCACCGTCGTCGGCCAGCAGGGCGGCGGGGGCTACCTGTCGCTGACCAGCCCGGCGGCCGACCGGCTGCTGGGCGGCAGCACGCCGGTGGCGCGGCGATTCGAGCTGCACACGATGGCGATGAAGGGCGACGTCATGGAAATGCGCCAGCTCGACGCGATCGAGTTGCCGGCCGGGCGCAAGGTCGATTTCAAGCCCGGCGGCCTGCACGTGATGTTCATCGGCCTGAAGGCGCCGCTGAAGGTCGGTGACAAGGTGCCGGTGACGCTCAAGTTCGAGAAGGCCGGCGAACTGAAGGTCGTGTTCGAGGTCGCGAACAAGCCCGTGGACGCCGGCCACAAGCCATAAGCCCCCGCGCTAGAACAGCGCCATGCTCAGTTTGCGACGGTAGGCGTCGACCACCGGATCGGCGCTCACCGCGGCAGCCTTGCCGGTCACCTCGAGCGTGCCCTTGGCGGCCTCGCCCGCCGCCGCCTTGGACGCCGGCTTGGCCATCACCGCGAGGATCGCGACGTAGGTCTTGCGCGCGAGGTCGCCGTTCCACGCCTTGTCGCGCATCACGATCTCGAGCAGCTCGTCCATCGCGGCGGTGAAACGGCCGGCCGCGAAGTGGACCTGCGCAAGTTCGAAGCGGGTATCGAAGTCGCGCTTGTTGGCCGCGAGCACCGTTGCCAGCGCCTCGGGCGATCGCGCGGACGCGGCCCGCTTGTGCGCCGCGATCCAGTGCGACAAGGCTTCGAAGGGCGCGTAGGTGGCGGCCTTCTTGGCGACCGGCTCGAACGCCGCCTCGGCCTGCGCCAGCGCGCCGCGCTCGAGCAGCAGCTTCACGTAGTCGTAGCGCGTCACGTCGTTGGACGGGTCGATCGCCACCGCCTGCTGCAGCTTGGCCAGTGCCGCATCGGCATCGCCTTCGGCGATCAGCGCCTCGGCTTCCTCGGCCTCGGCCTCGGCTTCGAGTTCGTCGGCGCTGGGAACATGCTTGTCGAGAAACGCACGCACCTGTGCCTCGGGCAGCGCGCCGACGAAACCGTCGACCGGCTGGCCGCGGTCGAAGAGCACGCAGAACGGGATCGAACGCACACCAAAGGCCTGGCTCAGCTGGCCGGCGATCTCGGGCTGCTCGTCGCTGTTGAGCTTGGCCAGCTTGAAGCGGCCCGCATAGGCCACCTCGAGCTTCTCGAGCAGCGGCCCGAGCGTCTTGCACGGGCCGCACCAGGGCGCCCAAATATCGAGCAGCACCGGTTGCTGCGTCGAGGCCTGGATCAGCTCGGCTTCGAAGTTCTGGATCGTGACGTCGATCATGGTGTGTGCTGGCTCCCGGCTCTGTTCGTTCGCGACCCCTGCGCCGCGCGCCTCGCACCGCGCGACGGCCGTGCGGGCATGACGGACAGATCAGGCGTGCCACCTACAATTCAAGCCATGAACGAGGCGCAACCGCTGGTCGGCGTGGTGATGGGTTCGGCCAGCGACTGGCCCACCCTGCAACACGCAGCCGCCATTCTCGCCGAGTTCGGCGTCGCGCATGAGTGCAAGGTCGTGTCAGCGCACCGCATGCCCGACGACATGTTCGCCTACGCCGCGGCGGCGCGCGATCGAGGCCTGGTCGCCATCATCGCCGGCGCCGGCGGCGCAGCACACCTGCCGGGGATGCTCGCGGCCAAGACGACCGTTCCGGTGCTCGGTGTGCCGATCGCGAGCAAGCACCTGCAAGGCGTCGACTCTTTGCATTCGATGGTGCAGATGCCCAAGGGGGTGCCGGTGGCGACCTTTGCGATCGGCGAGGGTGGTGCGGCCAATGCGGCGCTGTTCGCCGTGGCGATGATCGCGCGCGGTGATGCCGCGCTCGCCGCGAAGCTCGACGCCTACCGAGCGCGCCAGACCGACGCTGCGCGCGCGATGACGGCGCAGCTCAAGTGACACGCACAGTCCCGCGATGCGCGCGGCCCCCCGAGGCGGCGTGCAACGAACTCGTGTCGGGCCTGCGGTCGTTGCCGTGAAATCGCTTCTGCCCGGCACCATCGGCCCCGATGGCCGGCCGGTCACGCTCGGCGTGATGGGCGGCGGCCAGCTCGGCCGCATGTTCGTCCAGGCCGCGCAGGCGATGGGCTACTTCACGGCCGTGCTCGACCCCGACAAGACGAGCCCGGCCGGACTGATCGCGCACTACCACATCGAAACAGACTACCTCGACGAGCAGGGTCTGGCGCAACTGATGCAGCGCAGCTCGGCGATCACCACCGAGTTCGAGAATGTGCCCGCCGCCGCACTGGTCACCCTGGGCGCCCACCGGCCGACGGCGCCGGCGGCCGACGCCGTCGCGATCTGCCAGGACCGTGTCGCCGAGAAGCGGCACTTCGGCCGCAGCGGCGTGCCGTGCGCACCGCATGCCGTGATCGAGTCCGCGGGCGACCTGGCCGCCGTCGACGCCGCGCTGCTGCCCGGCATCCTCAAGACCGCGCGCCTGGGTTACGACGGCAAAGGACAGGTGCGCGTGGCCGACCGCGACGCGCTGGGCACCGCCTGGGCCGAGCTGCAGCGCGTGCCCTGCGTGCTCGAGAAGGCCCTGCCTTTGGCCCGGGAGCTGAGCGTCATCGTCGCGCGCGGCGCCGACGGCGCGGTCGTGCACCTGCCGGTGCAGCAGAACCTGCACCGCGCCGGCATCCTCGCGGTGACCCAGGTGCCTGCGCCCGACATCGCGCCGCCGCTGCAGCAGCAGGCGGTGGCCTGCGCCGGGCGGCTGGCGCACGAGATGGCGTACGTCGGCGTGCTGTGCGTCGAGTTCTTCGTGCTCGCCGACGGCTCGTTGGTGGCCAACGAGATGGCGCCACGGCCGCACAACTCGGGCCACTACAGCATCGACGCGTGCGACCTGTCGCAGTTCGAACTGCAGGTGCGCTGCATGGCCGGTCTGCCGCTCGCCGCGCCGCGCCAGCATTCGTGCGCGGTGATGCTCAACCTGCTCGGCGACCTCTGGTTCGACCCCGAAGGTCTCGAGCGCGCGCCGGCCTGGGCCGAGGTGCTCGCGTTGCCCGGCATGCACCTGAACCTGTACGGCAAGGCCAGCGCGCGGCGCGGCCGCAAGATGGGGCATCTCACGGTGACGGCCGCCGATGCGCACGAGGCGCATGCCCGCGCCCTGCAGGCAGCTGTCCTGCTCGGCATCGAGCCCTTCTGATCGAGCCGGGGACCGCATGCTGCTGCCCGCGCAGGATCCGGCGTCGCTGACGCAAGCCGCCGAACGCCTGGCGGCCGGAGAGCTCGTCGCGTTCCCGACCGAGACCGTCTACGGCCTGGGCGCGCGTGCCGACGTCGATGCGGCCGTGGCGGCGATCTTCGCGGCCAAGGGACGGCCGACCGACCACCCGCTGATCGTTCACGTGGCTGATGCCGACCACGCCCAGGCCTTCGCCGCACAGTGGCCGCCGCTCGCGCAGCGGCTGGCCGCGAGCTTCTGGCCGGGCCCGCTGACGCTGATCGTGCCGCGCCGCGAGGGTGTGGCCACCGCCGCTGCGGGCGGGCATCCGACGATCGGCCTGCGCTGCCCGGCGCATCCGGTTGCCCATGCCTTGCTCGAGGCCTGCGCCCGACTGGGTGTTCCCGGCGTGGCGGCGCCCAGCGCCAACCGCTTCGGCCGCATCAGCCCGACCACCGCAGCGCATGTGGTCGGCGAATTCGGCGATCGCCTCGACGTGCTCGACGGCGGCGCCTGCGAGGTCGGCATCGAATCGGCGATCGTCGATTGTTCGCGGGCAGCGCCGGTCCTGCTGCGGCCCGGCGCGCTCACCCGCGAGGCGATCGCACAGGCCGCAGGACAGCGGCTCGCCGATGCCGACGCCGATGCGCCGAGGGCATCGGGAACGCTCGAGGCGCACTACGCGCCAAGGGCCAAGCTGCGGCTCATGCCCTCCGCCGCGCTGGCCGACGCCGTGACCCTGTGGGTCGAAGCGCGTGCGGCGGCGGGCGAGCGCATCGAGGCGGCCGGCCCGGTGCTGGCGGTATATTCCCGCACCGTTCGCGTCCCGCGCCGCGCCGCCGCACTGGGGCTGGTGTCGCGTGGCATGCCCACGGGGGCGCGTGCGGCGGCGTTCGAACTGTTTGCGGTGCTGCGCGAACTCGACGCGCTCGGCGTCGGCCTGATCTGGGTCGAGCAGCCGCCGCCGGGCAGCGATTGGGATGGCGTTCGGGATCGTCTCGAGCGCGCGGCGGCTTCCGACACGGTCGCCTGAGACCCTCTGACATGGGAGAGAGCATGAGTTTCCGTTTCTTGCGCAGGCGCCCCGCCGCCGCCCGCCGTGCGGCGCTGGGCCTGGCGCTGGGTCTGCTGGCCGTTCTGGCATCGTGCGGCGGCGGAGGCCTGGTCGAGCCGTTCCGGCCGACGCGCATCCTGGCGCTGGGCGACGAACTGTCGGTGATCGAGGCCGACGGCCGCAAGTACGGCATCAACGCCTTCAAGATCACCGACGCCACGACGACGCCACCGACCGAGAGCACGACCGAGCTGGACTGCGCGCGCAACCCGATCTGGATCCAGTCGGTGGCGGCCGGCTTCGGGCTGGCCTTCGACCGCTGCCTGGGCGCCGCGACGGCGGCCACGGGCCAGGTGCTGGCGCAGGCAGGAAGCAAGGTGGCCGACCTCGCCACCCAGCTCGCCGCCATGACCGGCGATCCGCTGGGCGAGAAGGACATCGCCGTCGTGCTCGTGGGCATGCACGACATCCTCGACGCCTACGCGGTCTACGCCGCCGACCCGACCACGCCGAAGAGCGTGGTGCTCGACCAGGTGCGTGCGGCAGGCACCGACCTCGGCAACCGAATCAATGCGCTGGCCACCTCCGGCCCGGCCGTGGTCGTGCTCACCGTGCCCGACCTCGGCCTGACGCCGTTTGCCCGCGCCGAGAACACCAGCAGTGGCGACGCCACCCGCGCGGCGTTGCTGTCGGAGCTGACCAGCGCCTTCAACAACCGCATGAGCGTGACGCTGATCAACGACGGCCGCCTGATCGGACTGGTCTTTGCCGACATCGAGATCCAGAACGAGGTCAAGTTTCCTTCGAGCTTCGGCCTCGCCAACGTCATCGATGCGGCCTGCGACGTGAACGTGCCGCTGCCCGGCTGCACCACGGCGACGCTGGCCACCGGTGCCACCGCGGCCGGCTACATGTGGGCCGACAGCCTGCGGCCGGGTCCGACCGTGCAGGCGAGGCTGGGGGCCCTGGCCGAGTCCCGCGCACGCAACAACCCGTTCTGACCGACTGCTGCGGCTTGCGGGACGCTGCGGCGCAGTGCCGTCTCACCTGCGCCACAGGCTGGGTGGGTTAACCCGGCTCGGGGCGCTTGAAAGTCCTCCGTATAGTGGTTGTCAGGTGCACGATTGCGATGGGGCGAGGTCCTCTACGCGACCGCGCAGACGAACCCATACCAAGAGTACCGAAGGAGCAAGCTCATGATTACCCGTCGTCGCTGGCACTTTGCCGCCATTGCGGCCGCCGCACTGATCGTCGCCGGTTGCGGCGGCGGCACCACCGAATCGCCGCTGGCCACTCGCGTGGTTGTGTTTGGCGACAGCCTGTCGGACATCGGGACATACACGCCGGCGACATCGATACTGCGCGTGCTGGACCCGACAGACACGCGCGGCGCTCCTTACTTTGGTGGCAAGTTCACGACGAATACGTTCGTCGAATATCAGGTGCCTCCTGCCGGCGTGACGCGCGCGTCAAATACCAGCACGGCCAACATGTGGGTCGAGTGGGTCGCCGCGCGTATGGGCGTCGTCATCACACCGGCGATGGCCGGTTTCGGACCGGACACACCCCAGACGCGCGTCAGGTGCCCGGTGACATTGACGAGCCCGGCTCTGGCCGGCACCTGCACCGGCTATGCACAAGGCGGCGCGCGAGTAACCAATCCGGCCGGTAGCAACAATCCGAACGGCACCGGCCTGGTCGGCACGACACCGACGTTGACCACGGAGCCGATGGTCACGCAAGTGGCCAAGCACCTTGAGAGATTCAGCGGCTTTGCCGACAGCGATATCGTGTTCGTCTGGGGTGGCCACAACGATGTCTTTACGCAGTTCGCAGCGGTCGGCCAAGGTCTTGCGCCGGAAACTGCGGTGGCAAACATGGTGACGGCGGCCAACGAACTGGTCGCGTTGGTGAAGAACGAGATCCTGGCCAAGGGCGCGTCGCGAGTGGCGGTGATGACGCTTGGCGATGCCGGCTTGCCCCCGGGGGGCGCCGCTTTGCCCTCACCCCAGAGGGGCTTGCTGTCGCAGCTCTCGGCCGAATTCAACACCGCCCTCTTGGCCGGGCTGAATGGCAGCGGGGTGCGCATCATCGACGCCCGTGCCTTCTTGGGGGACGCGGTCGCCAACCCGAGCCGGTACGGCCTGAGTAACGTCACCACGCCAGCGTGTGCGACCCCTGCATTCAATTCCACAGGTACGGCCTTCCTTTGCAATGCTTCGCCCGCTTCGTTGTTCGCGGCCGGGGGCGCGCCGAACCTCAACGGGCTCACGGCCGGCGCCAGCACCACCACTTGGCTGTGGGCCGATGGGACCGGACACGCGACGACCGGTGCCAATAAGCTCCTCGGCGACTACGTGTTCGATGCGATCAAGGGCTTCGGCTGGGTACCAAGCAACCTCTGATCTACTGCAGCGCGATCCTAGGCCGGCCTCGTGCCGGCCTTTTTTATTGCGGTACCCGCCGGACGTGTGGTGACACACCCTTCCGGGGGTCAACGTCGCGTTGGAAGCGACGCATACACTGACCCCATGCACCCGATGACGAGCCGACTCGAACAGCCGCGCCTGCTGGCGTTCGATACCTCGACCGAGCGTCTGGCGGTGGCCGTGGTCGCGGGCCGGCAACAATGGTGCGCGCTGGAAGACGGGGGCCCGCGGTCGTCGCAGCGCGTGCTGCCGCTGGCCTTCGAGCTGATGGCATCGGCCGGCATCGAGCCCTCCACGCTCGACGCGGTGGCCTTCGGCCGCGGCCCGGGGGCGTTCACCGGCCTGCGCACCGCGTGCTCGGTGGCGCAGGGTCTGGCACTGGGCCTGCGACGCCCTGTGTTGCCGATCGACTGCCTCGCGCTCGTCGCCGAAGAGGCGCGAGCGCGCCACGATGTCAAGTCGCTGTGGGTGACGATGGACGCCCGCATGGACGAGGTCTACGCCGGCGAGTACATGTGGCGCGGCGAGACGTGGCACGCGGTGGTGGAACCGGCCTTGTGGACCCTGCCGGCGCTGAACGCGCGCTGGCAGGCGGCGCCGCCGGTGGAGCTGGCCGGCTCGGCGCTGGCCGTCTTCGGCGAGCGGCTCGCCGCCGGTACTGCGCGGCGTCTGCCCGAAATCGGTGAGGGGCGCGCCGAGGCACTGGCCCGGCTGGCGCGTGGCGCGTGGGCGCGCGGCGAGGGCATCGACGCTGCCGACGCGCTGCCGCTTTACCTGCGCGACAAGGTCGCGCTGACCACCGCCGAGCGTGCTGCGGCCGCAGCCGCCTGAGGCCTGACGACCATGAGTGCACTGCCCGCGCCGCCCGATCTTGCGTCGTTGCGGCTGGAGGCCATGACGCTGGCCGACCTGCCGCAGGTGCTGGCGATCGAGCAATCCGCCTATGCCTTTCCATGGACGCGAGGCAACTTCGTCGACTCGCTCGCGGTGGGCCATCCGGCGCAGGTGCTGCGCACGGGCGCCGGCGACGTGCAGGCCTACGTGGTGGCGCAGCGCGGCGTGCAGGAGCTGCATCTGCTCAACCTCACGGTGGCTCCGGCGCTGCAGGGTCGCGGGCTTGCGCGTGTGCTGCTCGACGCCTTGGTCGCGCAGGCGCGGCACGAAGGGCACGATTGGCTGTGGCTCGAGGTGCGCGAGAGCAATCAGCGCGCGCGCAAGATCTACGCACGCTACGGGTTCGACGACATCGGCTTGCGCCGCGGCTACTACCCGGCAGCGGCCGGCCGGCGCGAGGACGCACGCGTGATGCGGCTCGCGATCACCCCCGGCAAGGCGGGCCATGCGCTGGACTGAGCGCCAGCGGCGGATGCTCGCGGCGATGGGCGTGCGCCTGTTCGAGCCGCGCCGCGTGATGGCGCACGACGATGAGGGCGTCGACGAGCCCGAAACCGTCGAGGCTGCGCCGCGAATCGACACCGCGCCGCCGCGTGCCACCGCGGCAAGGCGGCCGGGGCGGATCGCGCCATCTCCGCCCGCCGCCGCGGTGGCGCCCGCCGGCGATGTTGCCTCGATGGACTGGCCGGCACTCCAGGCGGCCGTGGCCGGCTGCCGCGCCTGCGGCCTGTGCGAATCGCGCACGCAGACCGTCTTCGGCGTCGGCAACGCCCACGCGCACCTGATGATCGTCGGCGAGGCGCCCGGCGAGCAGGAAGACCTGCAGGGCGAACCTTTCGTCGGCCAGGCCGGCAAGCTGCTCGACAACATGCTGCGCGCGATCGGGCTGACGCGCGCAGAGGCGCCGCCGGCGCAGCAGGTCTTCATCGCCAACACGCTCAAGTGCCGTCCGCCCCGCAATCGCAATCCCGAACCGAGCGAGACCGCGCGCTGCGCGCCCTACCTCAACCGGCAGATCGAACTGGTGCAGCCTCGCGTCGTGCTCGCGATGGGCCGTTTCGCCGCGCAGGCGCTGCTGGCCACCGACGAGCCGATCGGCAAGCTGCGCAGCCGCGTCCACCAGCGGCGCGGCGCGCCAGTTGTCGTCACCTACCACCCGGCCTACCTGCTGCGCACGCTGGCCGACAAGGCGCGCGCGTGGGACGACCTGTGCCTGGCCGCCACGTTGCTCGAGCAGGCCCGATGAGCACCGACGCTCAACGCCGCGCCGGCGACGCGCCTGACGAGGTGGCATCTGCCGGCACCGCGGTGCCGAACGTGCAGGAACACGCGGGCCTGCTTCGACTGGTGGCCAACAGCGTGCCTGCGCTGATGGCGTTCTACGACGCCGACACGCTGCGCTGCCTGTTCGCCAACGCGGGCTATGCGAAGACTTTCGGCCTGGACGAGCAGACGGTCGTGGGCCGCACGCTCGAGGAAATCATCGGTCCCGAGTCCACGCGCGCGATCGCACCCTACGTCGACGAAATCCGCCGGCACCACCGGCCACAGCGTTACGAGCGACAGCTGCCGCCGTCGCAGGGCTCGCGCTGGATCGAGGTCCAGCTGCTGCCGCACTTCGATGTCGACGGCGCGCTGTCGGGCGCCTTCGTGCTGATCAACGACATCACGCGATATCGCCAGGCCGAGCGGGCGCTGCGCGAGTCGGAGGAGCGCCTGTCCAAGTTCATGGATGCGAGCGTCGAAGGCATCGTCTTCCACAAGGACGGCATCATCACCGACGCCAACGAGCCGGCGGTGTCGATGCTCGGCTACACGCTCGACGAGATCCGTGGCCGCAAGAACCTGGAATTCATTGCGCCCGACCAGGTGCCCAGGGTGATCGAGGTCATGACCGCGCGCGCCGAGATCGCCTACGAGAGCGCGGTGCTGCACCGCGACGGCACACGCATTCCGGTGGAGTTCATCGTGCGCACGGTGGTTCATGGTGGCGAAACACTGCGCATGACCGTGATCCGCGACCTGCGCGCCACCGAGGCGGCGCGGGCACGCATCCACCACCTCGCGCACCACGACGCGCTGACCGGCCTGTTCAACCGCACCGCCTTCATGGAGCGCCTCGATGCGCTGATGGGCAGCGGCCGCGCGGGCGATGCCCAGGGCGCGCTGCTGTTCATCGACCTCGACAACTTCAAGCGCGTCAACGACTCGCTCGGTCACGTGGCCGGCGACGTGCTGCTTCAGACCCTGGCGCAGCGCCTGACCTCGCTGCTGCGTGCCAGCGACATCGTCGCGCGCTTCGGCGGCGACGAGTTCATGGTGTTGCTGCCCGGCGCGATGCCGCTCGACGACGTGCAGGAGGTCGCCAACAAGCTGCTCGCCGCGCTCGCCTCGCCGGTGATGCTCGACGGCCGCTCGATCTCGGTCACGCCGTCGCTGGGCATTGCGCTGTACCCGCAGCATGCCCACACGCCGGCCGACCTGCTGAAGAATGCGGATGCGGCGATGTATCTGGCCAAACGACATGGCCGGGCGACGCACCAGGTCTACGACCCCGAGCTCGGGCGGCGCGCGCTCGAGGCGCTCGAACTCGAGATGCAGCTCACGCGCGCGATCGAGCGCGACGAGTTCGTGCTGCACTACCAACCGCAGGTGCACGCGGCTGACGGCCGGCTGGCCGGCTGCGAGGCGCTGATCCGCTGGCGCCACCCGACACGCGGCCTCGTCGAGCCCGATCTGTTCATCCCTCTGGCCGAAGAGCAGCGCCTGATCCTGCCGATCGGCCAATGGGTCCTGCGCGAGGCGGCCCACGCCGCGCGCCGCTGGCGCGACGCGGGGCGCGCGCTGCCGGTGTCGGTGAACCTGTCGTCGCTGCAGTTTCGCGATGCGGCGTTTGCGGACGGCGTGGCCGCGGTGCTGGCCGAAGCCGGCATCCCGGGCAGCATGCTCGAGGTCGAAATCACCGAACGCATGCTGATGGACGACCTCGAGGCGGTGCGCGGCACGTTGCAACGCCTCAAGGAGCTCGGCGTGCGCGTGGCGATCGATGATTTCGGTACCGGCTATTCGTCGCTCGGCCACTTGAACCAGCTGCCGATCGATCGCATCAAGATCGACCGCAGCTTCGTGCGCGGCCTGCCCGAGCACACCGGCAACGCGGCCATCGCACGCGCGATCGTCACGCTGGCCGCAAGCCTGGGGCGCCAGGTCATCGCCGAGGGCGTCGAGACCGAAGCACAGCGCGACTTCCTGGTGGCGCTGGGTTGCCAGCAGCTGCAGGGGCTGCTGTTCGGCGCGCCCACCGAGGGCGCGCCGTTCGCCGCCGCGGCTTGAGCGCCGGCGTCGCACCCTCTGCAACCGGCGCCGTCGAGCGCCGGCTTGCGGTCGCGCTCGTCTTCGTCGCGCCCGCGCTGTGGAGCGTCAACTACCTCGTCGCGCGCTGGGCGCCCGGCGTGATTGCGCCGCACATGCTGGCGCTGGCGCGCTGGAGCGTGGCCGCGTTGGTGCTCGGGGCCTTCTGCTGGCGCGAGGTCGTCGCCAGGCGCAGTGCACTTCGCCGCGAAGCGTGGCAGTTCCTCGTGCTCGGCGCGCTGGGCATGTGGATATGTGGCGCCTTCGTCTACATCGGCGGGCGCTACACGGCGGCGGTCAACATCGGCCTGCTGTACGCGGTTTCGCCGGTGCTGATCGCGCTGGCCTCGGCGCTGTGGCTGCGCGAGCGCTTCGGCACCGTGCAATGGCTCGGGGTCGCGTTTGCACTCGCCGGTGTCGTGCACATCCTGATCCGCGGGCGCTGGGATGCACTGACGCAGGTGCGCATCAACCCGGGAGATGCCTGGATCGCGGTGGCCTCGATCGCCTGGACCGCGTACTCGCTGCTGCTGCGCGCCTGGCCGTCGGCTTTCGGCGCGCTCGCGCGCCTGACGCTGATCGCCTGCGGCGGCGTGGTCGTGCTGCTGCCCTTCACGCTGTGGGAGGCGATCTACTGGCTGCCGTCCACGCTGTCGTGGAAGAGCGCCGCGCTCGTGCTCGCCGCCGCACTGCTACCCGGTGCCGCGGCCTATGGCGCGTACTCGTTCATGCAGCGCGTGCTCGGCGCTGCGCGTGTGGGCACCGTGCTGTACCTCGGACCGCTGTACAGCGCAGGCGTGGCCTGGCTGGTGCTCGGCGAGCGCATCGAGCCGTTCCACCTGGGCGGCGCGGCGGCCATCCTCGGCGGCATCTGGCTGAGCACGCGGCGCTGACGTCAACGATCTACTTGGCCGCCTTCTTCGGTCTCGACCAGCCCTGGATCGACACCTGCTTGGCCCGCGCCACCGTCAACTGGCCGGCCGGCGCGTCCTTGCTGATCGTCGAGCCGGCGCCGATCGTGGCGCCTTCGGCAACGGTGACCGGCGCCACCAGCACGCAGTTGCTGCCCACGTGCACGTCGTTGCCGATCACGGTGCGGTGCTTGAAGGCACCGTCGTAATTGGCGGTGATGCTGCCGGCGCCGTAGTTGACCCGTTCGCCGACGGTGGCGTCGCCGACGTAGGCGAGGTGGTTGGCCTTGGCGCCGCGGGCCAGCGTGCTGTTCTTGATTTCGACGAAGTTGCCGATGTGGACCTCGGCGCCGAGTTGCGCGCCAGGGCGCAGGCGCGCGAACGGGCCGACCTCGGCGCGCGGGCCGATCACCGCGTCGGTCATGTGGGTGAAGGGCTGGATCAGCGCACCGGCCTCGATGCGCGAGTTGCGGATCACGCAGTGGGCGCTGATCGTGACATCGTCATCGAGGGTCACGTTGCCTTCGAACACGCAGCCCACATCGATGAAGACGTCGCGGCCGCAGGCGAGCGTGCCGCGCAGGTCGAAGCGTGAGGGATCGGCGAAGCGAACGCCGTGCTCTTCCATCAGGCGCTCGGCCTGCCGGCGCTGGAAGCGGCGCTCGAGCTCGGCCAACTGCGTTGCGCTGTTGACCCCTGTCACCTCGAACTCGTCGTGTGCCGGCACCGCTACCACCGGCAGTCCCTCGCGCTCGGCGACGGCCACGATGTCGGTCAGGTAGTACTCGCGCTGTGCGTTGTCGTTGGTCAGCCCCTTCACCGCGCGCTTGAGCCATGCGGTGGGTGCCGCGAGGATGCCGGTGTAGACCTCGCGGATCGCGCGCTGGGCGTCGCTGGCGTCCTTGTGCTCGACGATCGCCCTGACCGCGTCGCCCTGGCTCGGATCACGCACGATGCGGCCGTAGCCGGCCGGGTCGGCCATCTCGACCGTCAGCAGCGCGAGCTTCTTGCCGCCGCTGGCGGCCGCCAGCGCGGCAGCGGTATCGGCCTGGATCAGCGGCACGTCGCCGTTGAGGACGAGCGTCGTGCCCGCGTCGGGCAAATGCGGCACCACCTGCTGCACCGCGTGGCCGGTGCCCAGCTGCGGCTCCTGCAGCACGCAGGTCGCGCCGCTGCCGGCCACGCTGGCGCGCACGGCGTCGGCTTCGTGGCCGACGACCAGCAAGGTGCGGTCGGCCCCCAGCCCGGCAACGGCGTTCAGGACATGCTGCAATAGGCTGCGCCCCGCCAGCGTATGCAATACCTTGGGGCGCGCTGACTTCATCCGCGTGCCCTTGCCGGCGGCCATGATCACGATCGAGAGCTGTCCCATGAATCGGTTCCTGTCCAGGGTGCGCTGGATTATCGGTGTCGCGCTCGCGGTGCTGCTGCTGTCCGGCTGCGGCAGCATCCTGCGCCTGAGCTACGGCCAGGGGCCGACGTTGGCGTACTGGTGGCTGGATGGGTATCTCGATCTCGATGGCGAGCAGAGCGCAAGGCTGCGCGACGACCTGGACCGCTGGTTCGAATGGCACCGCGGTGCCGAGCTGCCGGTCTACGCCGACCTGCTGGCCCGCGCCCAGAAGGAGGTGATGCAGCCGGTCACCGGGGCGGCGATGTGCGGCTGGCGCGACGAGGCGCAGCGCCGGCTCGATGTCGCAGTCGAGCGGGCGGTGCCGATGCTGGCGGCCCTGGCGGTGACCCTCAAGCCCGAGCAGTTGCGCCACCTGGAGGCTAGGCTGGCCAAGGGCGACGCGGAGATGCGGGCCGACTATGCGCAGGCCGACCGCGTCGAACGCAGCCGTGGCTCCTTCAAGCGCACGCTCGAACGGTACGACAACCTATACGGCCGGCTCGACGAGGCACAGCGCAGGAGCCTGGGCCAGTTGCTCGCCGCGTCGCCGTTCGATGCCGATCGGTGGCTGGTCGAACGCGAGCGCCGCAACGCCGAGATGGTGCGCACGCTGTCGGCGGTGGCGGCCTCGGGCGACATCGCACAGGCGCAGGCCGCGGTGCGGCTGCTGATCGAGCGCGCCCAGCGCTCGTCGCGTGCCGACTACCGGGCCTATGCGGAGCGGCTGACGCAGGAGAACTGCGCGCTGGCCGCCAGGATGCACAACCTCATGACCACCGCGCAGCGCCAGCATGCGCGCGACAAGCTCAAGGGGTGGGAGGAGGACTTGCGAGAGTTGGCGGCCGCGCCCGCGAACGGCGGTGGCGCGGTGACTGGCGAGACGGCGCGCTAGGACCCGGCGACGACGCTCACCCGGCGGGGGTTGGTCGCACCCAGCGCCGGAAAATCCTTCAGCGCCGCCTCGAACATCGCCTCGATCAGTGAGGTGTCGCCGCTGGTGCCGCCTTCGGTCTGCGCATGCGCTTCATACAGGGGGGTGTTGCTCGCCCGGTCGCGCAGCAGCAGGGCCACATTGCGTTCGTAGCGCGTGGACCAGTCGGCGCGCAGGCCCCAGTACGGCGAGTAGTAGGGCGCGCGCGAGGGACGCCACGCCGGCGAGCGCCAGTAGCCCATGCCCCAGTGCCACCACAGTGGGTCGTCCCATGGCGACATGTCGATGCGCGTCAGGCGCGCGCCGATCTGCACCACGACGTCGGCCTGCGACGCCTCGGAGGCTGGCGTGAACCCGGCTTTCTCGAGCGCCTTGGCGGCTGCGGCCTCGAGCATCTCCTGGCGCTTGGCCAGCTCGCCGGACTTCTGCGAAGGCAAGCGCTCGAAGACGTAGCGGCCGGGCTTGCGATCGGGGGGCCAGTCGCCATAGGTGGCTACTTCGCTCGTGACCGTGTTCAGCGCCGCACACCCACCCAGCGCCGCCGCGGCGCCTGTGGCCATCAGCAAGGTTCTGCGCAGTATCGTCATCGTGCCTCCGGCTCAGGCGGTATCCGTGCGCGGCGCGAAGGGGATCGTGACCGGCGGGCCGCAATCTTCGTCGTCCTCGTCGAAAGCGCGATCCCCCATGAGATCGGCAACGCCTGTGGGTTGGAGCGTGCTGAAGGGATGCAGGTTCCGGTCCAGCAGGTGCGAAGGCGTGACGTGGGCCATCGCGCGCAACATGTTGTCGATGCGGCCGGGGTACTTGCGTTCCCACTCGTGGATCATGGCCTTGGTCTGCGCGCGCTGCAGGTTGCCCTGGCTGCCGCACAGCGTGCAGGGAATGATCGGGTACTGCCGCACCTGCGCCCAGCGGGCGAGGTCCGACTCGGCCACGTAGGCGAGGGGGCGGATCACCACGTGCCGGCCGTCGTCGCTGACGAGCTTGGGCGGCATGCCCTTCAGGCGGCCGCCGAAGAACATGTTCATCAGCAGCGTGACCACGATGTCGTCGCGGTGGTGGCCGAGTGCGATCTTGGTGGCGCCCAGTTCGCTCGCCACCCGGTAGAGGATGCCGCGGCGCAGCCGCGAGCACAGGCTGCACATCGTGGCGCCCTCGGGGATCAGGCGCTTGACGACCGCGTAGGTGTCCTGGGTCTCGATGTGGAACGGCACGCCGACCCGGGCCAGGTACTCGGGCAGCACGTGCGCCGGAAACCCCGGCTGCTTCTGGTCGAGGTTGACCGCCACGATCTCGAAGTCGATCGGGGCACGCTGGCGCAGGCCCATCAGGATGTCGAGCAGCGCGTAGCTGTCCTTGCCACCCGACAGGCACACCATCACCTTGTCGCCCGAGTCGATCATGTTGAAGCCGGCGATCGCCTCGCCGACCTGGCGGTGCAGGCGTTTGGCGAGCTTATTGGCTTCGAAGGCCGCCTTCTTCGCCGCGGCGGCGTCATTCATCGCATTCATGCGGAATCCTTCAGTCCGAACACCTCGACGCCCACCGCGTCGCAGTCGGGGTAGACATCCGGCTTCTCAGTCGACACGCGTGCAGCCTGAACCCGCGGGTGTGCGAGCATCAGCGCGAGTACGTCATCGGCGAGCGTTTCCTGAAGGTGGATGTGGCCGCGGCTCACGCGCTCGGCGATCGAGCGGCGGAT